>Ga0123352_10005437_pt1 | contig 19182 bp, 6 predicted proteins | sample TergutLab28metaG_FD_89700 | JGI IMG/M metagenome (GOLD analysis project Ga0123352, IMG submission 89700) | Labiotermes labralis P1 segment gut microbial communities from Petit-Saut dam, French Guiana - Lab288 P1 | ecosystem: Host-associated > Arthropoda: Insects > Digestive system > Gut ... | reverse complement strand
GCTGAGTGGACCCCGTTCCAGACCCACTACTACTCAGAAAATCTGGTAGCGCCGGGGATCGAACCCGGGACCCCTGTATCTGTGGCCAGAAACTCTGACCACTAGACCACAGAGGCGGTCAATATAGAGAAATAAAGACTTTCAAATTATTTGTTTGTGTGTGTGTGTTTCCTTCGGTGAATTTATTTAAATTACTACTAACTACAGTAGGATTCAGTGAACCAAATGTCGGAAAAGCGACATGCAGACGCATGTGGAGAATATGACATAGAAAAGTAACACACGACACAATATCGTCCTTTGTGCGCGCACGCACTCGCGCGCGCGCGCACACACACACAAACCAATTCTAATAAATGGTTGATTATGCTTGTGATATGCTTTTAAATGCATCTGTGTACGTGCATAGAACAAAAGAACCCATGTTTTGAAATATGGCGGTGGTCTAGAACGTCAGATGTGTAGGTTATGAGACATTCAGAAACCATAGTTCAACAGCACACGTTATGAATATATAAAACAGGAATTATGTGGGAATATGTAAAAGAATGACGACCAGTAAACGAGATGAAAAAAGGCCGTTGTGTACTACCGTGTTCAACATATATCTGGAGTTCGACTGGGCAAATGGCATTTCCCTGTCAAGATTCGGTATAGGCTACTTTAATTAATAAAAAAACATCAGGAAATGTAGCGAAGGATTTTTAAACATGAAATGTGCACACAAATCCTTTACAAGGGAACCCACCCTCGGCTGTGCAAGCCACAACGACGTTCAGCCTACAGCTTTTCATATCAATGCTCCACCAGGGTCGTACGAACGAAGTTTTTTAGAACTGAAAACCCTGCACACAACGCGGGATATCTTCCCCGAGTTTCGTGTAGTGAAAAGATCTAGACAAAGAAGTTTACCATTTCTTTTGACGTTTATTCCAAATTTTTGTCTACCATTTATAGACATATTATACCTACTAGTTCATGACTACAAAATTATATTGATGGTTTGTAGCAGAATTAAGCAATTGGATTTGAAAAATTGCGTATTTAAACCACATCAGTGGTCAGGATGCGGTGTATTACTCCGTAATAAAATAAAATAAATTAAATTCGAAGCATAGTCGTGTGGGATTTCCATCGCCATTGGCACAGTACTGTAGACAATATAAAAAGTGACACACCTGCAGACACTTGCATTGATACTGACTAGCCAAGGTGAACCAGAAAGTACGGAAGGAGCAAGGTGACATAGATTGTTGAAGGTTGAACGCCTAATAAACGAATTGTTCTCAGATTAATTCACGGATTGGTAAGACAATGGATTTTTCGATTACCAGAAACTTATTTGTGTCTTACTGTACTACACAAATAATAGTGTGCAAATCGAATCACTAACACATTTAATTAAGATATAATTAACGTCATTAACTTAAGTTAAATTTTGAGGGACATCACGTTCAACCCCTGAAAATATCGCAATTAATATTTGTGCACAAGGACTTAAGAAATCAATTTGCCAGACGTATACGCCTGCTAATGGTGTTTGGTTAATAACTTGGCTTCACCGATTCAGTGCTTAGGAGTATGACAATCGACTCAAAAACTTCGTGTCCCGTTCCTCAACACTGAGGCCCAGAAAAAGTTCCTGAATACAAAATAAACACCGCAGTACAATAATCTGTTGGTACAGAGGATCTTTTTCCAGCGGTAGAGCGGGCGGGTCCTACATCTCCCCCGACAGTGGGTGTTTATCTCCTCTTCGGCGCCGGCCTGCATGGTGTGCACAGAGAAAGCTTTATAGGTACAGGTATGGTTCCTTGTATGTATATATATATATATATATATAAAAGAGAGAGAGAGAGAGAGAGCAGAAGAAGAAGAAGAAAGAAAGAAAGAAAGAAGGAAAGAAAGAAAAAGTCGAATACATATTTTTAGCTGTCTTTGTGATCCAGGAGCCAAGTAAGTCAGCGGCATCAGTGAAGAAGAAGAATATATTGTAGAGGTCTGTTAAGGTTTTCAGTAAAGTCTAAAATCTCCCACTGTCAAAGACCGCATTCTTGATAGTGGCATTGAAAAATGCATTTCATTAACAAATGACAGGCATATGCTCTCCAGTATGAGTATTCGACGCTAGAAAACAGGGTAGCGTGTGTAAATCTGTACTGAACAATACAATCTAAAAATATGCTGTGAGAAAATGTCTCAAATGTAATGGTCATCAGTGTTAATTACTGCGCCGGATTTACAGATTCTGCACAAAATGAATGCATCATACCTGCCCCGGCATACGGCTAGAGAAAGGAGATGATGAATCACGTTGACTATTGGTTGTCTGTAACAAGATATGATTGATTTAATTTCGGTTTAAATGAATGCTATATAATATCCAATTTACACAAAACTGGCATCTAATTTTGACAAATTTTCTTGAAAAGACCACCACACCATTAGATGTTAGTTGGCATAAAATATAGAACTCCTTTTCGCCATGGCATATTTAAAAGAACACAGGTGAAAATAATTGTAACCAAACAGTATGCCTAGCCTTGCAACAGACGGCTGACATTCTCAGTTTCAAATTCAAGCCAAATGACATAATCAAAACTGCGAATAATGAATTTTAAAAATTTGTGCACATTACTGGATTGTGCCTATCCTACACTTGTTTCTTATTTGATACATTACTTGTATTATATTCATTGATTTGAAATAGGCTGTTAATATACTATTTCTCTGCAACACTGAGTTTAGTCATTTTTCCAGGAGAACGTGATACTGAAACAGTAGAGGATGATCGGGAAGAAGTGCCTTTGCCTTCCGTGCCTGCAGTAGCTGTGCCCGCAAGTCCAGGCTTTGGATACTTCCCAAGTTTTTATGGCTTCATCCCTGACTTTGACTTCATTGAAAAAATCAGAGGTTTGTCTTATTAGAAACAATTAAACCAAAACATGTGTTGACACAAAATACTGTGAGAGCTTCATCAGACATAGGATAAGAACAAGTAACAGGCTGTTGAGAACAGAGTAATGAACTTTTGGGTTCCATAAAATATGGGGAATTTCTTGACTAGCTGATTTATTAGCTTCTGAAGGACTCGAATGGACGGAACGAGTAAGTCCTACAGCGCTGTAAAACATTTCTTCTTAGAAAATAATTTTATTTGACAAAGTTCACATATGTATATCATAAGATCTGAACCAAGTTTTCTCAATTCTGCTAAGTTTTTAATTCCGTTATTGCCATATTGTTTGTTTCTATTAACATCAGTCAATATTGTCTCAAATAGAGTGAAGAGCCGAGTGAAGACATATCTAAATAATCTTGGGTAAATGGTGTGATATGTGCGAGGCTGATTATGTGCCCTAAAACAGTTGCCTAAATTACTCGAAAGTCTCCGCAAATGTATTCAGATACAATTGCTTTTAACGTAAGATAATGGTGTACTGAAGCACCAAACTATCTCAGAAGCTCCACGCGTGTTATTACTCAGTCTGTATTAATCATAAGCAGGTGTCTTAAATAAGATATACAGACAGGTTTCGTTTTACACGATTTTCTTTTGTGCGATTTCGCTTTAGCATGACTTGAAAATTTACACCACTTTTCGAATTTACGCGATAATTTTCGGTTTAACGCGATTTGGCGTCGTGTAAGCGTGGCCGCGCTCGTATTTGGTAGGATACTAGCAGAAAGTGACGTCACTGTCAAGCCATTGGTCACGTGTATGTATGGAATACGTTGATTATATAATCGCGCAGCTTATTTAGTTGCCTCTTCTACAGCAGTGGCTTTTCTTATCGACACGAGTGAAAAATGTAAATCTACATCACCTGGTGCAATCAAAGTGAAAAATCGGCGACACAGATCGGCACTGAAGAGAAATTAGACGTAATAAGCCGAATTGAATGTGGCGAACGAACTGTTGATATATGCCTTAAGTTTAGATTCGCTCATATTAGCGTACGTGCAATTCGTGAAAATGCTGATAGGATTAAAGAAAGTGGTAAGTATTTAGATGATATTATATGCGAACAATCTGAAACATGGAATTTTTGTTTGTGTAGCAAGACTGCCACAGTCGTATCAGAATGAATCGTACCAAAAACTATGGACGTAAGTCTCTTACATTTCTATTGCATTAGAAATAAATAAATAAATATATTGTATAGAAATGTATGTACACACTGTAGAAAGTATACACTATATAGGATGAAGTTGACAATCCCCAAACTCCCAAGAAATACGCTTTTGTAAATGGGAGTTTTGTGTTCGATTTGCGTGACGTTTTGTAGCCATGTTGATGATGTGATAATTTACAGAATTCAGTGTAAGGGAGTTCCAGTACTAAAATACTTCATACAACACACATGTGTCACACAGCTGAAAACATTACTTAAATTTACTAGTAGAAATGACTCTTAGGTTACAAGATGAAGCATTATGCAAAGTGACTGCTCTTCTTTGCATATCATACATACACACATTTATCACTCATTCATTCATTCATTCATTTCATGACTCCATAAGTTTTAAAATTATAAGGACAAAATATAAAATAAAATATTCATGAAACCTATATATACGAATAAACAGAAACATGTCATTGGACACAGTAAAAATATAGTGATGGAACAGCATATACACCTCAAACATACCTCAAAACTTAGAACAGCATAATCTGTAAATTAAAATATTGTCATAATTTTGACTTTAATGAATCTGATTAACATGCGGTATCGAAAGTCGATGTTTTTAAAAGACAGAATGATAATATTAAAAAAACCACAACTTTTACAGATTAAGCTTTTATGAAAACACTTTACAGTTTTGATAAACTTTTTAACTTTCATGGTCCAGAAGGACTGAAGCATGTAGGCTGCTTACAGTGCACAAATTCATAGCTGTGTTGGACGGTGGTTTAACTGATTATTTGTTGATTGTTGGAAGCACAACAGGATGACATCCATCAAATTTTTGCACATTGCCTATGGATGACACAGAAGAGGCATTTTGCACAAAATTGAGGTATCTGTGGCCTTACTATAGTATGTAACACAGTTCATTATAAACACAGGTCTGAATTAACAAGGTACCCTGTCTGTTTTACAGCAGTAGTAACAAGACTGAGGACTCAGATTGGTAACTCCTTTAGTGACTTTGACTGGAAGAAGGGCAACACCACATCTACAAAGAAGGTACTTTTCAGTATTATGTCATTACATCTGAGGTTAGGATGAAAGTATGGAACATCAGTTCAATGTGCGAGGCAGTATAGGAATATTGATATTCCCTGAATATATGTAGTACTTCAGTTGAAACTGGTCTAGTCTGTGTTGGTGGGTATTCAAAAAGGACTTCAGAGACATGTAGATTGAGACTATACAGTTAATATTCTGCAAGACCATATCAGTAGTGAATGTTTAAATCCCGATGTCCATACAAAGTAATACTTAGTTGGTTAGACCTTTTGTGAGCAACATACACTGTACAACTGCTTGAACATAACCCATTACACTTCTGCATATTTCAGTACTTGATATGAATAACTTGATTTCCAGCTTCATTTTGTTTTCCCCTCCATATAGCCACATCCACCCCCCCTCACCCCCGCCCCCTCCACAGTGGAAAACTGATGGTGTATGGGACAGAATAGAGGTAGTTCATTACTTTCATACAACCCACACCTTTTTACATTCTATATTTCTACCCACAAATTATGTGCTGAATTCTGACTGATGTACATCAGTTGATGAACATGCCTGCCAACAAACAGTTCAGTTTTGGTATACAACACTGTTTGTCTATACAATTTTTTTAATATTTCTACTCCCATGTTACAACATTATTTTATAGAACTGGGTGTTAAATGACACACTGAAATTGTTGATACTAGTGATAAGTATTGCAGTTCTTGTAAAATTAACATGAATAAGATTAAGATGGAAATCACACATTTCTCCTTACCAGGTGATTGATGGTCATATAGTGACTGTGAACGAAACTTCAATCAAAGATGATGACTCAGACTTGGTGATTCATGTGAAAGTTATTGATATAAGGCCTACAGAAGGAGCTGAAGAGTCATCTGAAGACAGTTCTGAGACAGCCGAAACTACAACTCCTAAGACAAATAATAATGCAGGGGAAAGATCACCGTTACCTATAAGCAATGAAGAACATCTTGGTAATGAGATCCCCAAGCAGGTGGGTGATGATAACATGCCATAATTCTATTCACAGTAAGTCCATATCCCTGATGGTTGGCCACCTGCCTGGAAATGTCTAAATACAACTGATGCCTCAATGAGTTCTATTGGTCAAATATGTCTATTTCCATTGAAAATGTAAGAACTATATTCTCTGCAGTGCAGGTGATGATGGATGAAAATGAATGAAACTGCATTGTGATTTCATCATATGGACTATGTACTTATAGTATCATAGTATCATTCCCTCCCACTTTTGTCACATATGGTGGGAGAGGGGGTAGCTGTCTGCATTGTTGTCATGAAGCAGTAAATAAATGTACAAATTTTCAAGTTAACAGTGATGTAAAAATTGTCAGATCAGATATGACTTCATTCGTCTAATCATTGAATTCTATAAACAACTGTTAATTATCTGCTTCAAGCAATGTCCTTCAACAACACTAATAACATGACACATCTGTGTAATGAATTAGGTGCTGAAGAAACACCTACAGGTTAAAAATTATTATATTTAACAGCTGTATTTTGAAACAGTATGAAGTAAATTTGTTTTCAAGTAACTGCAGTCACTTTCATGGAAGGAGAATGTATATATGTTTTGAGGGTTTTTAATATTACAAAATGTGGACAATGCATGCTTTGTTCTTACATCCAGCTGCATAGAGTAGGCAGAAGCTGTGTATGTGTAGACATATATACTGCATGTCTAGGTACCTAAGTCATTGCACAGATGTGTGCTACAGTAGTTAATGTTCTTTGCAAGAGCAAGAAGTTGAGGGGAAGTGAATACAATTGGCATTTCATTACAATGCACAACCACAGTGAACAACACAGAGTTTTAGTATGCTCCACATAGGAGTTTAATCTCTAAATGGGCAGCTTATATTTTTCTGCTGTAATAGTATTCAAATTCTAGTATTCTTCTGCGTATCTGTAATATGAAACAAGTTTAGATCAGAGTTTCTTATTTTCCTTTTCTGTATACTTTTTTACAGTAACCTACACTTGCAGATTTATGGTACAGTACAACATCGAATTTTATACAACAGCCACTTCCTTTTATTCCAGAAATATGTTTTAGCTTAAAGTTATTTCAGCGTTAACCTTTTAAATCATTTCAATTCCATGGGGAATATTTGGAACGTTTGATTTTTAACAATAATAATAATAATAATAATAATAAAAGTTTGTGCACTTTTGCGTTACTCAATATGCAAAGCCCTAGGCATTGAAATGACAAACAAATGGTAAACACACATGCCCAAGCCCATGTATGAACAGGAAGATGTTACAGTGTTGTGGCATCATGCAGTACACACAGAGAAGTTACAGCAAATAGGCCAGATATAATAATTAAAAACATAAAGAAAAACATGCATATTGATAGGTGAGGCAATACCTGCAGACAGAAATTTTGTGCAGAAGGAAGCGGAAACGAAGCTAAGATACAAGAGTTTACGTATCAAGATACAATGAACGTGGAACCTGAAACATAAGAGTATAACAGTAACAATTGGAGCCACCAGAATAGTAACAAAAGGTTTATGGAAACATTTGGAAGCCATACCAGGAAAACATTCAATAGAGTCGCTATAAAAGACAGCTTTATATGGAACATCACACATAATATGGAAAGTACTGCAGCCTGGAACTTGAAGTCTGAGCCGTGGGGATCACAGTAGGTTCAAGAGAAGTACCAGGAAGAAAAGGCCTTTGACAAGAGACAAAATAATGATAATAATGGCTCTGTATGATAAGCTGAAAGGGTCCTTACTAATACAGACCTGAAATTTCTGACGATAATTCTGACTGCTTAAAACACAGACTGCATAAACTGTACTATATCTGAAACATATGATAGTTTTAATATCTAACACATGAAAAAATTTAAAATATTGCCTTTCTGTGATAAATGACACTAAATTTCTTGGTAGTAATTATCTGATGAAATATTACATTTCACACATAATAATACAATCTTCTACTGTGCAGTAATTAGAGGCAGCTTTTAATTTTGAATTTGTAAAGGGAATTATTGAATTAATTCACATCAGTTTAATTCATTAGTGTAAGAACATAATTGTTATAATAAGTAAATGTGAGAAATATTGAAACATTTATTTATTCTGGGTATTATACATTTGTGAAGGTAGAAACTACAGATCAAAATCCTGTACAGTGGTAACAAACTGGGAAACCTACACGTGAATTATTAAAGAGTATAATTCTTTTGCATATTGTGTCATAGATCATAAAATACAATAAACATTTTATGAAAAATCTTATCACACAGGTAACTGGAACTCTAAGCCAGAGAAAATGTGGTGGGTGTGTTGCAAAATGCCTTGTCCTATACTTTTTAGTTTAGTACGGTTGGCATTTAGAGTGCTGATGTAAATATGAATATTTAAATGCAGCACTCATGTTACTTAGATTTTATATCATATTTCTATTTTTGTATAGCAGTGAACGATTTTTATAAATGAAATACTCTTTTTTTAAGTCAGTGGGGAATTAGGTGGAATCATCATTAACAGAAAACTGCATTTATTTCTTATTCAAATAAGAACATATTTCGTATTGTCAAATAACATTCTGATATATTAGTTCAAAACAAGAAGGAAGCAAGAATCTCATCAATGTAAAACCATCAGTACTGAAGTCCCCATTGTGTTTATAATCATTTCTTACAAACATACATATTCTGTTTAACCTAACTAAGCCTGTGCATGTAACAGTATATATTTGCAGCAGTATTAAAAATCCTTGCACATAAATATACATATACTTTTTTTTTTTCTTTCCTCCATGTACAATTTAACCTTAACCAAATCATTATTGATAAGGCATGGATTTTGATTTTATTTGTACACTACCTTAGTTTTCAGACTTACATTATTAAAACTAGTGACAAAAACATAATGTATTACAGTTTACATTTTCAAACTGCATCTGTGAAATATATCACTTTATTTTGTATGAATTACAGACACATGAAGTTAAAAACACAGTATGGATCCATGTCCTATAAATGTAACAAGTGACAACAGCTATTGCTTCCTATTCTGGTGCTTTTGCTTGAATTATATTTTTGAATGTGTCTTCATTCTGTGTCCAAATGTTAGACAGCCTGAATGTGAAATGTACTGTAAGTCATTACATAGGCTTAAATATTTTTTGGATGTTAATCAAGTCCACATCTTTCTTCATTCACCATTGCCAATATATTCACCCTTACAAACTTATTATATGCTAATCTGTGTAGTGATAGATAAATCATCAATCATTGAAAAGCTGTGTGTCCATAAATAAGATTCAAGTTGCTTTATACATATTAATAAAGTTCAGATAGCTCAGTCAGTACAGGGACTAAGCTATGGGCTGTACAGCAGAGGAATAATGGTGAATTCCTGACAGGGCATAGATATTCTTCTCTTCTGCAAAGTTTCCAGCTTCCTATTCCATGGGTACCTGGGGATCTTTCCCAGAGGATATAATGCCTGAAGTGTGAACCTGGACCACTCACAGCCATCTAGTGTTGAGGATAAGAATGTGTGGAAGTATACCTCCACATCCACCTACGTAGCTATTATTATTTCCCAGCAGAATCCATAAAATTTACTTTGTTATTGCATGTATTTCTAGAGTAACAGACCTGTTATTACAGTTCTGTAGGGTTCTGATGTTATATTACACTTTAAATCATTTATTTCATGGGCTTAGTCCATCATTCTGCATGAAAAATAACACTCTGTGTTCCAACAACAGGATCAGTCTCTCATCTTGAAGTAATTACTCTCATCATCTTTTATGATAGAGTTCATCCTGTTATACATATAAGAAATCAGTGGTAATTGTATTTGCTCTCAGAACAGTTTACTGTATTCACCAATGCTCAACAATGCTACATGTTTCAGTCTATACCATCATCTTCAGGCATAAGTGTTGGAATTTGCAAAAGATTGTAAATTTTACAATTACTATAATGTTAGAATAGTAGGTATTTTATTTTGTGTATCTCTTTGTTAATAGAACCATTAAAAATGTTTGTTAAAAATATTTTATACCAACTGTGTTCTGTTTGGTTTGCTGGATATTAGTTCCCTGGTATGTTTACATTTATATTTGCATGCAGCACACATTCTCATGTATCTGATACATTCCAGCTATATGATTTGCTATTTGTTTTGATATATACATGTTGCCAATGTCAGTAATGTTATAATGGTTTTTGGGTGTTTCCATTTACTAATTGGTCTGTTTCTAGAGCACTGGTTTCAGTAGGGATACTGTTTCCTGTCCTGAATAGAATAAACTATTGTCTTTGTCAGTAAAGACCACAGATTTCTCAACATCTGGGACAAGAGGTGGCGAGTAGCTTTACGTACTGGGCCCAGCTCTGTAGGTTTTAACATTATTTTTAATATATTTACAGGGACTGATCCTGTCCTCAAATTGTACACTTTTATTTTGCATGGGATGATGGACAAAATACATAACATAGATGTGAAGAACCCATTATTTAAATATAGATTCTGTCTAAGCAACATTCATCAGATATATCCTCAACATGCATTATCACCAACTTTGTAGTTTTTGACTTAAACACACTACTTCACACACACAAAATGTGGGCATATTTATGATCTGCTTCTGCATCAGATTTGAGTTGACTCACTAAAATGTTTCAATAGTTATCATCATCATATACACATGTCATGCAGTTGCCATTTTGTTGTTTCATGTCCCACGGAAACATTTTAAAGTATTGTATGATATTTTTCAAATATGTATTACCACATATCATTTCATGATTGAAAATTAGGTGATGCTAATGTTGTTACCACCCTGCATGTTTGCATGTCTGCCGTGGTGTTATAAATAATTGTGGGAAACAAAGAGTACATCTTTTGGGTAGCCTCTGATGGTGTAATGTCTATAACAATTTTGTGAAAATCTCTAAACTAGTTCAGAAATGTTAAAGGTATACACACAATATGATCATTAGTCTAAACTCTTTCCTTAAAATAACACACCAAATTTAATTGCAGACATAGAAATGTTTTCTTCTAAAGCAGTGTTTCTCAACATTTCCCACCTTGGATCTCACCAGTCATACTGACGAAAAGAAACATGGTCAATGCATAATAAAAACATACTTCTTCTCTCCTGGAAAACATACTTTGACAATTTTCCCATGCACTGTTATGTTAGCCATTAATGAAAGTTCTTATTTTTTAGGCATCTCATCCTAACCACTAGACTGTTCAGTCCCATTTGTCAAGGAACAGTGTTCTAAAGCACTCAGTAGGACCACCACTTTATTTGCTTGCTTGAATATAAAGACCAAAATCAGGCCATTCTGTATACTGTTAAATATTGATGGTTAGTGTAGTCGTATATAGTTGCATCTTGATTAATATTTCCAAAATCTTACACAGAGGGCCCTCGTTTTGGTCAATTGGGATCAGAAAACGTCACTTAAGAGTGGAATTTCCTTCAATTACAAGTAATTTAATGTTGGATAATGGGAACTGGGTTGGGGTGCACAGTACTTTTTATGAAGGAAATGTGTACAGGAGCTTGCAAAATGACAGGCGAATAAGAGGAAGTGGTGCATGTACATGAGATAAAAACATTTTTTTGAGACTTTTTGGTCAATGGTCATGATCCTTTAAGTGAAAGGTATTTTTATTTATAGTTCCAAAAAGATCTGGCCTAAAGCATGTGAGAAAATGGATATCAGAGACTTGGAAAAGGGACCCCTCTCTGTTATATTTACAAGTACGTGCTACGTTATGATAATTTTGGTCCCAAATTTATGTTTATAAATACACTTACATTGTATAGATGGGTATATAATAGCAGCGTTTTCATTATTTGCTTTCAAAAATGCACACACACATACACACATATGACTACATATGGGTGCTTGATTACAAACACATATTAATATCTATATGAGATCTTAACATTCAAGGTGATAAAAACTTAGTCTTCTGGGTTATGATAACGCAGAGGCAACTGTTGTTTCCATTCTGCATGTTATTCTGAAGATGGAGGCAAAATTTACAGTGTCATAACATACTGTACCACCCATGTAACATGAAGACTAAATTCCTGATGTGTTGGGCTACAACAATGTTAAAAAGTACACAGCATGCAATTAACAGGGGCTTTCAGCTGAATAAATTATAAGTAGCATGCTAATATTCATACTGTTAAAATTACTTGTAAGAAAAGAAAGGTAGCCAGTGTTAGAAAATTATATTCTGTAACTGATACAAAGTTACTTCTTTTTGAAATGATCCATGGAAGTAAAGCCCTTCACTGACCTCACGAGTTAACACTAAGGCATCTCTTCCCTTACAGCAGACCAACATTACATTCACATGCAAATAATCACTGTACTTGATCCTTAGGACTACTAAAACTGGCTGGAAATTAGAAATGTACACTGAAGCATTAACAGTCAACATAAAGGTTTCAGTGTCCAAATTTTACTAGTCATTCAAATAAAATTAAATGTTTATGTAACTTGTCTGATATGTGTTTTCATATCATATGCTAATGGATAATTGCATTCGAAGAATAAATGCAATCTGATTTCAGCCTAAGTACAATCAAAATTGTTTGATTTTCAGATGGTAGGATGGGTACACTAGAAAGACCACTTCTAGCTTTTCAGTTTACAAGACTGGAAATGTAAACATAGTAAACATTTTATTTAATTATGTTCCACTACTCTGTATGACTCCCATTTGAAGCATTTTTCATGCCACTAATATTCAATAAGTTATACTTGAAATGTGTGCAGCAGCATATGTCGTTAATGTAAAGTGGTTATTAAAGCTCTTATCACAATTAAAATGTTAATAACTTCATAACTGTTATAAAATGCTTCAGGATTAAATTGCAAGAAATCCATTCAGCAAATCTTAAATTCTTACATGCACACATGCATACAAATAGTTAATGAACATACTGATATTAGTGAGTGCTCTGCAGGGTTCTGATTCATCTAAACAGAAGCACATGCATAAAAAGGGCTATGACACAAGAGGGAATTGGAAATCAGAGCTATGTTCCAGATGCAGCAGTGTTGGTTGGCACACATTGAAGTTTGTGTTGGCACAGGTGTATTTAGGAATTCTCTCAATTTTTTAACGATGTTCAGGTGGCTAGTGTTTCCTGTATCCCATGAAAATTTCACTTAAATGGCCCCAGTATTGAAATGTTTATCTCTGGTCACTGGAATGTAGGAAGAAATTTTATTTACAAGGTACTACTTTTTAAGCAGTACGGTCTGTTTGTCATCCAAAATCTGTTTCAATTTATAAGACATTCAGACCATGGACTTTATTTTGTATCCATATGTAAGGTCATAAATAGTGCTGCACCTGAAATTTTGTTGAAAGATGACAGTATTGTAATTGTTATATCCAACCATACAATCAAATGCCAATTACATGGTGTGAAACATTATATAACTGTAAGAAGGAAAACTCCACATTTGTTGTGTCCTGTAAACTGAATGTCATGTTTATCTTGATTCTGATATCCTACTAATATTAACCAGTTATGAGTATTTTAAATTTAATTGCTGGAGTAAGCAGCAAACCCAAATCTCATAAGTATAAGAACTGTATGCAGTAGTACACAGATCCTGGGCAACCAAATTCTCTACAGTGGTGCCTAATATTTGCGGGTCCTCTTGTCACCCTTCTGGCCCATAGAACTTGAGATGGCGGCTATGTCTTTGGAAAATCTGTGCAGCTGTTTTGGCTGAATGTAATTTTTCAGTCTTAAGAATTTCAAGAAAATGAAGACCTCAAGATTTAGTACTGGATAAGTTTTTTTTTTTAATTTTTATTTTATTTTATTTCTTGAACACTAACTGATGGAAGTGCATGTTATGTTCACATAACACACACTCCAGACATCTCCATATTACAAATATAGCAATGAAATCAATGGTAATATGCCTGTGTTCTTATATCTGTGTGCTGTGCGTTTGTGAAGTTCCTATTTCCTGAAAAAATTCTAGTCAGTCTAGAATTCTGCTAGCAACTATAGTATACTCACATATTGTTCACTTATATGTATGTGTATGTGAATCTTATGTTTATTGGACTGTGCATCATCTTGATAGTTGAATAAAGGGAGACCAACTTGATGTAACTTGCTTTTTTATTTCATTATTTAATGCTCAACATGTTTCGGATGTTAATACATCCATCCTTAGGAGCTTGCGACTTATTTGTTGAGTTATTTCATGGGTTATATTGCTCTGGTTCGATGCGTGTTGGTATTACGGTGTGGTATCCGGATGCAGGCTAAGCACTACTGGCAGTAGTGCTTCAGCCTACATCCAGATACCACACCACCCCAGCCAAACCACACCGTAACACCAACACGCATCGAACCAGAGCAATACAACCCATGAAATAACTCAACAAATAAGTTGCAAGCTCCTGAGGATGGATGTATTGACATCCGAAACATGTTGAGCATTAAATAATGAAATAAAAAAGCAAGTGACATCAAGTTGGTCTCTCTTTATTCAAGTATTTGTTTCTTCCAGCAGCTGATAATATGCATGGTATTGTTTGTCCTGCTTTTACTGTATGAGTATTTGTACTATGGTAACTGTTTGGGTATAAGGTCTATAGCACTGTGCACCTTTTCAATGACACTTTGTCACACAAGCTCTCTTACATATTTTCTGTGTTGCCTTATCCTTCTTTAGCCAGAGGAAGGGGTAGCTGAGTCACTAGACAACAATTCTGAAGAAACCAGAGAACACCTTGTTGAAACTCGTGAATACATTCCCTCTGCTTACTCCATAGACAGCGTGGACCCAATTAATGAAGTGGATAATTCTGTTGAGGTGTTTCACCCACATGCACCATTCAGTTTGCAAAGTGACATACTCGTCAATAAACTCATGTCTGACCAGGCAATGAGTGGCGGAATGGTACAGGCTCCTGCTGATGTGGAGGTATTTTCACCAGATAACAGAGACATTTATGTAAATGATGTTGAAGAATTTGATCCTAAGAGTAAGGATGCTTATGAAAGTCTTCCATATGCGAGTTTGCAATTCAGGCCTTGGAGTGAAAAGCTAATGAGCCTCACATGAATTACAACAGTGGAAGAGATTATTTTGGCCAAAGATTTTTCAGTTGCAGCTCTCTAAGTATGTCCATTGTGCAATAAACAGATGTGCCTTTTAAGCTCACCTCAGAACAGTGTCGCATATGTAGAATGAGGTAACTATGAAGATTACATTCTTCTGGGACAGTAATCTGAGCAGAATCTCACATGTCATGACATGGTTCTACTTTAAAAGGAAGTCAGTACAAATTATGGTGCCATAGACTGTAAATGCTGGAGATGCAGATTTGTCAATGGTGCACTGCATACTCTGTTGAAAAGTGAAAAGCTAATAATTATAGCAATCTGTGTGTTTTCAGTCAACATTAACTCTTTGATTTATTTGATTTTAAAGGTAAAAGCAAAAAAGCCTCACATAAATTGTATCAAAGGATCATTACATTGGCCAAAAAATTTTAACTCACAGCTCTCTAAGAAATTTTATTACAGGAGATTTACAATGAACTTGATTATTATACTCAAATAATGAGGTGATCATTGTAATCTTCACACTAAAGTAAGAAATTCAAATATGCACGCACCTTGTACACCGAGATGCAATACAAGTAGGCAAAAATAAAGGTGTCATAAATATTGCACTCTATAACAGTTCAAAAAATGTTTGAACTATAGAATGGTTGGAGGTCCACTGCATATTCTATAGATATATGATCTTCATTGGCATGGAAGTAAGTACATTAAATGTTTATATGATTTAATAAATGTCTTATACACTGTCTTACAAAATAATAATAATAAAACTACTTTCTCATTATTCATGCACCAAAGCACAATTAAAATAGATCTGAATGTGAACATAAAAGATGCTGGGATCTGACACCACATAATTCAGTAACTTATGACCTATTGGACTAAGCTGCATCAAAAAATAAAAAATTATAATTGTTATAGTCACTGCCATGAGAACGCTGAGTGTCACAATATGAATATCGAACATCTGCAGATGGTAGAAGTAGATCAGAGACTCACTGAACCACAAACACATTTGAGATTGATAATAAATACCACACACTTGTTGTTGTAAGCATTATTTTCAGCTTCCCTATATTCATACAAATATATGAAATAAGGCTTTGTTTGTATCCACAAATGCAGTGGCACTCTTTTGAACATTACAGCGCAAATGTCACACTTTTGAATGAATGAAAACTCTTGATAAAATTTGAGACACTTGAATTCTGAGGGTGATTTTGGTTAATCTACTCTGGAATTTGACTAATGCCTATGATTTCCTAATCTGTCTTATCCCCAAACGCGGTAAACATTTTCATGACGAAAGATGTGAAATCTACAAACATGGCTCATAACAGATTTTGCAATGTGATGAATTCAGCCATTACAATAATAGTCCAACATATGTCAAACACAAAATTTTGATTCAATTAAAGTCACACTTTTTCCAGTATATATAATTATTTTAAAAACTGAGTCCATTTTAAGTGTAAGAAATCATAACCCAAGTGTATGACTCTACATGACACAGAGCGATTTTCAGGTCCTCACTATTTTTGTGTATGTTCCACATACCATAATGATGAAGTGAAATGGAGGAAATAAAAATACCGAATTTATCATTACAAGAAACTGCTGGTACTTGAGTAATTAGTTTGATCAACACTAACTCATATTAAGTCCATATAATCAAATATGCAGAAGGCAGGAACAATCTAATTAATTTTTGAGTATCTTATGTATATAGAGTGGTTAAGAAAATTAATTTGGGATATTATATGTTTGTACAACAATCAACAATAATGCCTGAGTTAGCCATTATTTTTTTTTTTTAATGGCAAAACAGAAAGTGGCACCCTTCTATGTATGGATGTGTCGTGATTGCAGAGTGAATGGGTAGGAATATGCTGAAATAAAGCTGAATGAATCTTACAGGAAACTGTGTTTTCTTTAACTCTGAAAATATTTCCTTTACAAAGATAAACTGAACACCTTAAAGCTTATCTTATGTTATTAATGTGCATCTCGACTTGCAAGAAGATGAGTCGCCCATTAAGCAGGAAGCAATTAAATCATACGTAGCATGCTAGTTTTGTCTGTTATGAAGTCATCTTGTCTTCCTATGCAGCTGCACCAAAGCTAATATAAGGACTCTTTTCATTCTTGTGCCTTTGCTGTGTCATTAACTTTATACATTTATTTATGGCTTATTACACAATGCTGTCAGTAGCTTGAACTATATAGCTCTGAAACATAAAGTGACTAATGAGTGAATTGTTCATGGTGGCCTAATTTTAAGTACTGTGGTATTAAGATATCTTGATACTGGAGCTCCCTAACACTCCTCACAACTGCAGTCAACACAGTCTGGCCACTGTTTGGCTCAAGTCAAAATGACCAGTCAACAATATACTTCTTCCAAAACATTTACTGTGTTGGGAGTCCAATCACAATGTCATGTTAGGTTGTGTTATCAGACCACTAGGACAGTCGATACAGCAATGGAGATTGCACACTGAAAAATAAGAATGTACGCACTTTTTACTTACGCAGTCCCTGGCACCAGGATGAAATACAGTTGCTTGTCTTTAATATGAGGAGAAGGAGAAAATGGCTATTCATGTATTTGCTTAATTAATAATGAAGTGTGAATCTCGATACACACCAAACAAGTCTCAAGAAACTTCGCTAACCCCTAACAGATGTGAGAACATTCCTGCACATAGCTTACATAAATGTTTGTCAAACTCTTTATTGCCAAACAGAATAAGGGAAAAATTTTGGACCATTAGCCGAAGAAATAATTCATAATCCAAGGTTTTGTGAAACATGAGAAATATAAATAACATATACATTAAAAGTTTGACCCCACTTAACCCGGTATGTCTGTAATTCGGCACTGCTATACTTGGTGGGAAACATAAAGAAGGCATAATACAACGAATTAAAGAAGCTAAAGTTATGTGTGATAATAAAAAGCAGCTACTCTGTTCGAATAACTTTAGTTTGGAAATGAAAAAGAAACTTATAAAAAGTTGTATTTGGAGTGTTGCTCTTTATGGATCGGAAACATGGACCCTAAGAAAAAGTGAAGAATGGGTCGTAAATGCAGTTGAAACATGGTGCTGGAGAAGAATGTTAAAAGTAACATGGACAGGTAGAATAACGAAAGATGAAGTTTTTCAAAGGGCAAAAGAAGAAAGATTGCTTTTAACAATTTTAAAAAATTGACGCCACTCGTGGATAGGGCATATAATTAGGCATAATGAGTTTGTAGTAAACATCCTTGAAGAAGCAATATCCGGCAAAAGGCCGTGGGAAGACCTCGACTGCAATAATTAAAGCAAGTCGCCAGAAACACAGGAACTGACAGTTATATAGCAATGAAAAGAATGGCTTGCAACAATTCCAGATGGAAAGCTGCAAAAACCAATCAAAAGATTGAAGGATAAGAAGAAGAAAATACTTCGTGCAAATAAACAGCAACAATAATAAGCCAAAGAAAATGTTCCTCTTAGTAGGAAAGAATATATGAAGTGAGCAGTTTCACTGCAGTTATACCAGCATTATATACTGTAAAGTGAGCAGATACAAACTTGTATATATTAAAAATCTATCTATGGTTCGTTAATAATCTCAAACACCTGTGTCATTACATAGGGTCTCAAACCGCGCTCCATCCACCGGTTTCGTCAACAAATCTGGTAGATGTTCACTCTGTCGATGTGTTACCCCTAAGGGACCATCCTGGTAACACGTACAGGGGTGCTGATAAGTCCTTAGCCCGACCAGAAAGGAAACAAGCTAATGTTTCTGTCAGAATGGCGTTAATTTCCTTCGGCGCCTT
>Ga0123352_10005431_pt1 | contig 19188 bp, 6 predicted proteins | sample TergutLab28metaG_FD_89700 | JGI IMG/M metagenome (GOLD analysis project Ga0123352, IMG submission 89700) | Labiotermes labralis P1 segment gut microbial communities from Petit-Saut dam, French Guiana - Lab288 P1 | ecosystem: Host-associated > Arthropoda: Insects > Digestive system > Gut ... | reverse complement strand
GGCGGCGGCGGCGGCGGCGGTGGTGGTGGTGGTGGTGGTAGTAGTAGTAGTAGTAGTAATAGTATGGAACGACGTAATTTATTGTGATTTTATTATATTAAATTTGTGTGTAATTTAAACGCCTCTGTCAGCAGCATCTCAATGTAGAGATTGTCGAGTGATAAAATGATCTTTGTAGAATGACTGGAAGCAATGTGAAAGGAAGTGGTCGTGGCCTAAATTTATGTACTATTCAGGCATTCGACAGAGGGGCTGAGGAAATCGTGGCAGCAAATTAGTCATCATTTAATAATGTACTGGCCTTATACGAAGAAGGATTGTGACCCACCACATAAGTTTTATTATTATTATTATTATGTGATTAGAATTCGTGTGGGGAAAGGTCGAGCCTACCCCGAATTTGAGTTGGCTGCACGTATACATAATAGTGGCAAATGCGCTTTGCGTGCTGTACATGATTGGTCTTCCTGCACTTCAATAAGGCTGATCACTTTTCCCACCGTCTCGTAGTGCCTTGGTTTATCCATTTAATCTTACTAGACACTCTCGAGTGTACACATTTAAATGCCAAGTTCCATCGATTTCGCTAGATTAATTTTGTCCACTCTGTGCAAAGAACAGATAGAACTGCTCATTCTTTTTACAGGGTACTTTCATACCAATGGCCTCTCTTGTATGCCACTGGCTCAGACTGTTGGGTTTATTTTCGAATTATTTGGAAAAATATTGTTAAATGCGTGCAGTGTCATCAAAAGCCCTTCACCTACTTAACTAATTGCCGGTGCATTCAATTAAACTAATGGTTATGGTACTCCAATAATGAGGCTTGTGCAAATACTTTTGACTACGGCAGTGTGTGGTTAGGTATGCGACTGTACAACTGTCATTAGTGTGTGATGTGATGTCTGTGGTCTTTTACAGAAATGATATTTTTATAGTCAACTTGGTTTGTTTGTCGTCGCTGTCGCAACTGATTAAATTATTTATGTCTAATGATAGAATTTGGGACAATTTTATATGGATTGCAAAAGATGTGTAAAAAATTTGTATGTTTTGCTGACCGTGCATCTCAGTATAATCTTAGTAATTAACCAACTTAATGCTCAAATTCTTGTTTTATAATAAGTTTATTATAAAACAAGAATTTGTGCATTAAGTTGGCTAATTACTAAGATGCATAAAGAAATCTTGGCTAATTTTAATGTCACCTAACCTGTCTGTCAATGAGAAAAACCTGTCTGTCTCTATTTCTCTCTCTCTCTCTCTCTCTCTATATATATATATATATATGTGTGTGTGTGTGTGTGTGTGTGTGTGTCCTGATACTCGAAACAGGAACCTCCCAAGTTTTTTCCTGTGGCACTGCGGCCAAAAGCGGGCCAGAGCCTCCTCATTCTTGAGGTTTCTAGATCACACACATAGACACATCACAGTCGGTAGGACTCCTCTGGACGAGTGATCAGTTCGTCGCAGAGGCCTCTACCTGGAGTGGCCCAGAGGGTTCCAGGAAGTAAAGTTTCCCAGATTACGTGACAAGTGCACAGGATGGCGGTAATTTTGTCAGCCTTACGCACCGGCCGCCTTTACCCCCAGGAAATGCTCCTGGTGCTCATTTCTGTTAGAGGCTGAGTCGACCCCAGGGCCATAGTGCGATCGGAAGGATTTTATACCAATGAAAAATTCCAATGACACCAACTGGGATCGAACCAGCAACCTTCCGATTTGTAGCGCAGCATCTTAACCACTATGCCAACGCGGTCCCCTGGAACCTCCCAAGTACAAAGGATAAATACCAACCACTCATCCCTTCTATTGTTATTGTTTATCGGTAATGTAGTTTAAATAAATCACACTAGTTTAGGTAATTACAGAAGGCTTCTTTGGTTACTGATTGATTATTTTATTTATTCCTTCGTTTGTAAGTTTATATTCACTCAGTTGCCCAGATCGATTGATTGATTTATTGATTGGTTGGTTGATTATTGGGTATATTTTGTCCCATGGCAGATAAAATATATAATTCTATATTCAAAACTGTATTTATGTTAGAAGATACAAGGCTTATGGAATGTTAGCCCTTTTGACTGGTACGTGGTGAACAATTACCGACATTTCAAAGGAATATAGCGTAAAGTAATACAAGAAGAATGAAATATCGCATTACACTGGAATTAATTCAACGTAATACTTGGTTACTTAATGTTACAAATCCTGTGTCATAATTCCATGACTCGACCACCAATGCCAGGTTTCTAAAAATTATGTCATCTTAAAGTGGGGTAGCCGTTAAATGTACAGTGCCTTTAAAACTATCTTCCTGCCGCTTGAATTCGGAGGGGAAGGTGTTCTTTGATGCCCAGCTTGAAATTTAGCTGTGTAGATATCTCCATCGTGATATGTGCATCTGGAGGCAGGGAAAGGGACGTGAAGAGAGGAATTCTTGCAAGAATTATAATTTTAAATTTGGGTTTCGGTATTCCGATTTTTGAAGACACGAAAACCAAAACCCTTTTATGCCTAAACATAACGTTTCTTCTTGCTCATTTTCGTCAAGACATGGTCTTCTTCATATCTTAATATCCGGTTGCATTTGTAATTTGGTTTAGACAGTCCAAACCAGCTTCACAGAAGTGAACTTTTCGTAAGAGTTCGTGACCCGTCTGTTGCATACAATAGTGAAAGTTGTTTGTTTTGTTCACTAACACATTATAAACTGCCTGAACTTTCCTGCTGTTTTGATTTAAATCTTCAGCTTGCCTAACAACCCATAATGATCATTTGTTTTTGATATTGTTTGTTGACATTTTGTAAGTATTCGTAGCCAGAAATTACTTCCTACACACACAAGTTCCGTTTCCGATATCACTTGACGACATACGAAATTCGTGTTAGTGTTAGAATGTATATTTAAAACTGGCAAACTCCATGTTGCTACTTTGAAACGTATTTTCAAAAGTATTTTATTAGAATGCAACCCTGTATATGTCGTGTTTTGTAATGAACATCTATCTTAATATACGTCCAATGAAATAAATTTTAAATTTTGAAACGTGTGGAATTATAACACGGAAGTCGGACACCATTTACAGTGGAATAATTCAAATTATCTTTCATGGGAGCCCAAACGGAAATTCGGGTTAAACACTGAACAGCATAACTATCAGTTGCGTCTCGTAATTTCCTATCAATCAGCTCAGCCGGAAATACACTCACAGGATGTATTTTTCTCGTCCATTCTAAAAAAAAAAATATATCGCTTATACATCGTGTTTATTTCGGCACTGAGGCAAAACATGATCATAAATTCGTTGCAGCAGGAAAAATGTAATCTGCTGTGAGAAATAGCCGCACGAGGCCTGCCTTATCACCAGCGTTACGCCTACCCCTACTACTACATTGTTAAGTTATTTAACAGGTCAGATGAATAACATTAACCAGACTTTTGATTCGCCGAAGGCAGTCAGTGTCAAGGTCGTTTGCAATAATCTAGTAAACTGCAAATATTATGTGCAAGCAGACGCAAATTACAGTCCGCCACTGTACTTGCCGTTTCTTCGTTAAACCTAATGCAACCGCGTACACGACAGAATGTACTGTACGTACTGTATAGGGGAGAGGTTCATGGTAAGGCCAAGGTGCGTAGCAGTATGTTAACAAGCTGTCCGCCCACGGCAGTACTAACAAGTGGAAATATGTCATACAAATTATCCACGAGAAATTATTTGTATTATATCCAGTACAACTGTCATTGGCATTTAAACGTGCTTCATTAAGCTTTTAGCTAGTCACAGTTAAATAAAGAAATAACTGTCCATTTGTACGACAGTTAGTGAAATTTGCATTTAAGTGTTATTAACACAGCACTTGTTGTTTTGCTGCGCAACAGGAACATTAACTCATAGTTGGCTGCAAACAATACGGGTGTCGCGCAAATATTCTCAATTAACACTCGATTTCGAAATTTCAACACCCCTACCCTTCAGCAACGTGCAGTATAGCATTCGAACACCTGTGATGCGTCGTCTTTGTTCTATTCAAAACTGAAACAGCTAGAACTGAAGAAACGTATTTGCATTATGATCCATGTTGTCTATATTGTCTGACAAGTACGGATACATCAAAATATATTTCCGAAATTAGAAACCCTGAATTAGATTTTTGCTTAAAATGGTGACCGTTTTATGGATAAGACTGTAACAGGAGTAGCACATTACTTTACAGATTAGAAAATAAATTTGAAAATAAGTAAATAAAGATAAATCAAGTAATCAGCAAGGGAGTCATAATGAGATTAACTTTTGAAATGTTTTAAAAGTTATATATCTTGTGCAAAATCAACAAGCCTAAATTAAGTTAAAGATAAGCTGCATGAAGAATATTTTCAGGAAATGCTTAATATTATTCTGCTTGAAAACTGTTCCCACTCTGTCTTTGTACAAAACAATAACATTTTTTGTTTTTGAAACAGGTTCTCTTTTTCTGAGAAAAGGGGAAATAAAATAAAGGCACTTGAAGGGAAAGTAGAAGACGCAATTATACCTTTTAGAGTAAAAGGTAATGTTTGCCTTAGAACACGCCATGAAGGCCCAGAGGGGGAGTAGAGGTATAGCTCTACTCTTTCTTAACTTCGACCTTGGATGGGGCTGGATGTTCCACGCCACACGCCGGCCTCTTTACGCCCGGCAAGGAGACATTCGGTACCCACTGTACAGGAGACTGGGTGGACCCCAGGACCAGTCTGGACGTGCGCGTAAATTCTCGACATCCCACCGGGATTCGATCCCCGGACCGTAACTTTTAGGGTAATGAAGTCAAGTAGACCGTGAAGCACCGCATATGATGTAATATGCGAGGCAATAAATGCGTGCGGTATTTTGATAATAATAGTTTCGTCAGTGAGATTAAAAATTTACTCTGAAGCTGTATCTGTGCGAATTAGTTACGGAAGTGAGCGGTGAATACATCTGATTCTCTATCGTGTCTATGGGCGCACTGTGAGTTTAATAGCATTGAACCTTCAAATTCTAGTACCGGCAAGCCAGTTAACAGAACCAACTTATACCTGAAGTCTGAAATATGAAACTATAATTATTTAAAATAATTGACATATTTAAACTTTCTAAATCATGCAGTGCACTGCTTAGGTGTAATATATCATACAAAGGAACTATTAATAGCACTTCAGTTACTTCCATTTTGGGCGCTTTCGCAATTAATAGTCAGAAATTCTTGTATTACTTTTGACCTTCTGTCCGAATGCAACAACTCGAGAACCGCCAAAGAGATTTTCATGAGCTCTAATATTTGAAAGTTTCATTAAAATCGCTGGATATATTGCGCTGTTCAATGTTGTAGCCGAACATTTCTGGTATAATGGTTTCTTAGGTTTGCTTGCGTCAGTTACGGACGGTTCATGGCCATGCGTTATAAGTTTAATCTGTCAACGTATGTTCAGGAACCGTTGGTGATAGGTAGGAGGGGAGAGATTTGAACGGGGGAAAACGTTTGGCTGCAGATAACGGACGCTAGCTGTCCAGTGAGAAAGCAGTCGCGTACGAGAGCGATGTAAGTAAGGGAGTACAGTGAAATGACTGTGTTATTTTACTAAAATATTATTTAGTTGTTTAACTGGATACAGCACGACTTATTTATATCAAGAATAAAATTAATAAGTAAAACAATAAGTAAAAAAGAAAATAACTAAAACTATATGTGATTCGGTGAACCACGCCCCTCTCCCGAAGAGGTTCTGCTACCATACTGAGCGCGTCGGGACAGTCAATGTACATAGGGTGATCGTGTAGAACGAACAACAATAACATGATCTTTGCATGAAGGCAGCATGCGTTTCTGTGCCTGTCTGTGGCGTCACTCCTTAGATATCCGAAGAAGCAAAGAACATAACTTAGGCCTACGTCTGATACTGTTTTCGTGTTTTCTCGTTAGAATTAAGATGAATCGAACGAGCCGGAAATTTCACTCCATGCACACGTTTCCTGACCCTTTTTTTATTATATTCCCTTCCACCGTTTTTATGCGTCCATTAAGAGTTTTTTTTAATGAGATTTGGTATAACCCAGTATTTTAGTAACCTCTTTAATATTTATTGCAACATTACGTAATGTACTTCTTTGCTATGAACCCCTTTCCGTGATTTTTTTTGTATTGTGATGTTCAGCACTTGGCATGTTTCGTCCATGTTCTACAGCATAGTTTCGTTTCCACCTGATAGTGACCAAAATAGTCACAGAAACATGTACTGGGCATTTTGTTGTGGACACCATGAAACAGAATGACATAATAAAATACAACGCAGCGAGGATGGCCTAACCTAGGGGTTCACGACAAAAAGGCTGCAATGCGCGTGCTAATATTTGCAACGATTTTTTTTGTGGGGGGGGGGTGGTTAGGGAGAGTGCAGTGGTGCATACGATCCAACCTCCACCAAAATTTATTTGGGTAAAGTTTAAATATATGATGGTCCATATTTCTGTCACATATATCAGCTTCTTATTCCGTAACATTATCCCCCTTCTTCGTACGGTTTCTCTACCGTTCCATAAGTGCGAAGAGAGGAAGACGTTGCATTCCATGAACCGCAGTAAATCTTTGGAGCCCGGTGCTACGATATTGGTGCGGGACGTTCCTAGATTCATTTCGCGGGCAAAGTACCCCAAGATGCAGGAACACAAGCTGGGTGGGTGAGAGTAGGCCGGTTTCTATAGATGTAGGAAGGTAATGGTGTAATTAAGTGGTCCTCACTTAACGTCTGTTTTTTAATTAGTCATTAATAAATTATTGAATTCATTATCAATTCACACCACCATCTGCGTAGGAAGTTCAGAGCGTCTAGACGCCGGATTGTCGCAGTATCTTAGCTGATACTTTATGTATATGCACGAATTACTCATTTGGCTCATCGAAATCCTGAACGGAACAGCATATCAGATATTCATTGACGCTGTGGTGTCCCTTGAAGTCACCAAAGCAAATGAGATACACTCAGACTTGTATCATTTCTTTGGACCAACCATAATTCCTACTTCATTGAAAGATGTTTAAGACGTTGTAAAAATCATTTATTTTGGCGCGTGTTTTATGCTTGTTTTCTTATCTTCGAGATACACACTTGTGTCGTGGTTTTTCGTTTACAGCCAAGAGCAGTAGGTCTCCAAATTAAAAACAGATTCCAAATTTTGAACAGTGAACTACGTGGAATTATACTGTGATGAACGGAATTTCAACTGCCACTCGCACTGACATCGGAAAGCCACATGAGCAGTCACGCAGTGGCGACAAGGAACGGTGAAGTGCGACAGAATCGAATGCCTTCTGGTTGGATTCACTACATGTGTACAGTTCAATAAATGCCCATTATAGCACACAACACAGATTTACCCCCGATCTTAATTTTACGACATGGTCTAATGTAAAATATTTCTGTAATTTTGCCTGTACACTCAGTATAATCAAAAGATAGTGCATTATTTTTCGCGCTGACGATTTTAAAATGGATCATTTACTATCAACGATTTTAAAAAAGGGCGATAGATCACATCCTGAAATCATCTAAGAAATTTAATTGAAGTGCCACATTAAGAACTAAAATAACCACTGACAGTCCAGGCCACGCACTCACAACGCCTGAACTTCCGTACGTTCAGTTTGTTACTTCGTACTGCATGTTTCGGTCATTTGTTTGGACGTCATCAGATGGACAAAAATTCAAGTACAAAAAGAAAAAATGCTACAGCGAATGACGGAAACATGCAGTAGAAAGTAATAAATTGAACTCACGAAAGTTCAGGTGCTGGCAGTGTGCGGACTGAACCGTCAGTGATGGTTTAACACAACGGGATGATGTTGCCCCAAAACTGAAATAATCTTATTCAAAAAGGAGAAAAACTGAAAAACACAGAACGTTGGTAAACATATCGTTGTAGACTGGAGGTGGTACTGGAATTTACTTGTCGAGGAACAAAGCCAGAAAGCTCAAAAGAATTGAGTAGGCAGAAACAAAGTATAAAATCTAAAGGCATTCGGATATTAGGAGCAATTGATGAATGTGTAATGAGGGAGGTAATATGAAGATTAGAGTTTGTAGAACTACGTGACACGATATATGAGTCAGGGATGATATACGGAGTGGAAATGTGGGGTTTACGGGGGATGGGAAATCAGTTATGAAGTTCGGAACAGGTTTTATAATTAAGGTCCTTAAAAAGTCGAGCAAGCGGCGTTGTTTATTGGGAACTTGCTAGAGAAAACAGAAGAGGGAAGATGATTTGTCGCCTTGTAAAATGCCGGTACAGAATTCTGCTAACGAAACAAGATGATTTGTTACAAAGTTGATGTGAGTAGCAGACAGGAAATCCGGAAAGAAGAGTCGGGCAATAAGTCTGAGAGTTGAAATGTACAAGACTGAGTTGCGATACATCTGGTTAGACAGAGAGGGATTTGAGATCTATATGCCAAACAATTAAACTAGGTTAATGTTATACACAAGGACAGTCAAGTATGGAAAAAATTAGAGAAAGCAGATCTCTAGTTTTATATTGGAATATGAAGCAAGGAGGAGATTGTTTATACATTATTTTAATATTAACGAGGGAAATGGGATAGTACCGTTTAAATTGGAAATTTGCAAATTGAGAAGGATAAGGAAAGGTGTTGGGAAAAGGAAGGCGCCCGCTATGTAAAGAAGAGGAGTATGAGGTACATGTACTGTGGAAATGTGAAGAGATACAAACATAGGAGGAAATCTATTTTTTTTTGAGCAAAATATTTTGACAAGTAAGGAAAGAAACAGCGCACAAGAAAATACTACTTATACGAAGAATGTAGGATTGGAAAACGTAGGAAAAGTTTCATGCAAAATGAAATGCAAGTGGGAAAATAAAACGAGGAAATGTACATTATTGGTGGAGGAGGGGACGGTAGTGCTGCAGCTATAAACACTTTATTGTCCAGAGCGGTTTAGAGTGGAATATAAATTTTTACACACAGAACGAATAGTATAAGACAAAGGTAGCCATTGTACTGGTAAGAACCTACTTGTAATAGTCACATACAACAAATGTACTGGACACTCAGCGAATCAATTTGTTGCGATTTGATTCATAACCTGATCCTCCCGAGAGTTATGTACCATTCCTTTGTGTCGTTTACGGCAGTTACATTCCTCAATTGTTTAACTAGTGGCTTTGTTTTACAATTCATTCTCCCGCTCTTCTGCAGTCGGTCATGTTGTAACTGTACTTGTGATAGGAACAGAACATCGAATTTTGGGAGGTATTCCGAAACGTGGAAGCGAATCCGTGTTGCAGATCAAAAGTGCTTCATATGCTGTCCTGCATAATACTTTATTACGAACATTCAGAGTGTGTGATTATTACGTCTGTTCTCGTTTAATACGACATCAAAAATAAATATATTTGTGTTATTACAATAAATTCTACTTCCGTTACTTTAGAGAGAAGAGGTACCGGTTTTTGAGAACCCGCAGCTGATTTGTCGGCCCTTGGTTGGAAACTGCTGATTTAACTACAACGCCTTTGTGTTTGAGGTACCGGGATAGCGCAGTCGGTATAGCGACTCGCTACGGGCTGGACGGTCCGATGATCGAATCCCGGTAGGGGCGAGACTTTCCGCACCCTTCCATACCGGCTCTGGGGCCCACCCAGCCTCCTATGCAGTGGGTACCTGGTCTTTCCCTGGGGCAAAGCGACCGGGGCGGGCCGTTGGCCACCCACCCTATCTAGCGCCAAGGTTAAAGAAAGAGTAGAGCTATACCTGTACTCCACCTCTAGGCCTTCGTGACCTGTTATAGGGTGAATTTTACTTTACTTTTACTTTTGTGTGTAGGTGGCACGTCAACAGGTTGGGTCGCTTTTAGTAAGTTTGATTCGTAGGATATTTAACGATGTGGCACAAACTACAGAAGTTACTGAGAAGATGGTTGTGTAGTGTGGGCTAGAAATAATATGAAATAAGGAGGCAAAGAATGCAGAACGAGGCAGCGTTCATGCAGCATTGTTAAAGATGCACTAGTCGACCTAAAAAGGTAAAGCAGTCCCATTACAGGCCTGGTCAGGCCCAGAGGGTTCCAGGAAGTTAAGGTTCCCAGATTTTGTGACAACGGCACAGGATGGTGGTAAGGTTGTCAACCTTAGGCACCGACCGAATTTACCCCCAGGAAATATTCCTGGTATTCATTTCCGTTAGAGGCTGAGTCTACCCCAGGGCCATAGTGCGATCGGAAGGATTTTATGTCAATGAAAAATCCACTGACAGCAGCTGGGATCGAACCAGCGACCTTCCGATTTGTAGCACAGCACCTTAACCACTGTGCTACCGCGGTTCCACTAGTCGAGCTAGTCTGTTAAAATTTATTCAAAGTAATGCGAATTGAAAGACATATATTTGCCTTTATTCAGCAACATTGTAACGGAGTTACTCATTAAAAAAAACACCTCTCAGATATCGTCCATCAAGACTGCTGGACTGAGGAACGCGGTTCATAACACTTCACGTTACGTGGTCATGACGGGTAATACAGCATTCCTTTCTTCAGAAATTCTTAGTTTGTTGAACGTGTTTTAAAGACTCTGTTTTTCAAATAACCCCATAAAAAGAAACCACAAGCCGACAGATCTTGCTAACGGGGTGGCCAAGGAATGTCGTCATGTACGTCGTTATTTTTGGAGAACTTATGTAGGCGAATGAACGCTGGACAGCCGACCTCAAATTCACGTTTTACTAAATGACTTTCCTACCCGAACTTATAGCGAACTTAGTTTCTTGCTCTCGTCGTGGCTGTCCGAGTACTGCATATCAAGATGATGAATGAAAGTGGCCCCATCCTGTATTTGCTCTATCATAAGTTGGGAAGACTGGGGGCATGGACATTGTGTTTGCCAAATGCAAATGAGTTCGTTCGTTTAATCTCGGTGTACAACACTCTGATTCTGTCGCTTCTTAATACAAGTAACTAGATGTTCCTAACCCCGAACGTTTGACAGTACAGCATAGACTGTGCTGGAGCGAGCTATAAACAAGAGCGCTTTTACGTGTTAGGCAACCCACAAAACAATACTGCAGTGTGGTTTTCCTGTAATGCAGTCACCAACCGAACTTTTCTGTCCCATTCCAGTACAAAGTTCCCTCATTCCGTTCCTCTGTTAACCGTTTAAAGCCTACAGGTTACGTGATGCACCATGTTTAACTTTCAATAATTGCGCATTCTGTACACATTGTATTTATGCGTTTTGGATTTATCTCAGAACAAACAGCGAGTTGTGCCACTTACAGCATAAACTGATTGGCTTTTATAACCGAGATGAAAAGTGTTTACAGTGCGGTACGGACTGGGTCTTTAAATAACGCATTCTGCGCTCGTCTTCAAAGGGTTAAGTTGTTCATTATGTATAGGTCAAACACATAGTAGCAATAGAAGGGAATTAAGGCATAGGATTGGAATGTTTACATGTCTTTCATATGCCACTAATTGATTTTATTGAAGTTCTTCTTTACTTGTCGTCCATTATTCAAGGATGCTTCGGGATTCCACTTCTTTAATTATCAATTTTTATAGCGCAAGTATTGCTGTTATCAGCGACGTAAACAAGCACCGGAGAAATCTCGAAAACACTGACTAATCTTGTTTATCACACAAGGTCAAGTAAAATACCTTCTGCTTTTATTTCCTGATCACGTAGTTAACTCCTGTACCGACGTTAATCTTTTCCGGCGTTTTCGTGGTCTTCCTCTTACTCTTCGCCTTATAAGTTTATAATTCCGTGATATCTTCGGCCTCCCGTCTACTGACGTTCTTTCTACAAGTTTTGTTTATCTGCGCCTGTAAGCATTACGATGGAAAAGAAGACCGACTGCTTCTGGGATGTGATGACTTGGTCAGGTTTCATTGTCATATACTGTTTGTTACTCCTGTCACCCCACAGCCAATATATCACTGTCTGTTGTTACAAATAGGTGATCAATGCTTTCTGTGGGTCTAATTGTAGATATTTTACTTGTATCATATTAATTATAGCCGCTCTTACATTTAAGGGAAAATACAAGTTAGGTAAGGCTATTGGAAGGAGACGATAGTGGCATATACAGAACTACAGTTGTCTCTGCGACATTCGCACTGCATGGGGGGAGGGGTGGTCCGGAATACCCGGCAATCCGGACCACCGAATGGAAGCTCCGTGGCACAGGTAATGTACAAAAAGTCACTCATTGCTAAAGTTTATGACTTATTAAAGCCTAAATATATCACCTGACATTGCATAATATTAATAATAATAATGAGATTTTTGTCCCTATAACTTCGCTATAATGGCGGAGAAAGAAAGACAGAAAGAGCGCTACGACAGTCGCGAGATCACGTCATTATTGCTGAAGAGTCAATTTCTGGCTGGCTGTTTCCGCGTTGCCCACGCCAGCAGCCCCGAAGCAGGGATAGTCTCAGGTTACTTCCCCCCCTCCTCCCCCCGGTTATCCGGTCATGGTCCGTATCACCCAGGGAAGAGGGCTATAGATGCCCCCAAATTGACTGGATTACTTAGGAATCCGAATTACCAGGGTCCGGATCACCGAGGGGACGCAGTGATGAAGAGGGTTTGGGTTACAGAATGAGTTACACCACAAACTGAAGTAAGTTGACCAGTAACCTGGACGAGAGTAAATCCGAAGTGCAAACTTGGAGCATATCGGTTATATTCACCGTCTCGGTTACAGGCAATCAGACTTGAATGCATGAACACCATGTGACGCCGTGTAGTGTTGGTGGTGGATACCAGGGTTGCGAAGACGTATACTGCATCCATTTTTACTCTAACCTCGAAGAAGGTTGCAGAACTACTGGTATCAATCCCAAATTACACGATGTCGCTATCCGGATTGCCAGAATACGAATATTCATTTTTGAAAACTTAGGAAACTTACACATAAATATCACGTCAGTGTGCCTATCTTATTAGAAGTGAGGCGTGAAGAAATGCGCCTCCTTTGAAAGTGCAACTTGTTTCAGAGGTAAATAAGGTGACGCAGCAGCACGAGCAGCGCGGGTTTTAACAGTTATGACAAGGAGTGGGGAGGAAGAAGGTAACCTTCCCGTCTGATTTAATTGGCAATAGCTGTCAAGCTCTGTTATCCCTTAAATGTGCGTAAGACTTGCTGTACACTTACCGATAGTCTGTCTGCTAATTGAACAAGAGGATTGTTTGTTGTTACGCAACCCGGTTTCTCTTATTTCATGTTTTGTTTCAAGATTTATTTCTCACGACCTTACCTCCGTATCCTGTTTCACGTGATTGTGCTAGAGGTTCGCTTTTTATTGTTTTTGTTAAAGCAGCTTAGATCTGTATTGAACGGCTGTTGAAAGTTGTCGGCACGAGTTGCAGTTCTTCATAGCCTTGCGTTCACTTCGCTTCTGTCTATGTGTAGTTCGCCCGCTAGTAGTTTCATATGCGAAACCTTCCGGCGGATGTACATGAAATTTAGCGATGTAGTTTACCCTAAATGGCAGATCAACAACGATTATTTTGACGTACAAATACAGGTGTAATTGGGCGTCTGCTAGAGTGACTGCTCATTTAGCCAGTAGCAACTAATGTCCTGCTCCTGTACAAAGACAGTTTTTACCAGCTAGATTATATTCGCTGATCCCAGTGGCCGCACGATCTAAGACGTGGGCCTACGGCCGCTCGCTTGCTGGGATTGCGGGTTCGAATCCGCCCCGGGCGGTATTTCTGTATGTCTAGTGTGTTTATTGTGCGTTGTTAGGTAGATATCTCTGCGACGGACCGATCACTCGTCCAGAGGAGTCCTACCGAGTGTGGTGTGTCTGAGTGTGGTCGAGGAACCTCACAAAAGAGGTCTAGGCTTACCAGGGCTGTCACGTCATTCGAAAAATGGAAGGTCATGTCCGGAAATGAATGATCTTGACGTTAAGTCAAGCAGGAAATTAGAATTCCGCCGTCATGAAGTCTAATTATGATGATGTATAATGTGCCTCCCTGCTGCTGAAATATTATGCAGCTTCGTATTTATGTAACATAAGGAATGTACCCACATAAGGTTACGGAGCGCTTAATGTCTTTGCAGTTACTAGACACTGATCGCTTCATACAGTTCGGCTGGTGCTGATTAGCACGTGCTGCCCGCAAGACGTTACTGCTAGAACGACAGCGTTCGTTTAAAGCTTCCATGTAGACATAAAATACAAGCAGTAATAACTATACTCCTTTGGGATGTTCCTGCGTATCGTACCAACTGTACATACTGCCTTTGCACGAAAGCTGTCATTCATAACCTCAAACATTACTGTTCAGGGATATTCACTTTACCTTCTCCACGTATCTTTATGATGTCATGCCTAAGACAATATCACATTACTTAACATCCATTTTGTCCCCAAGCTCGTAGTCCTCCACTTCCTACGCATAATGTCAAGTGTGGTAACACGTGAAATATTCATATTTACATCCCACATTTTACGATGTACATCTGTTCTATAGAGATCTGACAGAATATTTGTCGTTGTCAGAGAAAGCAAAACTCCTGGAATTGCGATGAGGTAGAAATCTTAGTGTGCGTTTGGACATTGCAAGAAGAGTGTAATCGACTTCATAAAGTTTTGTTTATCTCTTTCTAACAATTGTAAGAAGATAGAAAGAAAGATCCTATAATGCCTCAAGGAAACGATAGGGTATCGATTTCCCCGCCAAAGAATAAAAGAAACTTTTAATTGAATTCATCTCCCAACTTCTCTGACTGCAAAGAACCGGGTCTGACATAATTCTCTTTCTTTTCAGACGTCACTTCCGGTGTCGAAGCAGATAGCTTGACATTAATTACATCTGACATATTTTGAATAGCGCTCTAAAGAAAGGTTCTAAAATAAGCGTGCCTCACACCACAGTTCATACTGTCTGACATTATATCTGTGCCACGAAAGTTACGTCATTACGTTAATTGGAAGGCACAAACCACCTCGGTAATCTTCCCTAGAATCGAGGCTGTTTGAGTTGTCACAGTTTGCACTTCTTCTTTAATCACGTGAGTTCAAATCTTACATTCGGCAGTCATACCTGTTTGCTGTTCATGTCCATTTATTCTCTACTAGGAAAGGTGTAGTTGAAACAGATTTTAACGTGCACAGTTCTGTTGAATGTACAATGGAAAGCAAGAGGGATTCAGATAATATTATCCGCTGACCAGGTAATATTATCGGCTGTTCAGGTACTATTGTATGCTGTTCAGGAAATGTTAACTGTTCAGGTAATATTATCCTTTGTTTAGATATCGGTGTCTATCTCAGAAGTTCCAGTTCTGTCTGTGTACAAGTTTCTAGAGCAAATTTTACGTTCAGGTGACCGTGCATCGTCATAAATTCTTATAATAAAACCGGCCAGATGCACTAGTTTCTCAAATTTGTTTTCGGAATAAAACTCTACATGTTTCGGACAGTTTCTCTGCCCATCACCAGGAGTTTTTTACTGTACACACAGCAATGGTATATGAAGGGAACGTCCTGATCCTGCTCGCAAGCTGTCAGCAAACCTGTATGACATATACCATTGCTGTGTGTACAGTGGAAAGCTCCTGGTGATGGGCAGAGGAACTGTCCGAAACATGTAGAGTTTTATTCCGAAAATAAATTTGAGAAATTAGTGCATCTAGTTGGTTTGATTATAAGAATTCCTAGAACAACGTAAGATATTAACATTTTCATCTCTAAGATATGTAACGCCACTGATAAAATTGTGTTCGCTCAAGTAATCAAATAGTATGCCACTGAACCATACCGTGATCCAGATGAATTTACTCTGCCTTATGATATTCTGCTTATTTAAGAGTAATTGCTGCAATTTATGCCTGTGTAGGCAGAGAAAAAATCTTGGAAACGTGGGGGAATTTATTTTCAAAACTGATTCAAATTATGCCTACAGTCTAATCGTGTCACTTGTGCTTCGCAAATTGATGCTGGAGCTGTACACTGTCGGTCTATTCAGTTTTACGTTTTCTAACCGGAATTGTGTATTTATTTATTTATTTTGTTATTTAAACGATGCAGGCTGGTAAAGAAGAGTTTACTCTTTTGGACAAAACGTACCGTTGTTGGATATTATTTAAACACTCACTTATGTACAATTACAATTGATAACCAACAAGATGCAACTATTTTGATTTATTTACTTTAATCAGCTCTACATGTTTCGGGCATTGTTTTCGCCCATCATCGGGAGCATATCACTGTAACTACAGCTTCTGGTAATGTCCACCGATGTTGCTGCTGGCTGGTGTTGCTTACGTAACATCGCTTGACATTACCAGAAGCTGTAGTTACAGTGATATGCTCCTGATGATGGGCGAAAACGTTGCCCGAAACATGTAGGGCTGATTAAAGTAAATAAATCAAAATAGTTGCATCTTGTTGGTTATCAGTTATAATTGTACTAGCGATGCACGGAAACACGAACGTTAAACTCACTTATATATTTGTGAAGAACATTCCAGAAGCCAATATTGTGTTTACGTCGAGAATTCATAAAGTATGTATAATTCCTTGTAAGGGGGTCTGTTACTGCTCAAAAATTCAATTTTCTGAGAAAAACTAGTGTAAGTGTAAAATGAAATGGTGGAAGGATTCCGTTTTTCTGGGATATGGTGTTGCGTCGTTGGGTAAGCAGTTCCCGACGTTTCCAAAGATAGAATTGCCTCCGGCTTCAAGCGCTCAGTAGTCCAGCAAGACGTTTAGTGCCGCAAAATTTCACATCCACAAACCTCTAATTCTTAAGTCAGGATAACCGGTCTCCAGGCCGAGATATGAAACGGGACGTCCCGATTAAGAAGCAGGGTACGCGACCATTCGACCGAGTATTTGATAGGTAATGTTTCGTCACTAATTGTCAGGTTAATACAGCAAGCGGCAGTTCCGCGAGGAGGCTGATTTGAATATTTAATTCTGCACATTGGCAGCCGGGCTGCCTATATATAAAGAATTTGTGTCCATAAGTCAAGGCAGGCAGGCAGTGATGCATCTCATTTTGTTCGTGTTACAACGTAACAGGAAACCGTATGGCTTTTTATCTGCCCTTATTTTCTTCAAGGTTGAAATAACAAGTAATCTAATCCAATGGTTGTTGTGTACAGGATTATGTAAAGACTTTATTTTGCAGCTCTTCCTCCTCCCTTGCTAAGATATTTGTAAGTCAACTTTAAATATTCGTGGTCTGTTTAAAGTCCGTTGTATATTGCAGATATCAGTTCTTTCTACAAGTGAAGCAAGACATTCTCCAAGGGCGACTTCCAGTGACGTTTGACCTCGCAGCAGAGCTTGGTTCGTACGTGGTGCAATGTAAGTAGATCTTTTCTTATTTTGTTATCGTCACTCAGGCTTCGCAGTTGGCTTCGTCCTCTCACACTAGTGACATCACAGTATTTATTTCAACCGCAGGCACCTAACGGCCCCTGGCACTGCCGCACGTAGGGCTACCAAACATTTTCTGCTGGTTATTACACCGCGTAGGATCATAAGTTTCCGCGACGATTCGGAGGAAGATCAGGTCAGGACAAACGTGTAATCTTAGACAGTGCAATAATCCAGAAAACTGTCATTTAGGTACTGAAGGTTTTGTTCCACATTACTACGTCGAGAGAGTTGCTTCATCGAGTCGTCGGTAGCTATTTACCAGTCAGCATGGTGTAACATGCAGAAGACTGGGATGGGCAGGTCATATTATAAGAGTGGAAGATAAAAAGATCCCAAAAAAGGTTCTTAATGGGATATTTCATAATACAAGACCAGTAGGAAAAGCAGAAAAAAAATGTGAGGACGTCGTCCGGAGGGAATCGTCACAGATCCCAGGAATACGGAGATGGAGGAGACGAGCAGAAGGCAGAGAAGAAAGGAAACGTCTTGTGAAGGCGGCCAGGGCCCAAAAGTGGTTGTAGTGCCATAGATGGATGGATGGAATATTCTTGAGCTATGTAGCCAAATACAAATTTTAGTTTATATTCTCATATGTCCTAACACTGGGCAAGCAGAATTGCTCCTGTCAGGCCACCCAGTTACAACACATTTACGTGACCGGCTGTGGATTAGTTAAGTTTGTACTAAAAAATATCCTCTGAGTTCAGACTTGGCGACATCCTTGGGACACAACATTTGAAAATATTTCTAAAGTTACACGAATTTCTTTCTAGACTAGCTTCATGAACACAATTTCTGTTACGTAGTCGTCTGCATCTTTTGCGCTTACACAACAGTTAAAACCAGAGACCTCTCATCACCTCTCATCACCTCTGCAGCTTATCTAACACTCTGTGTCAGGAATTATGCGATGGTCTGTGGCAGGGCAAATCTTATTGTTTGTCGACTGGAGTAGATTTGACTAGCTTGACGTAGATCTGTGTGACGGGAATTAAAAAGCTTGTAGCTCTGCAACATTCCTCGTCACACAACACGTTTACTAACTCTGTGGAGCAGATTTCTCTTTATACATTAAGAGTCTTTGAGCTAGTGAAGAAATTCCCCACCCGTTACTCGTATTCACCTCGAAGGTTCGAGTAATCGCAGCGTCCTCTTACTTCCAGTTGGGTCTAAATATTCTCATCAGCAATCTATTCTCATTCTTACAGTGAAATAGTATCACACCATTCAAGCACAAACTGAAGAATTACGGTAGTGTTTGAAAGCACTCCCTGAATTTAACTTGCTCGTAACTTCTTCGCGAATGTAATTTTGATTTGTTAGTGTCGTTCCCCTGGTGGGATAGAGTTTCTGCTTGGCAGGATTTAAACGTGATGGATTTTGACTCTAAAAAGACGTAAAACTACAGTTACAAGAATAGTATTTAAGGTAGGGGTACACGCAGAGGATCAACACGGCAGTGGTATAATTGCAAGTGCACACATTCAGACGGTCCCAGCTTTTAACCGGACGACGGAATGCCCTCAATTAAGCTGCAGCACCTCGGTTTATTGAGCTAAGTCGTTATTTGGCCGTCTTCTTGCTTCGTTCGATTACATCACTTTTCTGACGTAAGGACCAGCTGCTCAGTCGGCGGTCTCCTCGAACAATTCTAGCGACCTTCTCCACATTCTCTTGAGTTTTCGCAGTGGAAGGACGGCCCGATTTTGGATCGTCCCCGACGTATTCCCTACCCTCCTTAAACT
>Ga0123352_10005430_pt1 | contig 19189 bp, 12 predicted proteins | sample TergutLab28metaG_FD_89700 | JGI IMG/M metagenome (GOLD analysis project Ga0123352, IMG submission 89700) | Labiotermes labralis P1 segment gut microbial communities from Petit-Saut dam, French Guiana - Lab288 P1 | ecosystem: Host-associated > Arthropoda: Insects > Digestive system > Gut ... | reverse complement strand
CATTACCCTACATATAACTGTATCACAGTGACGACACATGAACAATATAATAACCACTCACATAACATTACGCTACATATAACTGTATTGCAGTGACGACACGTGAACAATTTAATAACCACTCACATAACATTGAGCTACTTATATCTGTATCACAGTGACGACAAGGAACAATATATTAGCCACTCACAAACATTTGGCTACATACAATACGTGAACAATATAATAACTACTCACATAACATTGGGCTACATATAACTGTATCACAGTGACGATACATGAACAATATAATAACCACTCACATAACTTTACGCTCCATATAACTGTATCACAGTGACGACACATGAACAATATAATAACGACTCACATAACATTACGCTACATATAACTGTATCGCAGTGACGACACGTGAACAATTTAATAACCACTCACATAACATTGAGCTACTTATATCTGTATCACAGTGACGACAAGTAACAATATATTAGCCACTCACAAACATTTGGCTACATATAACTCTTTCACAGTGACGACACGTGAACAATATAATAAGTACTCACATATCATTTGGCTACATATAACTGTATCACAGTGACGACACATGAACAATATATTAATCACTCACATTAAATTAGTCTTCATATAACTGTATCTCAATGACGACACATGAACCATATATCAACCACTCACATAAAATTCGTCTACATGTACCTCTATCGCAGTGACGACAAATGAAACTAATAATAACCACTCACATAAATTTGAGCTACATATAACTGTATCACATTGACAAAACATGAACAATATAACAACCACCCATAAACTGTTCTCGGATAAGAAGTTCGGTCTTGTATTTCATGTCAGCTATCATTATTACACGTCGTTCCAACCTGCAATGCTTGATATATTAATGTATATTTATACACATAAACACACATTTAAGTACTCACTTGGCATTGAACGAACAGCTGTTTGATCTTGATTTCCTGCTCAGTGATCCTTGTCATATTTGTCTCCAAACCAGTTACTTCGTCCTGCAATTCCCTGCATTCCTCATTAAATGCACCTGACTGCGTTAGTAGCAAAACCAAAGGCAGCAGCTGCAGCATGGAAAAAACTCGAACCATTTGTGTTTCCCTGTGAACAGACAGGCTGTTAGTTGGACGTAGGACACAGTGCTGTCTTTATTAGTAAACTAACATTTGTAAGAATCTTTTACAGCAAGTTTCATGTGAATGCAGAGTTTAGAGACATTATGTTGTGCCTGTGCATCGTTTACAGGCTGTCAGATATCGTTTTGTGAAGTTTTTGAATTGTGCAAATTTGATATTTTGGAAAAAAGTGAAACAAAGGCACGCCCACCAAACACGTCAAACGCGTAGACAGAAGAAGAAATGGAAAAATTCTCAAATAATTTTATCCATGCACTGTCTGTTTTATAGTGTTTGACGCAATATATGTGTAGCCTTAACTTCCTACCAAACAATAAAACAAACAAACAAAAACATACGTCACTCATTCACTCACTCGCTCAATGAATCAATCATCGACCAAAGAACCATCAATGCCACCCAATAAGTCAAGTGATCTTAGCCCTGCTCTTCTTCCCGTAGCTCAGTGTTCAGTCTCAGAAGTGCCCACTGTAAATCCCAGTTAACAACTCAACACCGGCACTGTGTATCATTGTTAGCTGTTCGGTCTCTCACTGTCCACCATCAGTCGATAAGGGGAGAATAATAGAATTTAGAGGCCGCAGCTGTATTCAGATATTTCCGCATTTCCCTTCTAAGAATATAAATAAATATTTCAGTGCTGCATAATCTTCATTGAATGGCAACAGCCAGTCAACGGCAAAATTATTTACTTTTTGACACTGAACAAAGTGCTCAGTACACTGAACACAGCAGTCAGTACACTGTTCACAGTTTACAGTACACTGTTCACAGCGTACAGTTCATTGAACACAGAGCACATTACACAGAGCACAGCGCACAGTAAACTGTTCACAGTGCACAGTACATTGAACACAGCAATCTGTGTCTACTGTGTATCTTCACTCACATAAATCTACACCCACACACCTTCATTTCGTAGATTAAGGAATTACACTTCGACTAGTCTTAAGGAAAATACGGACAGAGTTTAGGAGATTTAAAAATCGAAGGTGAAATACTCATACCTAGTACACATTCGGGGCACAATATCTCCTTCTCCAAGCCAGTCACAGTCAAACGGAAAGTCCCACAGTGATGCCGTTAATATCTGCAGTTTCATACACACACTGGAAGTGTACTGTGCTCTTTACATAAATGACAGTGCTGTTTTGCTTCATGCAGTGCCATCGGGTCATCATAAGCATTCAAATGAACCGAACAGAAATATGGCAGTAGAAAGTCAACAGAATATGTCCGATAATCAGCCTTGCTAATTCCGCAATATTGATGGCTTATATAACCACATTTTCCTTCTTCCGCTGTGTAGTTTGTAACTAACAAGCATTTATAATCTTTTTTTAAGTACCTATGAATTTCTCACGACATTCTCATTGCCATTTGCCATTCCACTGTCAGTTCGAACACCCTGTATATCTCGGTACAGCATCAGTAGCAAAGTGATGTCTTCATAGTTACCAGCACTTGCACTGCGATTACAGTGTCACAGTTGTGACACTGCCTGTGCTGGAACTGGTACAGTTAGCAGACATGTTCAGATTTATTGTAGTGTATTGTGTTAGAGATATTAACTGGATTGAAATGTCTGAGATTTCAATATAATTATTTTGTGAAGAATGAAAATTACTACTGCCATAAATAGAAGCAAATTACTCATTAGCTGTGACAGGCTTCCCGCTGTACGGCAGTTGTTACCAGCAGTTATGTACATTCGGCTAGCATTTGAATGGAGCAGACTCTCTGCAGGAACTCACATCGATTCGTTCATTCCAGTATTTTCACACATGTTATGGAAACTGAAGTTTCTTTATAATGCCTTTAGCAGGCCGCCGATATTCCTGCATATAGAATAAGTGAAGAAACCAATCCAGCACACACCCTGTATCTTGAAGCCCCACTTCATTATTACCTCACCATATGAGCTGGTCTGACATTTGTTCCATAATAAGTGGGATTTGTTCTTAGGAATATTCATTCTCCATAATGTTAATCTGAAATGCAGATAGCTCTTTATTCCAAAATGACCCCCACGTTCAGCATAACTACATGTACAGACATTACAGAAACCGTGATATTTATGTTAAAAAAGGGATAACAATAGATCAGAAGTTAGTGTAAGCTCTTTTATCTCTTCCACCTGTGATACATCAGTAACCTACAGAAAGTTCATTACATTCAACACTTTAACAAAACCACATATACAAATAATATAAAAACCACCTCAACAGCTCCACATTTACATAAATTATATTTCTCTGACAAACTAGCCTAATTATCCGACACACAATTATGAAAAATTCTCACTTCGCCCGATCCTTCCATCTCCTGCGGAAAGCGCTTGTTGCATTCTGAATCATATCGTTGCAGTCACAAACACCGAAAGAAAAAAAAAGCGACATGTTTTATATTATCCCTAACTACGTTTAATTGTCCTGACTATGCATTATCCTGTGAACGTTTTCAACCAAACCTACTCTTGATATGCGTGAGAAACAATGAATTTTTCCTCGTCAGCAAACGGCCTGACAAGTGATACCACCGATGTTAGTAACAGCACGTCCCGTCACAAAAGCTCTGCCACATTGTACAGGCAATGGCGATATCACAAAACAGAACACTGCCACATTGGTACAGGAACTGACAGCATCACACAACATAGGACTGTCACATTGGTAAAGGCACTGACAGCATCACACAACGTAGGACTGCCACACTGGTAAAGGCACTGACAGTATCACATAAAAGAACACTGCCCCACTGCACAGGCATTGAGAGTATCACACAACAGAGCACTGCCACGTCGGTACAGGCACTCACAGTATCACGGAACAGAGCACTGCCACGTCGGTACAGGCACTCACAGTATCACAGAACAGAGCACTGCCACGTCGGTACAGGCACTCACAGTATCACACAACAGAGCGCACTGCCCCCGTCGGTACAAGCACTGACAGTATTACATAAAAAAGCACTGCTACATTGGTACAGGCATTCACAGTACCACACAAAAGAGCACAGTCACATTGATACTAGCATAGACAGTATTACATAAAAAAAGCACTGCCACATTGGTACAGGCACTCCCAATATCACAGAACAGTGCCTTCCTGCGGTTAGAAGCTACACCACGTTTCTGCCCTGGGCGTTGGAAGACAGTAACTCAAGAATTTTGTCCACCTGTGTTTATGCTTCAGGCCCTCTGTCCCACCCACTCTCCTAATCAGTGTTCTACGTTGGTTGACTCTGGCATCCACTGTCGCGGTTCAAGTTCATCAGTCTGAATCCTGAATCCAACATAATGTTTCATGGTTTGAATGGGGACGATTTTATATTCACACAACAATATCAAACTGTACATAATCGTTTGTCAGGATTTTTATGTTAATAAAATTTCACATCCCAGCTCTTTATAGATAAATACACATGTCATTCTGTCCAATGATTTTTTATATCCTCCTAACCAAAAACGAAATAAAATATTGATTTTTCTTTAATATCAATTAATATAAACAATTTCTGTATCTTTATTGAAGTTGCGAAAACTCAATTTTGTGTAGCCGAACTTTGAACATTTAATGAGTTTGGGATACATCAAAGTGCGAAATGATGTCCTCAGTTTCATGAACCCAAAGATATTCCTACAAAACCTAAACGCAAAAACATAGGCATAAAATGGATTTTCTTAAGTAGTTCGTTCAAAATAATCAATTGGAAAAACAATTTTTAAACGCCATCAAGTTATTCAATACGCTATAAAACCCAAATAATTTCAGTACCTCTAGTCCACCAGGTCTGTTTTCCACAGTAACAGACCTGGTAGACTGGAGATACTCTCTCGTCTCTCCGACTGTTACCATTCCAATTCCACATTCCTTCTTTCTCACATCTCCATTCTAATGTACGTCTATGGAATTGGGAAATGTCGCGATTCGCAGGATGCACTGAACATTCCAACTTATAAAGCTGCTCCCTTGTGAAGCCTATATTAATAAAGATGTAATGGGAGATCTGTGGGAGCGAAACAAGCAATGGGCAGTGTGACATTGTTTCCACAGAACTATAAATGTTTCAATGTTATGCGTTTCGAAAAGTTCTTGAGTTAACTTTTTTGCTTCAATTCAATTAACCGAGATGTTTACGAAGTGCTTTGACACTTTTGCACATTTTTTTCACTTCTTAGTTTGTAGTTTGCTGAATTAATTTTTGGTGACTGCTTTGAACATGGAGTAATAGTGTGAAATGTAGTAATAGTGTCAAATGTAGTATGCAACAAATTTTACCTATTTCCAACACTCATGAACAAAATTGTTTGTTAGCCGATTAAGAACTGCCAATTGACGGACTGCTTTCATTGGCCAACTTTGGTGTAGTTGACATTCCCAAGCAGGGTCCTATAGAACTGATGTTCCGTGCTCTTCGTAAAAGAATATTTGGAATTCACTTCAATTTTTACGTCAGTTACATTCTGTGATACCAGAACAGAACACCAAACAAGAAAAAACTCTAAAGGAGTTAAGAGTATATAGATTTCATTTTTCCTTTTGTATTAAACTCAGAAGCTTTTTGATAATTCTGCCCCTATTAAAAGATACCAGACAATATGTCTGTCAGTGTTCAACAGTCATCGGTTCAGATGGAAGTTTCGAACACAGTACTGCAAGACCGAACGTGGATATAATTTTGTTTGTTAGTATGTTAGAACGGAGGGCTTAGTTTCGCTTCATATGTCTTTCGGTTGATTGGCTGACACGTTATCTATTGTGACCACACCTCCATAAAACACGCCACAAACAGCGGACCACAAACACACATCACTAAAAGCGTTACTGTTTCGATACACACAATGTAACACCTTGGGTGACTGTGACTTAATGACTTAGGTAATTTGTGTGTTGTCTGTTATTCGATTAGAGGACCAAACATTCTTAGGACATGCCAGAGGGCACCCTCATGAAATTAGGGGTTCAACTGCATCAGAAGGAATCAAACAGTGTATCACACACCAAAATATCTATAACATGTCTAAAACAAAATGAGATAAAAATGACGCACAACAGCCATATCCTACTGCAAGTACAAAATGATTCTTCATGACAAAGGGCAGACCTCCATTAAATGTATCGTACGATATAATTGCACACTTAGAGCACAGTTCAGAAATTCCAAAGTAGTAAGCTTTCCACTTGTGTATCCGGAAGTGACGTCACAGTCACGTTATGTAAAGAAGTATGGCGTCGGGGCCAATGACTTCTGGGCAAGAAGTGACCTCACATGTAAATAAAGATTGCAGACGACCTTACCTGCAGCGGTCGTGATGTAAACAAATGATGTAATATGTAAACAAATATGGCGTATGACCAAATTATGCCAGACAGTGTGGCGCCTTAACCTAACTTTAACCTTTGATGTGTAAACAAATGACGTGTTATGAAAAAATATGGCGGACGACCTTCCCTCAGGCGGTCATTGGTGTAAATAAATTATGTAGTATGTAAACAAAGTTGGCGGATGACCTAATTTTGCCAGACTGTGCGGCCCCTTAACCTAACTTTAACTTCTGATATGTATACAAATATGGCGACGGTCACGTGATGTACACAAATGACGCATTATTTAAACAAATTTAGCGAATGACCTAATTATACCAGACAGTGTGGCGCCGTGTAGGATCAGTTTGTCGCCTTCATAAAACGGTGACTATTGACATGTAAACAAATATGGGGAAGGTAACGTAATGTAAAGAAGTGACGTAATAAATAAATAAATTTGGCGTCTAACCCTTCCCCGGGCACTCACCTGACGTAAATAAATGACATATTGCTTTTAACTTCAGCATTTTGAATATGGCTACCGACGTGCTGTTTAAATTTCTTCTAACCTTAATTCAATTTTGAATTGGCGGATTCCGTCGTGTTATGTAGTATTTTTAAATTTTTAAATGTTGTTATTATTTTTTAATTAATACCTGCTGCCATTTTACGATATGGCTGCCGAGGCACAAGTTTTAATTTCGTGCTAATCCAACTTCAACCTTTGTTATGATATAACTGTTAGACTGCATGCCTCATACCGCGAATTTAAATTGGGATGATGTGAACAAACATGGTAGATTATGTTAATGACTTTGACTTAATTATTTTGCATGAGCGTTTGTCACCATTTTGAATATGGAAACCAGCGCGGGATATTAAATTTAAACCCACATTTAAATAATATTATTATTTTTTTAATTCGGCCATTTTGCAATATGACTAAGAGCGCTGCACTTTTAAAAATTGTACTAACCTAACTTTAATTTCAGTTGCGGTTTGCCGCCATTTTAAAATATGGCTGCCAACGAACTATTTGAATTTGTGCTAACGTAACTTTATATTTCATTTACCGCTTTTACACTTATGTTTTCACGTTAGTATTTGGTTTGTCACACGTTGCTTGATGCACACGATACCGCGGACTTCAAGTATTAGTTAGGATGGCAGTTTAGGAAATAGTCTTGCCATAAACTATATTGTAACTGTTTCACTAGCAAACGTAAGTTTAAAATAGTGTTTTGTAAAAAACGTTGAAAGGGCGCTCTTTTCTGGCGATACATATTTCACTACACAACACACGGAAATGAATCTGCTTTTACTCAATTGACGATTTCAGCTACAAACTAAATGAACCACACAGCAATTTATACCTGAGCGAATACCGGTAAAAAAATGAACACTGACAAACAAAAACGATACAATGGAGTTAAATTCTGCGCACACGGTTTGACAGCAGCTTAGCAACTGATAGAATTTTTCCGAAGATGTGTTAAAATTTTAAATAACCTCTCTCAGTCTGTTAACACCAGGCCAGTTCCATTGGCATTTAGAAGTGTTTGTTTGTCTACGACCCAGGTCAAACCCACTAAAATACCATTAGGTTGATAAAATAACAAACGGATGTACTTTACATCAGTGGACAAAAGATGGCCGCCAACATGGAAATAGTGCGGAGCGGAGACCGCATTATATCCGAGAAAGGGTTTTGGGGGGGGAGATGACATCATGGGATTGAGCCAGTGGGAGAGGTCACTAACCTGAAGCAGGGGATGCCTAGTCGTGAGATCACGTGACGCCGTCAGAATTGGCGGCACATCGCATATGTTCCAATCGGTGTTGGCGACTAGGTGAAGTAATTGCAGGAATGGTGGAACGCCTTGCGCCCTGCACCTCGCCAGGAACATGTACTGTACCAGGTGGTACTCGTAGTCTTCGCCCCTGTTGTATTGGCTGAGGAAGACGTTGACGACGCGCCACGTGGACTCAATTGTGTTTGTGTGAGCACCGGTGTCGAGTCTACGAAGTGGATGGAGTGCTTGACGGTGCGGTGCGTGAAACCCTGTGACTCGAGATTGCGGTACGCACCCCAGCAGTCACTGATGGCCGTAGTGCCTGGTTCGATCCAGTCACGTATAATGGCCACCAGGGTGTCAGTGGTTCTGTCCGGTACGGGAACTAGAAATGTTCTGCCGGACTCTCGTTCAACACCACCAAACACCCATTGACTCTTAAGAGGGTGTCCCCTATGGTACTTTCGCCGACCGAACTTGCTTTCGTCAACTTCGACGATCTTGTTAGGATCGCCGAGTTTTTCCGAGCAGCCCGCCATAAAAACCAGCATGGTTTCCCTGCAGAACATGCCCCAATCAGCGACGGTACTTGAACTGAGGCAATGTTCTTCTATGATACGGTGGGCAGTTTCGCGACACACGATGCCGTACGTGACAAGTAAAACCTCGCGGAAGGTTAGTTTATTCTGCTGGAACCAGGAGCCAGTCCTAATGGAACTTGACGCCGAATACAAGACTCCAAAAACCGTCCTCCGACATCGCCACCTAAATCCATTAGAAATACTAGGATCTGCGTACCACGTCATATCTCGATCGCAGGTGCTGCACTGTACCTTACTCCGAATCAGACCCACGTCCTTTAGGAACTGCATAGCAAAGCTATGATCGCAGAAACGTTACGTGATGAATTCCCTGTTTGGACCACCGTCTTGACGTGCCATCCTACGTCTTTAGGAACCCCGCGGAATGAACGGCATCTCATGCAGGCGTTTCTCGTATTCATTGAAGATTTCCAGAATCTTTCCGACCATTTCTCACTTCACACACTGCACAGAACTGAACCGAAGCGCAACTATACACGCGAACGATTTCGGCGCGAATGAATGCTGTACAGGAAGTGTGTGGATTTATGTGTGTTAGAAAAAGACGCGGGGAAAGGTAATCAGAATGCATATATAAGACCGAAAACTTGAATAACCGAAAGGAACGGATTATAATTTAATAAGTATTTTAATTACACACGTAGCTTAAAACCACACGTAATCTCTAATTTAATTTCATTTGTAGGAATAGCTTAAAACATAGGATGGTCTCTGACGTAATGTGAATGACGCAAAAGCAGACGACACATTCGTACGACCGCAGTGGCCAATAAATTCGAAGAAATTACACACATAGCGTAAGAAGTAACCCAACGTTTAATGAAGGAGATAAGAAATGAATGTGAATTCTAGGAATAGCTTAAAATCCCACCTAACCTCACCTGAATTGGAGAAAAGAATGAAGGGAATAAGAAGACGTTGTGAAACAAAAATGCATTTGAATGAAATAGCGTAGAAAGTGAGTGATGTAACGGAAATGATGACGCTATAGGTGACGCAATAGCAGACGACAGGACACGCCCCTACGATCGCAGCGCCACACTTGTTGGCTGGGAGTTTCAGTTTTTCCATTCGTCCTCTGATCTCAAGTGTACCCATCACAAACAAATTAAATACATTGACTCTTAGATTTCAAGAGAGTAGTGCAGGATGGAGGCAAGTTTGTGAACCATACGCATTGTTCGCTTTTACCTCTTAGGAAATATTTTTGGTATCACACAGCAAAGCAATGACACACTAGTAGAGACATTGACAGTATCACACAACAGAGCAATAAACTTTGTTACAGGAACTGACAGCATCACACAACAGAGCAATGGAACATTGGCACAGGCACTGACAGTATCACACAACGCAGCAATGGTACATTGGTTCAGAAACTCGTAGTACCACACAACAGAGAACTGCCAAATTGGTACAGGCACTCAGAGAATCACACAACAGACCACTGCCACATTGATACAGGCTCTCAAAATACCACATAACAGAGCACTGCCACATTGGTACAGGCAATGTCAGTATCACACAAAAGAGCAGCGCAACATTGGTACAGGCACTAAAAGTATCACACAACAGGGCACTAAGAAATTGGTACGGTACAGGGAATATCACATAACAGAGCACAGAAGAAATGGTACAGCGCTCACAGAATCACACAAGAGAGCACTGTCACATTGGCAGAGGCACTCACAGTACCACACAACAGAGCGGTGCAACATTGCTACAGGCACTAAACGTATCACATAACAGGGCACTGCCACATTGATACAGGCACTCAAAGTATCACACAACAGAACACTGCCACATTGGTACAGGCAATCACAGTACCACACAACAGAGCACTGCCACATTGATACAGGCACTCAAAGCATCAGACAACAAAGCACTGCCTTATTGGTACAGGCACTGACAGTATCACAAAACAGAGCAGAGCTACATTGCTACAGGATCTAAAAATATCACACAACGGGGCACTACCACATTGGTTCAAGTACAGGCAATATCGCACAACAGAGCACGGCCGAATTAGTACCGGCACTCACAGAACCACACTACAGAGGACTGCCACATTTGAACAGTGATTCACAGTATAAAAAAAAAGAGCACTGCCACATTGGTTCTGGCACTGAAATTATCACAAAACAGAGCATTGCCACATTGGTACAGGCTCTCACATTATCACAAAACAGAACAGTGCGACATTGGAACATGCACTAAAATTATCACACAACATAGAACTACCACATTGGTTCAGGTACTGACAGTATCACGCAACAGAGCACTTCCATATTAGTAAAGGAACACACAGTATCACACAAAGAAGCATTGTCACATTGTTACAGGTATTCACAGAAAAAAAATTAGAGCACTGCACATTGGTAAAAGCACTCAAAGTATCACACAACAGAGCACAGCGAATTGGTACAGGCTTTCACAACATCACAAACAGGGCAATGCCACATTGGTACAGGTAATCAGTGTGACAAAAAACAGGGCACTGCGACTTTGATACAGAAACTGACTGTATCACACAATATAACATTGTCACATTTGTAAGGCAAAAACAGGATCACACAACAGAACACCGCCACATTCGTACAGGCACACACAGTAGTCGAAAATATAGCATTGCCACATTGGTACAGGCAGTGAAACTGTCAGAGGACAGAGCACTTCCACATTGCTACCAGCACTCAGAGTATCACACATCAGAGCACAGCAGCAATGATACAAGCACTAACAGTAACACACAACAGAGTACTGCCTTATTTGTACCGGCATTCACAGGATCCAAAAAACAGAAATGCCAAATTACTACAGGCACTCACAGAATCACACAACTGAACAATGCTACAATGATATAGGCACTGGCAGTAACACAAACAGACCATTGCCACATTGGTACACGCACTGACAGTTACACATAACAGAGCACTGGCACATTGGTACAGGCACACACAGTAAAACATAATAGAGTAATGTCACATTGGTACACACACTCACAGTATCACAAAACAGAGCATTGCCATATTGGTACAGGCAATGACATTATCAAATTTTAGAGCACTGACACTTTTGTACCGGCATTCACAGTATCGCAGAACAGAGCAATAACTCATTGCTAAGGCACTCGTAGTTTCTCAAAAAGGAGCACTGCCTCATTTGTACTGCTATTCACATTATCACACAAGAGTACAATGCCACATTGCTACAGGCACTCACAGTAATACACAACAGAGCATTGTCCCCCTTTTAACCGGTATTCACAGTATCACACAACCGATAAATGGCACATTGGTAAAGACACTGACATTATCACACAATAGAGGAATGCCACTTTGTTACAGGGACTGACAGTATCACATAAGAGAGCACTGCACATTGGTTCAGGCACTAATAGTATCACAAAACAAAGCACGTCCACATTTGTTTAAGCACTCACAGTATCACGCAACAGAGCACTGCCACAATAGTACAAGCACTCAGAGTGTAGCACAACAGAGCAATGCAATATTGCTACATCCACTCACAGTATCACACAAAAGAGGAAAGCCACATTTGTACCGGCATTCAAATTATCACACAACAGAACAAAGCAAATTGTTACAGACACAGACAGTACCACACAAATGAGCAGTCTAACTTTCTTAATGGCACTGACAGCATCACACAACAGAGCAATGGCACATTGGTCCTGGCACTGACAGTATCATAAACGTATCACTGCCACTTTAAATCAGGCTCTCATAATATCACAAAACAGAGTACTGCCACATTGGTACAGGCACTGACAGTATCACACAACAGAGCAATGGCACATTGGTCCTGGCACTGACAGTATCATAAACGTATCACTGCCACCTTAAATCAGGCTCTCATAATATCACAAAACAGACCACTGCCACATTGGTACAAGCACTCACAGTATCACACAACAGAGCACCGCAACAATGGTAGTCAGTGAAAATAACAAACAAAAGTGCCCTGCGACATTAGTACAGGCACTCACAATATCACACAACAGAGCACTGTCATGTTGGTTCAGGCACGCACATGATCATAAAACAGACCACTGTCATATGTACTCTGAGTGACACAAAACAGTACACTGCGACATTCGTACAGGCACTCACAGAATCACACAACTCTGGTGTGCCACATTGGTGCAGGCGCTGGGATTGTCACACAATAAAACACAGCCACATTTTTACTGGAAAGGACAGGATCACAAAACAGAACACTGCCACATTGGTACAGACACACAGAGTAGCAGAAAACAAAGAATTACCACATTGGTACAATCTCTGACAATATCACACAAGAGAGACCTGTCTCATCCGTACTGGCACTGACAGTTTCATGCAACAGAACTATGCCACATTGGTACAATCTCTGATAATATCACACAACAGAGCCCTGTCTCATCTGTACAGACACTGTCAGTATCATGCAACAGAACTCTGCCAAATTGGTACAATCTCTTACAATATCACAAAACAGAGCCCTCCCTCACTGGTACATGCAATCACAGTGGCACACAACAGAGCACTGCCACATTGGTACAGGCACTGACATTATGCCACAACAGAAACCTCCCATACTTTTGCAGGCACTAACAATAACACATTCATTCTCATACCGTTGGCAGGTTGTGTGACTTGTATAAATTATGAGATATTTAGTAGCTATGTGAGAGTTGAACAAGAAATGACCCTGTAGCAGCTGTACACCTACGGTTTGTAATATGGTTTCCACACAAATAGATGTGTTTCAAAATTACACGTTTCAAAATGTTGTTGATTACTTTTCTTGTTTTACTCCAATCAACTGAGATGCTCACAAAATCGTTTGACACTTGTACTACAGTTTTTTACAATCCTTATTCTGAAGGGCGTTGAATAAATTTTGGGTGACGGACAAATGTAATATACAAAATATATTACGTAATTTATTTCAACTTTTTCCAACATTTATAAACAAAAACACTTTTAGCTGATTTAATTCTGTCAATGACGTCACTCTTTTATTCGTCAACTTTGGTGGGTTTGAAATTCTCCAGCAGTTTCTTTACAACTGATGTTTTTTCTTGTCCGTGTAAGAAAATATCAAATTCACTTCAATTTGTAATTCACTTACCTTCACCGGCATTCGAAATAGACACGAACTCACGTACAAATCTGACTGTCTTTAGAATGTGCAGATTCCGGTTTTCCTTTTGTTTAAAACACAGAAGCCTGCAGAAAATTTTTTTGCTGCTGAATGATACAAAATATTAAGTCTCTCAGCGTCCACCAGTGACCTGTTCAGAGCAGTTTTCGAACACAACACTGCAAGACGGAAAGTGGATGTAAATTTTTTTATTGGTATGTTCGAACAGAGGGCTTAGTTTCGCTTCATATGTCTTCGGGTTGAGTGGCTGACACGTTAACAAGTGCGGACAAACCTCAACTGCAAAACGTCACAAGGAGCGGACCACAAACACACATCACAAAAAGCTTCATTCCTTCGATACACAAAATTTGCTGCCTTATGTGACTGTGCTTTTTAACTTAGGTATTTGGTTTTTTTTCTGTTACGCAAAGTATGGCTCAAAACTTCTCAGGACATGTAGACAACAGTAGGGTGTTAGGGCACTGTAATGTTATGAACAGCTAATGCAGCACCTGAAGCATTCCAAATAGCTGTAATCTGCCTGAACCAAAATATGATATGAATGTTGCATAACAACCGGATCTTACCACAAGAACAAAATTGTTCGGAAAGATAAAGAGCAGCCGATAAACGCTGTGGAGGAAATGATCTATTTTCATTGAAAGAACCATAATCAAGATATACGTACACATGGAAAACACAGTTCAGATTTACCAACTTTAAATTAGGTGGTGAATGCAGTTACCGTTGGGCAGTAAAGGGATAAGGGAAGTGTTGTGTGTAGTGTGTGTGTGTGTGTTGTGTGTGGTGTGTGTGTGTGTGTGTGTGGTGTGTGTGTGGTGTGTGTGTATGTGAGTGTCTAGTGTGTGTGTGTGTGTTGTGTGTGTGTGTGTGTACTGGCTGTTCGTTTCGTGGCTTATTTAATAACACTTATTTAAGACTGTTTGAAACTCAATGGAACAGTCTGCCTGCAGTGGTTGTGTACAGAATTGTAATACAGCCCACTGAACAAAGACAATACCAGACCAGGTCATGTCACAGCTACACTGTCAGACTGCAGTTTGTGACTGTGCAGTCTCAGGTTCAGTGCCGAACGGCGTCATGTGACATTCACCGTGCACACAGTGGCTCACAGCAGCAAGCTCAACTCTGAATTTTCTCAACTCTCTACCACTGCTCCACACCACCTATCACGGTGCTGTACCGCTGAACAGCCACAATCTTATCACATCCACAGCTGACGCCATCACCTCTGACCAGCAATTCGCTGACACTACATGCAGCATGACGTCACAGCAGTGCTGACTGTTTAGACAGCAGTAACAGTTATCAGTCTAAATGTGACGGTCACTGTGATTTCTGAGGATCAAGACGGACTGCTGGGTTTTTGTTTACAGCTGGCACGATGTAACTGTGTGGTCAGTGCAGATTGTATACAGTGTGTGGGCACCCTGTATAATTGTATGAATACATTCAAGCAGCACTTCTTCTACAATACCACAAAGCAATGTACAGCAATCAGTGCCTTTCTCTATATTTATATTATCATATCTTTGAAGGCGGTTTGCCTGCACGGAATATTCATATTTTGGGTATCTGCGTTGTGACAGGGTGTAGTCTGGAAAGTCTGTATCGATGTGTTGGGAAAAATCACAACCTCCTTCCTCAGTGCAGATAAAGGATGAATCGTTCATCAAATGATAACAACATACGTAGCAAAATAAAAAGCAATTTAGCTTTAGCATAGAAAATACAAAAGAATTTTGGAATTTATTCCAACGTACAGATGTAAGTATAAATTCAACGTCTTACAGATGTGTTACATTAGAATACCATTCAAAATTCCCCACCAACAAACAAAGTAAATTTTACCAATCAATTACCGGGCCCAAAATTTTTCTGGGCAATTTTGGCATTGAATTTTGTTATTGAAAATTTAATGTGTTTGAGGTTTGTCATCTCACACGCATTCAAATACTTTCGCTCTTCGGGCTGCAGATTATACAACGTAAGAATAAACTGTCTGGTCTAAATGCCGACAGGCTGAATGTTCGGTGCTTTAAACAGCTGAATCTCCTTATCGACGGCTTACCGAGTCTAGCCACTCGGCCATTTCTTCCATTCCGCCAATCCGCGCCACGTCACTCGCTGTCTGACCGTCTTCATTCTTCAGCCCAACATCTGCTCCCCTCTCCACAAGCAGCTTCACCACCGACAATTGTCGCGCCCGTGCTGCGTCATGTATCGGAGTCCAACCATTATTTCTCTTAACATTAATATCTGCTCCAATCTCCAAAAGTAGCTTCGCCACCGACAAACTTCCCATCTCTGCCGCCCTATGCAGCGGAGTGAAACCGTCTTCACTCTTCACATTAACATCTGTTCCCTTCTTCACAAGTAGGTTCACCAGCGACAAGTGTCCCATCAATGCCGCTTCATGCAGCGGAGTGGAACCACCTTCATTCTTCAAATTAACATCTGCCCCACTCTCCACAAGCAGCTTCACCATGGACAAAGACCCATTAACAGAGGCATAATGAAGCGGAGTGTTACCGTAATCACCCTTCACATTAATATCTGCTCCCCTGTCCAAAAGCAGATTCACCACTGACAAATGTCCAAACATCGGGGTCCCCCCCATCAAATATCCCCATTGTACCGCATAATGTAGCGGAGTGTCTTTCCACTTGTCCAAAGCATCCACCTTCGCTCCCCAGTCCAGCAACAGGCGGCAAACATCCACGTGTCCATTACCAGCTGCTAAATGCAAAGCTGTATACCCCAAATATGCATCTCTATCTATGTTGGCGCCGCCTTCCAGCAACACCCGCACCACTTCCACATGGCCCTTCTCAGCAGCAATTCTCAGCGGAGTGCAACGGGAGAATTCATGTGTAGTGCAGTTGTCATTGCTGCAACTGACTAGCTCCTTCACAGTGTTGAAATCTCCGGAATTAGCAGCCTCGAGCAGATTCCGACAGACCTGTAGAAGAAAACAGAATGTGTCTAAAATAAACTTTGCGTTGCACAATGAAAGACATTTAGTGTTGTGTCTTTCAGCAGAGGCTATTTGATGGCGGTGGGTAATGAAACACTGGAGCGGGGCATTGATATTCGATATGATTGACAGAATGTATATATTGCAGCGTTGTAAATGGAATGTATTTTGTACGTCTAGAACTGAAAAAGTGGCGACGATATGAATTGTGACGTAACAACTGATATGTTTGTTTTATACAGCAATTATAAATTTCAGGAAGGTGTTCATCAAAATGAAAAAGGAGACAAAGATTTTGTGGCATTGTAATTCGGTGCACAAGGAATGAATTTCTCTCGAGTTCCGTTTGTATATTTTTGTTAGTTATTTCAGAGAGAGAAATGGGGGATTCTTTTGCAAATGTCGATTAGCATTTACCCTTAACATATCTGTAGTAACATTCGGATGCAGTTGTAGAGTTTCCTAGGCAGTGCGGTGCACATCCGGTCATTACACCTTCCAATCCTCCACCACACAGCACCACAAACCCCCTCAACACGATAATCTGTACACCACCGTAATCTTGACAGCAGATCCTCACAGATCTCACAGAAAGTGAAACATATTACCACATACTGTCTTACAATGCAATCTACATGTCTACTTACAGGCACAATCACTTCACTTGTATTGATAATTACTAGCTACATTAAACTGTTTACTGATAAGGTAATCATATATCAGCTCAATTCCCTATATTTCGTCAGTCCGTTCACAAAGTCTGTAGTTTTGCCAGCCTAAGGATTATTGAGCGGCAACACACATCTGTATGCCCAAAATATACAAGGGGCTCAAAACCATAACAGAAATCTGCACATAAAGCCAGTGACATAAGACCATTCCCAAATGCAACCCTGATGATGGCAGTAGAACATTTAACTGAAACCTGAATGTTTGACCCAAGTTTGACGTACCTGAATCTCTAACGTACATCAGTAAAAGATCTACAGCGTCTATCTTACATGTACTTACGTGTTTGATTTGCCCACACAGCAACCGTACCGTCTGGTTCAGTACTTCCACTGTCTTTATTAAACCGTCGATGGTGGTATTCAAGTAACTGTTGACCGCCTCTGAACTTTTAAGTTTTCTGGAGAGAGTTTCCGATGAACTAATTTGTTTATTCAGCTGTTTCTTCAAGTAACTGTTCACCGCCTCTGATATTTTAAGTTTCCTGGAGATTGTTTCCGATGTACTAATTTGTTTATTCAGTTGTTCCTGAAGTTAAAAATAACAAAGAATTACTGGTAAGGTTAAGTAACACACACTCACACACACACACACAATACACTCACACCTACACACACTCACACACACACACACACACACATACACAAACATACATAAACACACACAATACACTCACATCTACACACACACACATACACAAACATACATAAACACATACACATACACATACACCCACATACTCATTCACACACAGACATACACATAAACATTCTCTCACACACATACAAATACACACACACGTACACATATACACCCACGTACACATACACACGCATACAAATACACATACACACTCATCTACACACATACAAACAAACATTCACACATACACATACACACCCACGTACACATAAACACAGACGTAATCATACACAATCACATACACAATCATATGTACACTTACACACACACACACGTAAACAAACACGCACATACACATACACACCTATACACATACACACACACACACACACTCACGCACAAATACACATCCACTGCAACACACACACATACGCCCTCACAAACACACACATACGCGCACAAAAATATACACTGAAACACACATACTCACACACACACACACTCACACACAAACACATACACTCAAACACACATGCACTCACATAAACACACACACATACCCACACATACACACACACATACACTCACACACATACACTCACACACTCAAACACACATACATTGACACACACATACACTCATTAACATCCGAATGGCAAAGGCGTTTCGTACCACGTCAAGCGAGGCACTTTGCATGTTGACGGGAATGACTCCCATAATTATAAAACTAGAACAAGAAACAGCACAATACAAAATAAAACAGAACTCGGGAAATAGCGAAATAGAATGGGAT
>Ga0123352_10005429_pt1 | contig 19189 bp, 14 predicted proteins | sample TergutLab28metaG_FD_89700 | JGI IMG/M metagenome (GOLD analysis project Ga0123352, IMG submission 89700) | Labiotermes labralis P1 segment gut microbial communities from Petit-Saut dam, French Guiana - Lab288 P1 | ecosystem: Host-associated > Arthropoda: Insects > Digestive system > Gut ... | reverse complement strand
TTGGGTATCCAGTTAGGAGCTGAAGGACTAGATCAATCCAACCCAGGAAATACCGGATGCCACACCACCCCAGTCAAACCACAATGTAACACCAACACACATTTAACCAGAACAATACAACCCATGAAATAACTCAACAAATAAGTCGCAAGCTCCTGAGGATGGATGTATTAACATCCGAAACATGTTGAGCGTTAAATAATGAAATAAGAAAGCAAGTGACATCAAGTTGGTCTCTCTTTATTCAACTATCAAGATGATGCACGGTCCAATAAACATAAGATTGCTTCTACGTGTTTTGGTGTCATTTACGCCATCTTCAGGGAGCTTTACACCAAAATTTCCTACTTAACATAAATATAAACTATATATAATAGATTACAAATTAATTGGTGTTCTGTTACAGTATGCATGCAGCTAGTGTCAACATGTAGGTTTTTTTATTACTGCAGTGTAGTATAGACATCTTTAACAAGTATAGTATATTAAAACAATAAAGACGTAATGTTTATATTGTTCTCTCATTAATTATGGTTAAAAAGGTGTATATTGATATGCTGTATTTTTTTTTCTGTGCATACAAACATCTGATTTCATGGATCTTGTCCCTGTATGATGTGTTGTGCATTGAGTTATGTCTTGTACCCAAGCATGTAAGAGGTAACTGGGCTATCTCCTACATGCAACTCACCAGATCCATAAAGGATTGATGGCAAAATTTGATGCTCATTTGCAAAGAAAAAACTAAGCATATCAACGTACAACTTCTTAAGCATCATTAATGACAACACTAAAAATATTACTATTGTAGTATTTTAATGTGTTGTACCTTTTAAAAAGGTCTGTATCATCCCAATCACCAATGAAGAAAACTTTTGACACTAGCTGCCTGAATGCTGTCATATAATATGAATTATGTTGTAATCTATTATATTTTAGTAAGTTTTAAATTTTGGTATAAAACACTGTGAAGGCTACTTCAATAATGCTGAAAGATGTAGGAGCAGTATAAGAATGTAATGTATCAAATGTGTGTTTGTGTTATGAATGAATATGTCATGCATTATTTAAATTACTTGTATCATAACCATTTGGTAGTATACCTTGTATAGTGCATTTGACAGTGTAATTGATGATTACAGAAATGTTGTTTATAGAACGAAAAGCCTACTCTGTTAAAAATATATACTAGTGCTGATGAGTGGACATAGAACCAAGGGTTCTGTCCATATGGTAATGGTTTTGGTAAGATGTGGAGGGAGGTCTCGCATTAACTTACTGTAAGCGATTTTTACGTTTTGCTGACGTACATCTCAGTATATTTGTCTCGGTAATTAACCAACTTGATGCGCAAAATTTTTGTTTTACAGTAAGTTCATTTCATGCCTCTGCATGTTCCGAGCACATGTGCTCATTGTCAGGAGGTCAGAATTGCATTACACACTCTCTGGTATCATCATACGTATAGGTGGCCGTCTCGTGCGCAGGTTGAGAGAGTCCTGTCTCAACCTGTGCACAAGATGGCGTGTGATGATACCAGAGGCTGTGTAATACAATTTTGACCTCCTGACGATGAGCACATGTGCTCGAAACATGTAGAGGCATGAAATGAACTTATTGTAAAACAAAAATTTTGTGCATCATGTTGGTTAATTACTGAGACAAATATACTGTAAGGGTTTGGAATGCCATTACCTTTCTGAATTATCCATTAAAAACTGTGCAGAAATGTACAGCCACTAAATCATTCAAAAACATTTTAATTGTGGAAGGAACAGTTCTACCGAAAGTAAGAATAGAAGAAAAATTAAGATCAACTCCATGAAGTCTACTTTCATGTTTCACAGATGTCTAGTCTTATTATTGGTCTTGCGTTATTAATTAATGTCGTATGTAATTAGTTTAAGCGTATGAGTTGGCGGTGAAATTGCGTGTTGTTCATGAGTTTGCTAGTGTGGGCTCACGTGCAGGTGGTCGTGTGAATGGGTCCCACTTGGTTTATGTTTTTCTGTTACTATTGTTTGCGGTTGTAAATATGTTACAGAGTGTTATTACTGTTATTACTAGTACTGCTACTCGTATAACATTCTGGGGGAAGAATATAGCTACTTATATACAGATTCTGTATACGTTATAATCATCAGATGTAACCTCACAACTTCACACCACAGCCATGCTCATATATCTTCATTTACAAGCCACACTTTGTTTGCAATATGTAGGTATGGTTATGATCTATCTACATGTGAAGTTTCGTATTCCTGTATGGTCCATTGTTTGTCACTGTGAGACCAAACACTAAGGAAAGTTTCCTTGCAGCCATTTGTTTTATATTCGACAAGTAGATATTATAAAAAATTTCATATTTTTCAGTGATCCAGTTCCATACATTATATTCAGTCCATGTTTTAAAAGATGATAGTGTCCCTCCCACCTGCCCAATTAATTAATTTTGCTTGTGTTGTAATTCCTGACTGTGGGAAGTAGGGTATTGGCATAATGTTCATATCAAGGTTTGTACAATTCGGTCACCTTGTTCAAAAAGTGACATGGAGGCTGTTTTTTCTTTATTTCTCTTTTATATATATATATATATATATATAAAACAAAGTGAAGTACATTAATATCCCACTCAGATTTGAAAATAAATTCCTGGGAACCAAAATTGCCAGACTAAAAGGTACACTCAAACCAAGACAGTACATGGGGATGGTAACAGAACATGATATGTTACTCCTTAGATTTTAAAAGACAACGCTTACACAGACCACGGGTTCTCACCATGGAACAGTGGTACCATAATGGTAGTTTTCTGCACCACAGCATTCGGAGTCCTCCTGCGTACCGCACTGTAGTTCTGCAAGTAGTAGAAGACAGTGGTCTGTAATTTGTGTTGCTTTTTGTGTGTCTGGAGAGGGTGGTAGGCATTTTGTATTGTGTTTTTCAGTTCATGTGTAACATTATTAGGAAGAAATAAATGTCTACAGAAGCTCTGATTGAGTTGGTGAACAAATTTCCCATTGTACAGGACCTGAGGACAGCAGATTACAAAGATAACAAAAAGAAAAACATATAAACTATGTGAAAGGGGATTGATCTAACGGATCCATTTGCTTCTTCTTGTCTTCCTGAAACAATGAAATATTGGCATCACAAAAGTGTAGCTTAATTGTAATTATGTAATAAACACTTATTTTAGGAACGGTAGAGTTCTAAGTAAATACTGAGCTTGTGTTTTTGTCTGCTAGTAATGCAGCTAATACCAAAAGATTTTCTTTGTCAGATGGTACATACGCTTTTCGCACAGCCTAGTGAGCGACAGTGTGCAGTGTATCATACCACAATAAAATACCACCTTGCTGGCGTTGAATATTAACAGTATACCTCTACCGCTAGTGCATCATCCTGTATACCACCTCAGTTTGAGTGCACCTTCTTGGCAGCTACTAACAGAGAACTTTTTTTTTAATATAATCTTCTTCTCTCGGTTGTACATCCCTGAGTGGGACTTGACCACCTCAGTGAGCTCTGCCACTTCTCTCCGGACAGTGTGATAATTCTCCAATTTTTGGACCCAATCCATGCGATGACCTCCTCTGACTCATTGCACTACCTCAACTTTGGTCTGCCTCGCCTTCTGTCTCCATTTCCTTCTGGTTTGGTACAAAAGATTCTTTGCAGGATTGCTTTCTTCCATCCTCATCACATGTCCAGCCCATATAAGTCTACCAAGCTTAATAAATTTCACAACATCATATTCATTGTAAAGCTTACATATTTCAGAGTTTTTGTGCTTCCTTCTACACCCATTTTCAAGTACTGGGCCAAATATTGTCCATAGTACTTTTCCTCTTCAAGGATCCAACAAGATTCTTACGTTGTTTACCCGTAGCCCACGTCTCCGATCAGTATGTAAGCACTGGTCTAATTAGTGTTTTATAAATGAGACATTTAACTTCATATTACAACAGTTTTGAACTAAAATGCTTCATTAAAACCAAAATTGCATTTGCTGCACCTAGCCTCACCTTTATCTCCATCATAACACCACCATCAGAGTTCACCATTCTCCCCAAATAAACAAAACTTTCCCCTTTCAGACCATTTTCTTCTGGTGTCTACCAGGGATAGGAAAGCTTCCTTAAGATCCACTATTATCCTGGATATCATGTCCAAATTATCATCATATGCTGGAAGTTGTACAAGTTTATAAAATAATGGACCCTCTTGTTTGAATTCCTGAATCCTGTATAACATTTTCATGTGCCACATTAAATAACAAACATGCCAATACAATACCCTGCCTCAAACCACTCGTTGCTCCAAATCGTGCAGAGAGTCGTGGACCCTTCTAGAACATGTTGAGTTTTTAATTGTACATTGCACCATTCTTGTAAGTTTTCCAGGGAATCCACGCTCTTTCATAGCAGCATACAATTTCTCTCTTTTATAGTTCCATAAGCAGCTTGATAATCAATAAATAGATGATGTAAACTAATATTACATTCTTCCATTTTATCTGCATAATTGTAAAAATCTGGTTTAATGTGGATCTACCAGGCTGAAATCCACACTTGTAGTGCCCTAGTATCCATTCTGTATATTTGAAAAGACAATAAAACAAAATGTTTGAGAATACTTTATAGGCAATATTAAGGAGCATTACGCCTCTCTAATTGTTACGTAGCAGTAGAACACCCTTTCTTTGTGACAAACACACTACTACAATGTCCCCTTCATCAATTGACTCCTCGGTATCTGGCTTATAATTTGATGAATCCTTTTATTCAATTCATCTCTCTGCCAGAATACTATCACTTCCTGGAGCTGTGCTATTTTTTAGCTCTGCAATTGCACTATTTCCAACTGAGTGGGATTATCCATATCTTTCTCTTCAGTACGTGCTAAGAACCTGTCACTTCTGGTATTTGTCTCAGGTAATCATGAAACCATCCAGTAATTTTGTAAAAGGCTCAGAAATTCAGTACATCCTGATGGTCACTAAATATTGTTCTATTCTTACCCTTTGGCATTCTTCATCAAACCAAGTCTTCCTTTGCTCCAGGATTATCTTACCCAGGACCTTATCTGCAGCTTGAACTATTACTCCTTGGCACTTTTTCCCAGTACCCTCATGAGAATAGGGTATCTGGCAGAGACATTCAGTGACCTCTAGACAGAATGTTTGCAGCACCCGTAGTTTAGATATATATTTCTCCTGGCGCTTACCTTTAGCCTTTTTTTGCATTGGTTACTCACATTCTTAATCTTGCTGTTACTAAATAATGATTTGATTAAGTGTTGGCTCCTCTGTATGTTCTGACATCCAGCAAAGCCATCTACATGTCTTTGCTCAGTATAAGATTAAAATGTAATAAAAATTACATACACCAATAAATTTTATTAAATTCTGAAAACAGGCTTTCTTTTTGACAACTTGCCTTTGATTCACTGGCATTTGTATGTCAATTATTAGAGAACTTTGGCCTGCACAGGAATTAAACTCTAACTCATAAATTGGAGTGTCAAAACTGTATCAGTTAGATGGGTGAATCCTTAATCTGAGAAGTATCGAATTACTAGACAGGATTTATAATTTTGCGGGTTTATTCTGCCTTCACAAAATCTGGAGGACCTGATCTGTATGTGGTGAAAAAGAAGTCTTAGAAAAAGAAAACTAATTGTGTAGATCTTATAGGCAGTGTCAAGAAATCAGTGAAACCGTTTAAGCAATCCCTTTTTTGTGGTTTAGAATGTAGTATATTAGTCTTTGAAGCACTCCTGCTCCACACAAATACAGTGACAATAAAACTGAAGATAGTAATACCATATCTTAACCTGTCCATGACTTGCTCGTAGTTGTGAGGTCCTGAAATTAATTATATATTAAGTTTTGGTATATGTTATCAGCAAAACAACAAATTGTTAAAATGAGTCTGGCCATACGAAATGTCTTGATGCATATTAATGAGATTGATCCAGGGTTAGTGGGTGATCTCATGAAGCAACCAAATAGCTCAGTTTTGAGTCCTTTCTACAATGTACATGCGCACTACATACTGTGTATGGAAGAACAGTGTATATATTTTGCATTTAGTCTGAATGTATGACAGTTATTTTCTCTTCTTATAAATATTTTCTCTTTCACTTTAATTTTGCTTCATGTAATTGTTGTGCCATAGAAAATGTTGGTAGTGTAAGGACGCTGGTAAATTTCAGTTCGCAGTATGACCCCATTCTTAACATTTTTCCATTGGATGGAACTGCATTCTCTGCCAAAGACAGTATTTGGATCACAGGTTTTTACAAGGTGCGTGTCATTTCTTCAGGGACTGGAGTGGAAACAAATCATGTTCTGTTTTCACTGAAAATAGACTGATTTTGTTATTGTTTCTGAATATTTAAGTGCACCATTTAAGTTAATTGTAAGGCGTTAATTTCCTTTATGTTCCGTAGAGTTCTTGCAATATTTGAAGTGTTACCATGTGTTATGACTGTGTCCAGTTAGCAAGATTTCACTGTCTGCCTGTGAAGAAAATAACCGATTGATGTCAGCACTTCCCTGGCAGTGAACCAGCTAATCCATTATGGCAGGTTCTGCAAGGCCTGACGCAGTCCATTCTGGCTGAAGTTTGGGATCTTATTTTCTGTTGTGTATAATTTATGTTTGTGTTAAGAGGTAACACACAGCTGTGCAGAGTACTTGATTTTTCAGCAGTTTCTGCTGGTTGGACAGAGGGTTGTTTTTCTTGTGTCATTTTACATTTACCAACTGCCAGGAATTTGCTGCATAGAATGTACATGAGGTCAAATGGGACCAGAAACATGCCATATAAAGCAATTTTCCTTTAAGTGGGGAATTTTTACCCATGATGAGACAGACATAAGGTAAATGTGGGTTAGTGAGGACCAGATTAGTGTGTACAGTACTTTTTTTTTGCAAGTGAACTTTAATGAATGTGAACTTTTTAAAAACATTATTTTTACATATAATTATTATTTTTTTATGTTAATATTATGACTGCAAAGAATGTTGAATACAATGAATAATTGATTTAAAAATTACAGACATTGAATTGTTTATTAAAAATTTGCTGTTGACAAGTGATATTTTGACAATTATGTATTTATTGATGATACTGATGTACTGGCAGCAGTTGAAAGGTATACATAATGGAAATATGTAATAACTTATCGTAGACTTCAACAAAGAGCACAACTAACTCTGCACATAGTGCACTGCTCATTAATTTCATGCACATTTCCACCACCACCATAGTCATAATCATCATGACTGTTGTTATAATTGTTGTTCAGCTCTTGGAGTTGTGCTTTATTGGCTGTTCAGAAATTATGTGCAAGTGTAAGAGCAAGAGGGTGGGAGAAGGTAGCGTATGCACGTAAGATTGAAACAGTTTCATGTTGGGAAATTTTTGCTCCACAGATGTGATTCCTGGGGCATTGAAAACTTTTGCATGTACCTCAATTTTTATGGCCCCATATTTGCGGGAAATTGGATTGAAACTGTTTTTTTGACGACGAATTTTGGGCCACAGATGTGATCTCTGGAAATGCAGGGAATTTATAGTTCCTCAAAAGTTTTGCCCTGTATATGAAGGGAAATAAATAATGGAGACTCACATAACAGGGACCCTCTTCACCAATAGGGCTGTGACTCAGTGGACTCAGTAATATTAGGTCCCTGTGTAAGTTTTGTGTTCAGTAGAACACATGACAGCAAATACAGATATTTTATCTGCACATGATTTCAGCCATATAATTGCAGCAGTTTTGTAGGTTGTGTGAAATGTTTCTTACGCTGAACAGTGGCAGGCCAAAATATGAAGTGCAGAAACAAAATGTGAAAACATTTATTCATACACATTAAGTTATGCAATATTTTTGTTATTTTAGTGTTTTGAGTTGTATTTTATGAGGAAAGATTACATTAATTGACTGTTTTTTATGTACATTCTTTGTTTGTGATATTAATTTTTATGCCAAAATTTGAATTTCTGGTAGTATTATCAGGTAGGTTGTAAACATGAAAGAAGTTGAGGTAATTGTCTTAACTGGCTTGTTTGTTGTCCTCGTTACAGGTACAGGTTCATACCCATGACCTGTAGGATTTGTACAAGTTTTATTCAGTAAAATTTGTTGTGATACCATTGGGAGTTCACTGTCCACCTTCATTGGTGTGGCTAGTCTCGGTCTTGTCTCAGGCCTGTAAGTCATGGTCTTCAAAAAATTTTTTATTTTTCGGCTTCTGTGCCGTGGGTTTTGTGACTTGAAAAGTTTGTGTCGTTTGTTACTGATCGCGTTTAAACTGGTGTGCAGGGTTTAAACCTGCTGCAGAACTCCCTCACAGTTTGTGTGATTCCGAGAAGCCCCTGGTTTTAGCATCTGTCTAAATTGACTGGAAGTCTGTAGTATCAAAACTTCAAATAATATAAATCTAGAAATTTTCCTTAAAATATCCCACATACTGTATGTTATTTCATCCAACTGACTGTAGCCAAACTGTGTGAAATATCCCACATACTGTATGTTATTTCATCCAACTGACTGTAGCCAAACTGTGTGAAATATCCCACATACTGTATGTTATTTCATCCAACTGACTGTAGCCAAACTGTGTGAAATTTCACACAGTTTTGTTAGTTTATACTTACATTTTCAATAAGCTGTATATTATCACAGTAAGCAAGTACATATTGCATATTTGAATGATAGGATGTTCCATTTTATTGCAACTACGGACATGTTGTTGCAAAAAAAAAATTCACACTATATTCTTTGCATTCAATGTAGTATTTGGCATACTGAAAAATGTTTCAAATTAAAACTGTTGATGTTACTGAAATTATATTATATACAGATTTCCCAGTGAATGATTTGTTAGAAAATTGGTTGAGTTTCTTGGAGAGTGAGTTTTATATGTGAATGACACAAAAAGTAAATTTCCTTTACAGCTTTTAATGTAGGCCCCCCAATTCCCAAATTTTTACATGCAGTTGATAATTCCAGATAGGAATTATGCAAGCTGAAATGAATTTGGGAGTCATGAATACTTGCAGGAGGAAGTATACATGAAATGGCTACAGCGAGTTGGATGAAATAACATATAGTATGTGGGATATTTTAAGGAACATTGCTAGATTTAGATTATTTACAGTTTTGACACTACAGACTTCCAGTCAATTTTGAACACCCTCCCAAATTTAACAAAGTGATATTTGTTTTTTTTTTTGGTGTTCTTCTTGTTCCAGAATCCATGTAGTAAGGAATGTTTTTGGTATTTTGCTGTGGGATTAAATAACTGGCAGCTGAAGTAGCTATAGAATCACTGGTACTTATGCTGCCACATCATTCTTATCATCTTAATAATAATGGACCCATTTACCTACATCCAATCTGGTCCTTTGGTCTCCATGTGTATTTCTAAGACCACTTTGTTTTTTTAGATGTGTCATGGGACAGTAAAAGTCTCATGTTCATTGTCAATATACAGAAGTCATATTTTGATGAGGGCCTATTCCTGTGCTACACTGCCCTTCTAGGTCAATATTACCATGCTGGTGACTGAAAAATGTACTTATTGCTGGAATAGGGAATGTTTTATTATATGCATATTCCACTTTAAGTAAATGGCTTTAAAAATGGACTTCATTTCTACTCAGTTTTCGTCTTCAGGCAGGTTATTTTTGGGTTAAATCAGCTTGCATATAGCTCCGTCAGAAACACTGTTACTGATCCGTGTAGCAAATAGGGCAGTACATCAGTTAAAATACTTGTTTTATACCAACATGTCTGAAACTTATCAGGGATAGAATGTTGAATATAAAATCATAGCAAGAAAGGGGACTTTAAAAAATTATATTTGTACATATCTGTTACTGTTACTGCTTGGAAAGATTTTTTTTTTAGTACATAACCTCACATCACATTGTCCTGTCAATTGCAAGTTTAAAGAGAATACTTTATGATATTCAGTTATTGCTTTTTTTTTAGTAGTTTATGATATCTATTTAGCCAAGCAAGGCTGTCCTTTCACTGAGAAAGATTTGTTACAGTCAAGAATGGGCTTGGCTGGGCCAATGCACTTTAGTTAATTTTTCCTTCTCAGTTTCTGTAAGATATGTTTCTTTATTCACCCACATCTATACGTATGTCCTACTATAAAGTTTTCCTGTGGTCATCCCATCTCATTTTCCCTGTTTTAATAACAGTGAAAGTGCTAGTCAAAAATGAATATCACCAAGTTATTGATGTGGCAGCATGTAGTCTTGTAGATGTTTTGGAGAAACTTCCTGCCTCTTGTCTTAGGTTCCCCTGAAATGTTCATACACATCTATCAAACTACACAGCTTCACACCTCACAATATAACATTTATGTATGAGAAAACCTCAACTCACTAGAGAATTAAGATTTGATTTGTTTTTGTTGGTTTGTCTTTCTTAGGTTTTAGAATATTCTCAGCACCGAAATGACCCAAATTAGCAGAGTGTTTGAAAGCTGCTTTTTCTCGCTGATGAGTACATTATATATATAATGAGAGTTGTTTATTAAATGTACCTCAGAATGCGTGACTTTGCATTTATATCAAAATTACAAGAGTTTGTGGTACTCCACACTTTGACCAAAAACTGTGCTATACAGTATTGCTGTGTGTTGTGCTGATGTGGTATGACTTGATGTTCAAACTGAAAGTCATGGTTCTTCTTCAGCAGCTGAAGTTACATATCTAAAATGTATGTTTTCTTACATTTTATATACATCTTCAGATTTGAAGCTGCCTTTGGATGAATATGTTACGCAGGTAGTCGGTTTGTTACGTGTAAATGAAGTTCATAGTACGTCATGGGCACTTTATAATTTTATTCCTTGCATTCTCCCCATAAAGTCTGTCAAGTTCTTGAAAATTTATATAAACTTTCTGTTTTTGTTCAAAGAACAGATAGTTGTTATCATGTACAATGGTGCGATAGTTTCTTAGAAAGCAAAACTTATTGGCGTGAACACTGACAGTATTTTGAACGTTTTTAATTTCTGTCTTGGCTAATAAATTTAATTTACCCTTCACTGACCAATGGAAATGGCAGTACTGTCGCGAATTACAAGTTTTTTGCATTTTGTACGGATTAATTTGTAGTGTTAATGCTGTGCAAAGGGTTAAACTACACATAACGTGTAATACGAGTTTCTTTCATCGACCTTCATTGATTTTCGTTCTGCATGTTTTTAGGTTCATATGAATTGTGCATGTTGTTACCATGTATCTTGTCACCTGGACACAGTCTAACCGTGCAGAAATGGCCTAATTTTTGGCTGCTATGCAAGATAAATTTAATATACTTCTAACCTTCACGTTAGCACATCATGTGTGTTGTGTAAAAAATTAATTTTTATTTATACTTGGTAAGTCAGTAGCGTTACCTGTTGCGTGTGGTGTGAAACAAATCAGTACTAGGTAATTTATGTCCTGTTCAGTGATGGAAAAACATGTTGTCAATATTTGAAAATGAAAATAAAACAATCCCAGGCATGTGCAATGTATGAGAATTGTAAAGTTATGATATCAATGCGATATATGTGATCCCTTTCATGTAATTTTGTGAGTGTGTGTATGTGTAAACTGTAAGAAAATTAGGAAAGGTATCCAATTTTTAAGAATGTTGGTTTTTTTTACTGTGGTAGAAATACTAGTAAAAGTGTTGTAAGTCTTGTTTGTTGAAATCAATGTCAGGTTTAATAATTCGCTGGCTCTTCAATGTTTTCTGACGTCTTAAGAATAGACTATTTTAAAAAGTTATTGCTCTGCCTTATATTGTGTTCAGTTCATCGGTACTTTACAATTCAAAATGGTTTTGGCAGTTCATTACTTTGTTTTTAAATAATTTGACACTGTTATTCTGTAATCTATAGATGTATTATTATTATTATGCTGCTGTTTGTGTCCTTCAGGTTTTTGTTTGTACCAGTGGTGGACTGTCAGATAAGTGAGGGACTGCAACATTAGGATCTGTGTTTATGTGATCTTGTCTCCATGCAGTTGAGAGAGCACTACTGGTTTCTGCCATCACTGATACTGTTATATTTGACTGTTTACCATGTTGGTCAACAGTTAATTTTTAAAATATACAGCAAGGGTATCTGAAGTTTGTTTTATTTAATTGATGAGAGACCTCCCCACAGTGTAGAGGGAAGTTGCTCCCTGCAGTGTTGACAGTGCTGTACTCTTGGTGTCACGTACACCTGTCGAGCTGAATTATAGTCTTTGGCAAGTGTTTTGGCAGCTTGCTTACATCCCAGAGTTTAAGAGTGATGGTGGTCATATCACGGGCAGATAAGTTTTCCCGTTACAGGCCTGGTGTGGCCCAGAGGGTGGGTAGAGTTATAGCTCTACTCTTCCATGACCGCGGCACTAGAGGAGGGTGAGTGGTCAGCAGCACGCCCCGGTCACACTTTACCCCCGGGAAAGACCTGGTACCCATTTTACACGAGGTTGGGTGGGCCCCAGGGCCGGTTTGAACAGGTGGAAAATCTCGTCCCCACCAGGATTCGATCCTTGACCGTCCAGCCCGTAGTCAGTCGCTATACCAACTGAGCTACCCGGCCCACATCACAGGCAGTTGGAGGAAACAGATATGCCTGCAGCAGGGTTATCTTTGTTCCTAGAAACTTGAATTTGTGTTCTTACCTCAGTATATCATTTTATTGCATTTAATACCTCCTTGGATATGTGGTTCTGTGCACTGTATGCTGCTGCTAACTACTGTCAACTTTAGGGTTTCTTTCTCAGACAATGCCATAATAGTTTGCTGTATGTACTTCTTTAATTAATAGCGAGCAACATAATAGTCTGCACTCCTTGTAACCAACTGACCAACCTAACACCTTTTGTAGTACCTCCTTTGGAGCAACTGAAATCTGATCTTCGTACTGTACTCATACTTTTGATCACAGCTGTGTGGTGGTAGCTTGACATTAATGTGAGAAGCCAAGCCAGTATTCCGTATTGCAGTAGTGGTGGAATGGCCTCACATTTCATGTTGATGTACTTAATGGATTCTGGGGAGGAATCAGTGACTTCCTTTAACATGCTATACAATCATGTTATCAAGGTGACCCAGGGGCATAGATTTCAACAATCAATGCATGTCTTAGTGCAAAATGGTGTCTTTGGCTTCATGTTACGCAGTTCAGTCTGTGAAAATTACTTGAACTTTTAGTGCGGTATTCAGCCGACTGTTCATCTAAAAAGAAAGAGCTGAACAGTGAGTGGTGCAAGAATAGGGAAGTGTAATAGTTAGGGACACGTCATACAGTATGACCTCTGCAGTTTGCTGGGGTGGCATTCTGCAAATCCCCTAAAATAGATCATGTAGTTGGTAAACTCAAGTGTAGGGGTAAGTTTCTCCACTCCCATCACTACTCATCTGAGCATACTAAGTTGCCTGTTCCCTGAAACACGTGAAACATATAAGTAGGCCAGATGGAGGGTGGAATATAAAATGTGTGTGGACTATGGCCACAGCCACTGGATGTCACAGCTGAAGGAATGGTATACAGGAGAGGGAAACCATGAACTTTGTGGGAGAAAAATTCAAAGTTGGAGTGGAATTATGATACTGTACTTGGCGAGTTGCTCCTCAAACAGTAAAGCATTTGTCATGGAACTGTCATGTAGGTGATCTAAACTCTTGGTCACTCACATACAGACGTGCCTTCATGAATTTCCACCCATATATGAACAGTTCTTTGTACCTTTGGTACATGACAGCTCATGGCAATAATGAAATTCTCCCAAGATCACTTTTTTTAAACCGTTGATGTAAGACACCAGTCAGAGGTTCAAGTTTACTTTTTTAAGGGGGAACAGGTGAAAATAAAAGTCACACGCACCCCTATTCTTATCTCTCAGTACATAAACTTCAATAACCACTGTCAAAATTCCATCAACCCATATTTTAACCAACAGCAGTAGTTTGGTAACTATGCCCCAAAGTTCTTAAAATTTGAAACAACAATATGCCAGCAGATGAACACCTATACTCCTTTAAAGGAATGGGCATCCAAAACTAACAGTCTGCAAACAGGCAAAGTGCAAACCCTCTCACACATTGTTCCATGTTGCCACTCAAAAACTTGAAAATTCCTCTACTAAAAAACGCTATGTTCATGGCAAACTGGTATTTAATTTAAACAGGAAAAAACATGCCAAATTTACACATTCAAAAAGACAGGAAGTATTACATGGAACCAATCCAAATTAGGCACTATGCACATCAGAATTTCGAAAGTACACATGATCAGCTATCAAATACAAAATGTCCAACACCACAATCTGCTTCCTACTACCCAATTTCTAACCCCAACCTAAATAACAGAACAGACTTCGACTTTTATGTGGTTTATTTTTCCAGCTACATTTTTTATCATTTTTAGTGAAACGTATGAACACTGCAAAACTTTCATAACACATTACTGATCTATACAACGAAGCTTTAATGCACAGTGCTGAAATATTTTACAGTAGTAACAGTTCACCAAACAACTATTATTTCTATGTCTCTACACTTGCCTACATTTCATACACATTTTTGATAGCCAATTCCGGTTGGTCATAACCAAGTTCTTCAGGGGTGCTGACCCCCAGCTCATCTAGAGTTGGTCGAATCTCCTGAATAATATATGGGTAAATTTCTTTGACGCGGGTCCCACACTTCGACTTTATGGCCTCCAAGAACCTTACAGCCAAAGCGAAGTCGCTAACTCGACGACATGCTCGAAGGGCAGCATTGATGATTTTAGGTTCTGGCACAAGATCCATACCAGCCAGGTCGTTCATCGCTTTGCGAATCTCCCAACCATCGATGTCTTGTCTATTGAAGTAGGCTTCATACCTACTGTCGAATTCATCGTCTGTCTCTGTTGCATGGTGAGACATTAAACGAGCAGGTGCAACTGATGTACGTCCAACATTTTGCACGGCAGCACTTCGAACTACAGAATTGATACGGCAGACCACAGTTCTTAGCATTTTTGCAGCCGTTCGATATGAAACCTACGGACTCCTTTTCACCTTTTCCTTCGCTAACGAACCCAACCTTTCCTGCCTGCGCTAAGTACAAAGATAAAGATTTCAAGATGGCAGCGATGCGTTAATTTCCGGTCATGGATGAGACGACGCACCGGGGTTTCGGGATCAGACTCTGCTCGTCAGTGATGGAGGATATGGCCGTCCAGTGTATTTTAAAAGTAACGAAGGCCTTTATTACAATATTCAGACTTCAGTAATAAAAGAACGGTGATTACATAAAATTAAATTAGGAATATTATATAATAAATAAATTACTTAAACAAAGAGGAACTTTGAGTAAAGTACTTCTTGTGTGTTTGGCCATAAATGAATGTCTACAGCGCGGTAATTCATCCCTAAAATAGATCAAAACGAAGTTCGGCTTCGTAAATTATTTGCTGAAACCTTGTCATAAAATACGAATTAAATTTTGGGTGTATTGTGTATTCCTCACTAAGGTGTCAATTTTCCGACCAAACACAACCATGCAGATCTAGTATGTTTGTCTTTTATTATTCATTACAATACGTTCCGGCTGTCGATATCGGAGGTCATCAGGTAGGTGTCAGATATACAAAAAGAATATAAAGGGAGAGAGGCTTTCAAACGCGAAGTACGTAGCTGTCACCTTACGTTGTACACAGTCTACTACGTTGCTTATATTAACTTAAAATCTCCGGACTGCGCTGTTTTCGATACACGGAAAAAAGTCCAGCTTCGTCCCCTTTATTTGGAAACGTATGGAGTTAAAAAAACAAGCGATATAACTCGAGAGTTCCATTTCAAGGTTATCACAATCCAAGACGTGAGTATTTACGTCAATATTTGTACTACGCTAAATATCACTTTTACAAACATAAACTGCGAAGGTTTTTCCATTACGCATTTTTTATATTTTTATCCTTTATTCTTTTTATCATACTTTACTTTGATTTTATCTCATTTATATTACAGTTTCACAATGATTATATCTAAGGAATTGTGTAACATAATTAAGTATTCATTTTAATAATATTATTCCGTTTTTTTTAAAATAATATGTTTATAATTCGTACCACTGTAAAGAGAAACCTCTCTCCCTTTGTATTATTTTTGTGTATCCGACATCTGGACAGCCGAAACATGTTGTAGTGAATAATAAAAGACTAATAAACTAGATTTGTATGGATGTGGTTAGTCAGACACTTACACTTTATATGAATTGAAATTGTTACGGGCGTGTACCTGGATAGTATGATTCCTTTTAAAACTATTTGTGTTTTAATCCTTAATATTTATGAGAACACTGATAAAAACATTTGTGTCTATTATAAGACAAGAAAATGTTATATGAGCGAAACACTACCTCATATCGCATCTGTCTCACATATGGGTGCCACATATTTCTACAACCACAAACCAGCACATAAAAACAGTAGTAACTTCCGGTACTCTGGTTGGTCATCGAACTGTAGAAACATTTATGCACACGCAGATTTTGCTTGTGTTTGCAGATTTAATATTATTTGCGTATTGTTTTATTTTCCTGAGGTGGTGGTAGTAGTAGTGGCAGTAGTGATAAAGATGATGGGGTATTTCCCATTCACAGATCTTAATAATTCACCGATTTTGATCAAAATACTTATAATGTGTTAATGGTAAACTTTCTCGGGGCCTGGTCCCCATTGAGTGACCCTTACCTTCTACCGTTACATTTATACACAGATGAAAATTGATCCTTACTAGATAAGACTGTGGTGCGAGTCGTGCTAGAAAGGTGCTAATACCAACTGTAATAACCTGTACAATACATTTTCAACACAACTTTATTATTATTATTAGTAGTAGTAGTAGTAGCCAATCTTATAGCAACTTGAGAACTACGATCTTCTGGGCTATTACGCAGCTTAGTGACGGAACCCTTACAATAACTTGTCATTATGCTGCTGTGAGATAATGTCACTAATTTTAATAATAACAAAGTTGGGTTGACGTTCTTTAGGACAGTACGCTGTTACAATTAGCGCAACAAAGAGCCTAACGGGCAAACTAAGTATTATGTAGTCACAGATAAACTAACCGGTAGCAATCTGTGACCAGAATCTTATCCATGACTGAATTGAAAGGACGTGAGTATATGGGGTGTAATGATGGCGGTGTTTGACGTGTGGTATGGTGGATGATTTTTACCAAAGGCTCTAAGTTCATGTACCACTGAGATGTTTATACTAAAGTGAAACATTTAATATAGTAATGGATCACCGAGCAAGAAAGAGAATTAGAGAAGTTAAAAGGAAAGCGAGACCAGGTTAGGTTCCTTAAAATATCAGTGTATTTTCTGGATGCTTGAATCCGGTTAAATGAGAGCTTGGTCCACAGTTAAGCCCGTTATAATTCTGCTTACCATTACAGTAACTTTCTCGAAGCTTATAATGTAATGAACTTAGTACATGCTCAAATTGATGCTTAACTGTAATTACGTTCTGGTTTCAATTCTGTGTATGAGTCCCCGAAAGTTTACTGCACGTTTTAAGTGAAAGCACCGGACAGCACACAGAAGCACAGTTTCATCCCAGCTTTCGTGTTTGCAGCACATTTAAATGTGTTTGTTAACAAGAATTTACATCACGAAATGTGTTTGTGATGACGTAATGGCGGCAGTCGTATGACGTTAGCAAATACACTGAGTTTTTGGTAAACGGTTCTAACTTGATTAGAAAAGAAGATGCGTGGATGGTTGAGGCGGTATTTAATTTTACCAGAGAAAACTTTGTAAACCAGTGAAAATTTAGTAATGAGGCTGTGCTTAATCTTAATGACCAGCCTAAGGAGAGTTCAGTATGTTGAAGGTGGTGTGACTAGATGTGAGAGTCATTTCTTACGCTTAAGTTTGTATCTGTGCCAAACATGACATTGTTGAATTTGTGGCTTTTATGTCAGTAGGTGCTAGTGACATTTCTTGAAGTGAAGTATTATGACTATATTTACCAAACCTAAGTTTCTCTGTAAATATTGTATTACAAATTTGCATTCAGTTGCTGTTGAAACAGCTGTTTATTAATATTACTGTTAGATTATTTAAAATATATGGCAACATATTTCCACCCACTTTTTTAAGTCATCTTCAAGCCAATATTTCACGCAAAATAAATTATAGGTGCATCTGCAACTTGCATGTGGAATACAAGCATTACATTGTTACAATAATTATATAATGCGGTAGTTTAATGTAGTATTAATAAATTTTAATATTGGGGATTTCTGATTCTCTGCAGTATCTGCTTTTAGGATTTTTGTTCCCTGTGGTATACTGTATAATTGGTGTATTTGTGGGTGAGTGTACTTGATGCTGATTTTTGTGTTGCAATGGATTGACAACATTTTTCCTGTTGGATTTGTTCGAAGCTCCCCATTGTAAATTTATGGTTACTTCAGGTTGTCACATAAATTATGGGAATTAGTCAAGCTAGAATGTTAGTTTTGTTTGGAACTTTCTCACAGCAAGGTTTTAAAACACACTTAGGTGTTATGGAGTCATGAAAGTGTGTCAGGCTGTGACATTTTTTGTGTGAACCCTTTGTAGTGTCACAATGGGATGGACTGAAGATGCCCTTGACTTTGTTTTGTTGTGTGAAGATTGCTTCTGCCCAGCCATAATTGACTGCTAGGAATTGTATTGTCTTGCACAAGAGGTATACTGTATTTTCTGGCTGTGATGTTGTGTCATGTATAGACTTCCAGGTGTCAGAGTTGTTTCCTCATGTGAGAAGGCTTAAGTTAGTGGTAGATGATATATTGGCTTTGCCGGTTGCAACCAAGTGAGGTGAGATTCATGTGTTGTGTGACTGGAACTTAAACGTGACTGCTGTAACTACTAAACAGATTGCAGTCTGCTAAAAATTGATGTTGAAAATTGTAAAATGCTAATAAAAGAATGAGCTATTATATTGGTGGCTTGAGCTAGTACTTTTAAGTCTGACTCATGTAGGTTACTTACTTACTCTATGGTGCAGAGTCCTTCTTGAGAAGCTAACTGGTTTGCAGCTAGTCAAGAAATTCCCCGCATTTCACGGAACCCGAAGGTTCATTACCGCACTCACAAGCATCCACCACCTGTCTCTATCCTG
>Ga0123352_10005428_pt1 | contig 19192 bp, 12 predicted proteins | sample TergutLab28metaG_FD_89700 | JGI IMG/M metagenome (GOLD analysis project Ga0123352, IMG submission 89700) | Labiotermes labralis P1 segment gut microbial communities from Petit-Saut dam, French Guiana - Lab288 P1 | ecosystem: Host-associated > Arthropoda: Insects > Digestive system > Gut ... | reverse complement strand
CTCTTCCTCTTCCTCTTCCTCCTCCTCCTCCTCCTCCTCCTCCTCCTCCTCCTCTTCCATTATCATCATCATCAACAACTCTAAAGACTGAGCCTTTTGACCTGTTTCACCTTCAAGGAAAATCATTATTCTTAGTTTAGGATGGCCTACAGTCTGTTGATATGTAGATTTGTTGCCACAGAACAAGAGGAACTAGTACCCACTGACACAGCATCATCTCCCAGAAGAATGGAATCCTCATTTACACTTATACAAAAACCTCATTCCATTTTGCGACAGAACTTGACTATTTTGTAGAGCATCCTGTTCATCTTTTCCCTCGACACATCCTGTGTAGGGAACTTTATCAAGTACAAAGTTTGTATGCACTGGAAGTTAAAGGGTCTTTAAGTGCCAAACTGCATCTTTTGAGTAGACCTTGCACCTTCTGAAAATATTTAACATGATCGAGTTCTTGTGTTGAGAAATTGGCAGTTTCCTTTAAAATTCCCTAAAATTGTTCCAGTTGAAGTGGGCTGCCTTACATTTTCTCTTCTTCCAGTAATTCCCTACATAATGATGTTGGTTTTGATGTAACATAACAGTCAAAATTACAGTCATTGAAAAGCATCAGTTCTGTGATTTTGTACACATTAAAGGCACTTTAAGTCACGTGAAGGAAACATCACAAAGTGTATCAGGATGTTAATAACACCAGTGTCTGTTATTTCAGCTGTTTATATTCCTACATAATGTAAACTAGCCATCATCCAAGAAAAAATATGAGTTCTCTATTTTATGTGTGTTGAGCACAGAGTCTGGGATTCAGAAATTTTTCACATTTCTGTATTTTGTTATTTCACAAATCTATTTTGATGTGCATCATTCTTTATAAACATTTTTGTGACATTTTTTCTGTGACATGTACAATGTGGAAGTATTGCAAATTAATACTTTTATAAATGGAAAACATTTTTCACACTCACTGGTAGTTTGCACTATATGAGACACGACAGTTGGTGCCTTGATTGTCTGACATTTCAGCACTCATGAAAAGATGAAACTCTGCAGACTTACCTTGCCTAAATGAGCTTGCTTATCTCTGTAACAGGTTAAACATAAGGTTCACCCTAGTACATGCTATGAAGGCACAGAGAGGGGGGATAGGGGTATAGCTGTGCCTAGTTATAACAGTGGTGCTAGAAAGGAGTGGGTGGTCACTTCCATGCTCCATTCACATTACTGCCAGGAAAGAGACATAAAACCCATTAGTAGGAGGATGGGTGGACCTCATGTCCTGACAGGGTTTGAACCCCACACCACCCAGCCTGTAGCGAGTTGCAATGCCTACTATGCTGTCTTGGCTGGTGTACGTCCTTGTGTTTTGAGAAATGATTAGTGGGATACCATGTATTTAAGAATGGCAAGAATTTAACCTTTAAATTTATGAACCAATATTTCAGAGACTGATTCCATCTCTGAAACATTGGTATGCTTGAACTAGCTGACACAGTTGTCAACCTGAAATGATTGTAACAAATTTAGCCACCCCGAGAGCTTCAAAATGTATATGTATGGTTTTATTATTTGTGCATTTGCATAAAGTGAAGTTGCAGTGGGGAGGTCATGCCTTCCATCTGCACATTTTGTCTTCATATTGTTCAGTAGATATCAATGAAATATGGTATTTAGGAACAGGGTGCCTATTTTGAGAGTTGCTGGGTAAATGCAATTTAGGTCTGTTGCAATGTAACCCCTGCTTTGTATGAAGCTTGGATCAGACTTTAAAAGTTTTCTTAAAAAAGGCTGAATGCATGTGAAGAGTATGTATACTGCAGTTTGGAATGAACATTTTTATTCTTTTACCTAATGTGTTAAGCAATATCTTTGTAGATTGACCTTACAAGACTTCCTCGCACAAGCTACACCAGTGATCATGATGCATACAGTTCTTGCACAGCACCATCAAGAATAGGAACACCTGGCTTACTGCAGGTAATATTTATTAAATATCTGTTTACATAGTTTAAATTCTTTCTGAAAAATCTAAGTTCTTAGTATTGTACAGTGAGAGTATATCTGAGTATGGTGGACAGAACTGGTGTGAGAAATAATTGGTTAGGAAATATGTCTGAAAAGTACCATCTGGTATGTGACGCCGTGTAGTCTGGTAGAGGTTTAGGTACAGAAACATAGGCGACAAAGCCACCTTCTGACTGTGATTTTTTTTAGCTTATTTTCCTCTTTTTACTGACAATATAGTAAACTTCAAGTATATCAATTTTATCTTGGAATTGTCTGTGACTCTTCATCACATTACAGGTCTCAAGAACTTTGTTACACCTCTTTTACATAAAAAAACTGACTAATGCACATATAAGTTAATACTACTTTAGTCACATTGAAACACTCCTACAAGTTTCAGCCCTCAGGAGGCCATCCTCAGGAAGTACTGATACATTTCTGGAGCCAGGTCAACAAAATACATGTCCAGATGTAAATATCAGATTAAAGAACAGTGTATTATACATTACGTGGCAGGTTTTGGTGAATGATTTGTGCTTTGTTGTTTTGAGTTTCTTTTGTTTATTTTTTCTTTCCGTACTTTCTTTTGTTGAGGTAGTTTAGGTTTTTTTTTGGTGTGATTTGATTTCTTATGGTTGTGTTCTTTTGAGTTTGTGAATTTGTGTTATGATTGACTGACTATAACATTAACTAGGTCGTTTTCTTCTTCTTTTTTTCTCCTTTTCCTCCTCTTTCTCCTCCTCCTCCTCCTTCTTCTTCTCCTTCTCCTTTTTCTCCTCCTCCTCCTCCTCCATCATCATCATCATCATCATCTCCTTGTTCTCCTCCTCCCCCTCCTCCTTCTTCTTCCTCTTATTTTCCTTCTCCTCATCCTTCTCCTCCATTTTCTCCTTCTCTTTCTTCTCCTCCTCCTCCTTGTTCTTCTTCTCCCCCTCCTCTCTCCTCCACCCCCCCCTCTCTCTCTCTCTCTAAGCAAACCCATAGTACAGTCTGTATGCATAAAGCTGTGTGATTGTGTGAATAGCAGGTTGCCTTACTGTCACTGCTGTATGATACTGATTTTGAGAGTGCCACTGGGACATTTCAGTAAATATTGTGTATATTTAAATTGCTGTAACCTCTAAATGCATTACTATATTATGTTACATACATGTTTATCATACATATTCTTCACTTAGGGAGAGAATACTACTACGGAAATGCCTACATCCCGAAGCCATGCCTGTGTCTCAGTCTCACCTTTGTTGGCATCACGAGACTGGAAGGAGCGAAGAAAATGCATTAAGTATGAGGGTGATCCTGACCTTCAGCCAATTAAGAGTACTGAAAATGCATTTCTTGTCAGATTGTTACATCAGGTATCATCCAAACTGAATGAAGTGGTAAGTGACAGTTTTCATATTCTTTTTGCTAAAGAGTATTTTAGTTCGTCAAGTGCACAAAGGTTATTTGTATTAACACCTTCTGTGGGCATTAAAACACACCTGCCTCAGTGAAGCATTACTGCCAGATGTTGAGTGCATCACCTGTCATCCAGCATTCTCCCAACATTGGGTTGAGTTTGTTTCACTGAAAATGTTCAGATATTTCTCTTGAGTGGTCTTTTGCAGGGGTAGGTTTACTTTTAACACTGCAGGATTATTGGACCTTAGGAACACATATGAGCTGGCCAGAACAGGGATAATCTGAAATAAGACAGAACAAATGGCATGTAGGTTTGTATAAAATTTTGTGTGCATGTCCTATGTAAAATATAAGCACCTTTTCATCAGCCCATAGATGAGTTTGAGATTGTGTTGGCATAATATGTGCAGTAAATGAATGTGTTCTTTATTACCATAATGTTCTGAACTTATGCGCCTTTTACACTTTTGACCGATTGTCATAAGGTTTGGGGTGAATGTTTCCTACAGTCAGTAATGTCAAAATGGCAGATGCATAACTTGCCACATGGAAGTGATACTTGTGCCGGTTAATATACGTCCTTGAAAATATGATCTGTTTCCAGGTGGAAGAAACTTTTACAAAAGTTGCAGACTTTATTCAGATACATGAAATTTTAGGTTCTGATGGTGGTATTATGTTTACAGTCTGTTGGGATGTGACACCATATCTACCAAACTATACAGCATCACATCCCACAAGACTGTAAGTTATTCTTCTTCTTAGACTTCTTAGGTAATTTTTTAGAATTTAATATGAATTGTGATCATCCAAAATTTTAATTCAGCTTTCAGTTTGACACAGATGAGAAGTGGACCATTAAAGCTAGAAGTAAGAAATTTTGTATTAAAACAGAGTATAAATATTATACAAACTGTGTATGAAACAGTGGTTGTAAGTAAACAATTAGAAATGATGTGGCAGTGCAGATCTCTCAGGTTATGTATAACAAATGTACTGTAACCACCATCTGTATGTAAGTAATAAGTTTTTCCCACACAGAAGATAACAACAGTAACAGTAATAGAAACAACAACAGCAGCACAACAGCAACAACAACAACAGTTTGTAATGTGTCTGCATTTCAATTGAAAGCAATAAAAATAATCTAACTTTTCCTGCAGTTTGGTCATATGGCCATCTCTGTACAAGTCTAATGTGCTAACGTTGATCTAAAGTGCATTTTCTTGTTGGATTATACACTTGCGGACATAAACAGCACTAGATTCACTTGGTTGATAGTTACTATACACAGATGTGTAAGATGTATGAAAATCATCTGCTTGTTGTTTCAGTACACCTTAGAAATGTGCCACTTTTATGAGCAGAATGGATTGTTGGGATGCATTGCCCGCCAGGTGCTCTGTCCACCAATGGTAACACGCACCTATAACAAAAGCAATCCTGGTGAATATACACCACTTGTGGAAACAGTGCTGCCGCCGCGTCTCAGCCTACGTAGTTTTGCTAGCCACCAAACCATTGTCTACATGTTGATGGGTGTGGGACTGTCGTGGGTGTTTGGTTATGGACCAATTACATTCCTCTTTGTCATGCTTTTTTTGTGGCTGTTTTATGTGATACTAAAAGCTTGTCTTCAGTCTTGGTTTGGCTCAAACCATCGCAGTGCCACTGTTCAAGCATTCCCTTCACCATCACCCATGAACCAAAGTGACATATTCCCTGGCCTTTGAAAAGCGTCCTCATTTTGAACAGTGGATGCTAAAGGTGACATAATTGAATAAAATATTTTGACACTGTGATAAGTGATGTTATGAAACATTACTTTGCATATAATATTTGTCCTGATATTTCTTTTATGAGTTCAAGAAATGTTTGTCACAGAATATAAACAGATTGTGCAGTTTCTTATACAATAATTAATGAATCAAGTTTTGTAATACAATAATGTTACTGAAGTGTGAATAAAACTTCTGAATGTTTGGGTCAACAGTTGTATGTGACACACAATATAAAGCCTTTTTATGTTCATGGCCATGAAATTTGTTGATATTAAGTTACTGTATGGGATAAAAGATCTCATATATATATATATATATATAGTTGTTACAATAATTATTTTGGGGGTGGATTTTAGAGGTTGTAGTGGCATGTTTATCGTTATGTGAGTTTATCATCCTTTCATCTGAAGTTTTAAACATGGTACTTCTTGGATAGTAATTCGTTATGTCTAAGCCACACATGTTTTGTCCTTAACCTTTTTGTAGCCTCCATTAAGCTATTTGTGCCTGGTCTGATGTAGTCTCATACATCTGCCTCCACAACAGATACAATGCTGGAAGCCACTGCCAGTTGTAGGTACTTAATGACCATTTGAGAACACTGGTGTCTGTGATGTGATGCCTTTTAGTTTGGTAGAAATGTACCAACAGTCTGGAGAAATGTACTGAATGCACTTACCCTAAAAACATAAGTAGCAGTTTTCTCACTAATATTATTAAGTTTCTAGCAGGCTACTTGGTGTCACATTTTACAAGACAGTGATCTTCATAGTCATTAGTGTGACTGATGCTTTTAATTTCACTTATGCTGACCAAACCCTGTTTTTGACTGAAAAATTACATAATGCTAAATTGTGTAAAAGTATGACATGTTGCATAGCTTGCTTTCACTTAATGTTGGTATTCACGAATATCAACAATAATTTATGTCACAATAAAAGGCATCTGAGTTACACTGTACTTATATTCATGAACCACAAGAAATGTATGCCTGTTACACCTAGCATACAAAACCAGACTGTGTAACAGACTTTAGATGATGCAATATACTTGTACTTGATGCTGTAAAACTGTGTGGGATAAGTTGCACTGTGACCAATCAGGTTACCATATGTATGGGTTCCATATTCAAATAACTCTGTATTATCTTTTGTGTAAAGGGTTTACTTTTAGGATTCTTTTAAATTGTTATACAGTGCATTTGCTGTCGACACAGTTCCTAATCTGGAGCTAACACCAGGGAGTGCAATAAAACAGGACTGGCAAGCATGTGAGCTGAATAGAAGGCTTGTATGAACACATGGTAAAGTTTATTCAGTTTGGACCTATCACATTTTCTAAAGAATGATTAATATCTTTGAGTCATAGGGTGATTGGAATGTGCAAATCCAGAACTGAACCTTTTATAAAGAAAGCAGTATCTAAATTCCATTTAGGGAACTCTGACCAGAATATATGTAATTCCTGCGTAACATTTGAAAACTTGTTCTAAAATAATATTTATTATGTGGTTTTCGGTTCCAATTTGAAATTGTATAAGACACACTGATGTAGGGTCATATCAGGAAAGGTTACTGTACCCATAGTGTGCATTACTTGGAAAAATGTATGACTTAGCTGGAATAGCTTTGTGATTACGTTTTGTTTCCAAAAATCGTCTTCTGTATATTGTACATGGATGTGCGGTATTTTCTCCATACTGCAGAAACAAGTAAGAGTATATTATTGCTCATGAAAAGTTATATTGTATTTGACTGTAATACCGTTAGAAATTGTTTCTGTATGTACACACAAGTTGTGTCTGGCTCTCATTATTATTCTCCTCAATATGGAGTTAGGTATTGAAAATAAGTTTCTCTTCAGCATTTTTAGTTGTTTAAAACGCAACGTTGCAAGTAGCATTTAAACTAAGTGAGGATCAGGCGGAATAGCAGTTAGCCTCTCTCTCGATCGGGCTGTCTATGTGGGCAGTACCACAGATGTGTGTGAACGAGATCGCCAACAGTCAAACGCAAAAAAAATTAGAGTTGATAGTTACTTTATTTTGTTAATATCGTTGTAGTGTATTTGAATTTATATTCCGATAAGGTAAAGTTAGCAACTTTGTTAGCATAATCTGAAAACTTTGCCAGCAAAAACGAGGTGGCTCTGTGTAGCATGATAACAATGTATGGTTATAAAAAAAAATATATGTGTTTGAAAGTTTCGAAAAGTAAGTTCCATCCACTTTATTATTGTGACTTAAATAAGATAGGGTAACGATGGAAACAAAAGTCGAAATTGCAAGCGTCATGAAACAAAGCTACCTCTGACAAAGGCCAGGTTAGCTATCATGGTAGAAGTTGGTACTAAGTGGACCAATGATTGTCAATTGTTTTCGTGCATGGCATGTGTGCAAACATATGAGAGGACGAAGAGATGGTATAAATGTGTGTAGTTGGTGTAGTTCGTTAAATATGTTGTGTGTTGTAAAGCACGGCTATTGTTTATTGGTACTCATACCGAGTGTCGGACGTCTAAGTTTATCATTGGCATAAACGGATCGGGAGTCATGACTTCTGTTGTGCAGTTGGTCATGAGGCTTAGCCTTCGAAAGGCGTTTGGTATTACAAATAAGCCGAACGATATGAAGTTACTCATGAAGCAGCATGTTCGACATAATCCCAGATGGGCTCACAGAAGACCTCTCAGAATTATTTATCCAGAAGATATAAACAAGCATGAAGTTAATTATGCAGAAAAACTGAAGATTGAGAGAGAGAGTATTCAGTTTCCAACGAAGGACCGAGAAAATGTGTTTGAAGAACCAGATATGACATTTGTGGATAAGGACACTGTAATTAATGATGCTAAGCCAGTGAACACGTCTGCTATAAATTTAAAGAGTGACATAAAACACACAGTGACTGAGTCGAAGTTACGCCATACATGGGTTCATGAAAGGGATAAAATGAAGCTAAAAGTACCAAATGCAGAAACCACTCATAATCCCAACCTACAATCGAAGCCGAAAAAGGTAAGAAAGTTGGAGGCAAAGCAAGAAAGGAAAGCCGACAAAATAAAGGAGTCTGCTGCCAGAGCAGGAGTACCTGTGTATAAGAAGTTGCCAGATAATGATTCCATGCTAAGGTGAGGAAGTACAATCATGTGTGGAGTAAACTTAGTGTAATGGATCTTATATGTTGATGAATCGTATTGCATTAAAAATGTATCCTAAGTGCATGCAGAACTGACAGTTCAGGTAACCTGTTGCATTGATGTATAGTGGCATTTATGTAGGTGTATGCATGTTTCAGGATCCATGTAGTCCTGTTTGAATGAGTATTCCAGAACTTCCATGTTTCTCATTAGTGTTTGGGACTGGGACAGTCTGGTACTAGAGTTTCTGCCTGCAAGCTATGCACATTATTATTATTTTAAATCACCATAATTGCTGGTTACTTCCCATTTGGTCACTTAATTTATAGTGAAGCCCACACACATTGGCTTATTGGAGACACTGTGAGGTCTGTTTGACTAGTATACAGCTTCTATGCAGATTTCTATATATTGCATTTACAAAGTAGAGTCTTTGCATGAAGTGTAATTGTAAATTTAGACCAACATTTCCAGATGCACCATTTCTGTACAGGAAAGTAAGGTAAGTCCTGGTTTAAAATATGAAGGCTTGCAGGGGGTAGACATGTAGCTCCACTGTTTCTGAACCTTGGCACTAGAAGGAGGCTCGTAGTCAGCTTCACGTGCTGGCCAATTTATCCACGAAAAAGAACCCTGGCACCCATTGAATAGGAGGCTGGGTGGGTTGCAGAGCTGATTTAGACATTTTAAAGAAGAGAAAGTTTCTTTCCCCTGCCAAGAATTGAACCCAGGACTGTCAATTCCATAGCCTAGTTGTTACAGTGACTGCATTATGCCAACTCCATAGAGGGAAGTAACAAGCAAGCACAAATGTTTCAAATAACAGGTTCTATTTTGTATTGTAAGAGAACATGCAGGAGATGTGTGGTGCAGAAAAACTGAATGAAACTGGCCCTGAAGTTGAGCTTGTCAGATAGAAATCCATATACATTCATACGTCGCTTAACGATGGACATGTTCTGAGAAATGCATTTTTAGGTGATTTCATCGTTGTGTGAACATCATAGAGTGTACTTACACAAACCTAGAGAGTGTTGCCTACTGCACACCTAGGCTACATGGTAGAGCCTATTGCTCCTAGGCTACAAACCTGTACAGCATGTTACTGTACTGATTACTGTAGGCAATTGTAACACAATGGTATTACAGTATATTGTATTATAATAATATAATAATAATAATAATAATAATATGCTATATTATAATAATATTATGATCTTATGGGACTTTCGTCATATATGCGGTCCGTCATTGACCGAAGTGTCGTTATGTGACGCATGACTAGTGAATGAAGATGAGTCACGTGAATCCAGCAGCCTGTCTGTGAAGTGATGTTGGAACAAGCCAGCATGAGTTCATACTGTATGGCATAAGCAACCAGACAGTAAGTGACTAGCAGCTGGGGCCAGTTAAAATAATGGTGTGGTATTGCAAAGGTTATTTTACTTTTTGTTGTGGTGTGAAAAGTTTGGCCACCCATGACCACTTATCTGTTAGTCATCTATGTCTTTATTTTCCATGCTGTCATATTTTCAGCACTGCCATGTTAATTGCAAAGTCAAAAAACAAGAAGAAAAAAAGGAATCTGGTTGTTCTCGAAGGGAAACGCTTAATTAAAGATGCTATAGCAGCAGGTTATGTTCCTCAGAAGGTGTTCTTCAGTAGAGTAAAAGATGCTGCAGATCTTAATCTTCCTAATGAAGGTGTTGAGTTGTATAAAACTTCATACAAGTCGATTGCTTTGTGGTCTGACTTGACCACTTCACCTGGAGTTTTGGGTGAGAGTATATTAATTACTTGAGTTTGTATTTCACACACACACACAGTCATTAGTGATGGGAAACAGAATGCAGAGACAATGCAGAGGCTTTCTAAAAAAAATGCTCTTAAGTTTCTGTGTTATTATTTTCTAGTACACTTCATTGTTACAGTGTTATATTGGGCTTGCCTTTTTTGAAGTGATTCAAATGTAATTAGAATCATAGAACTATTTTAATGTGAGCTGAAATGTTATTTAGCTTCATGTAAAGTACAGTAGTGTTTAATACTTAAAGTTGTGAGTTTATATACAGGGACATTAATAGATTAACTAATTAAAAACCTGTGAAATCCAAGAGTATTCAAGCATACAGTATACAAGGAAAAACCTTTCAGGTTTGTCCTTCAGTTGTGTAAATTCTCCTCTTCTCTTTATTTTAATGCTTATGCTAGTCTTGGATCCTTAAAATTGAGTTGTAATGTCTCTTTGATATAGAGAATATTGTATTTGTAAATATTTTCAGGGATTTTAAAAACCCCTTCTCTTGATCATCAGAAGCGTGCGAAAGATGCCTTGCCCTTGACAATTATCTGTGACAGTATTCGGGATCCTGGCAACTTGGGCACTATTCTGAGAGGAGCTGCTGGAGTGGGATGTCAGAAAGTGATCCTTACAAAAGGTATAGCCGATTAATGATATCATAAGAGGATTCTGCATTACTAGGGAGGAACAGTTTCTTTGTTTTATATGGTGGTACACTTGCAGTGATAGTTAACAAGCCCTGTGACAAGAATTCAGTGCGTCCTGAGCATTGTAGGACTTACAGAATCCATGCACAATTTGCAGTGGTAGTTCAGGAATCCTGTAAGAGGAATTGAGCCCCATTTCTCTGTGCTTTCAAGGGGGGAGGGGGCTGGTGCAGATTACTGGGGTGCTCCTGCCAGGGAGAGGACACGTGGCCTGATAACTGTGTTGCATATGTTTTTGTCTTTCTCAGGAGTAACATTATTTGTTGATTGTATAAATTAACCTTTACTGACAAAGCCCAAGTCACTCTTCAACTGAGAGTCAGTCTTTCTGATTGACTGTAAAGATTTTAGCTGGTCCGTCTTTATGGGGGGCCTGAATCCACTGTCGGCAGCCGTGCCAGTTCAAAGCATGACGGGACTTGCTCCACGTGCCAGCTTGAACTGGTCATTCAGTAGCCTCCAGAGTGTGATAAGAATTGGCCCACTGGTCCATGTAAACTTGTGGTTTGATGAATAATGTATTGTAGGAATGCACTTATTTATTAAATTTATCATATTTCAACCAAGCAGCTCCCTGATGTTGGTGAAATGTTTACAAAAGTTGCTCAAATTGCTGTCTGGCAGTTTGCATGCAAGAGTGAGCCCTTTGATTCCAACAATTTGGTGCACATAGGTACATTCTGGGTTGTGACATCATGCAGTCTTACAGGTGGTACTAACATTTCAGATGAATGCTCCCTCTGTCTTTGGGCCAAAATGAGTAAGGTAATATGTGGACAGGTGATATGGGAAGGGTGATGTGTGTCAATGAGGGGGCACGAGGTGTAGTGACCTGTCAGATCCCTGAAGGGAAGGCTGGAGATACATTCATGTTTGGGCTTCTTCCTTCACTTGAAAGGTCCTTACATGCCATCAACACCACATGCTCCTCCCTTGTTCATTGATATTCGCAATAACACAGCCACATGTAATTAAGTTCTCATTGAGTGTAACACTTGTGTTCAAGTTTGGAAAGACTTCACAAAATGATGTTATAGGCTGTAGTTTGCTACATAATATTCCTTGTCAAAGTCCCTTAGTATGGTGAAGTCCCAGTTTTGATCCCCTGTTAACAGAATTGAATCATTGTGCTGTCTGCATGTCATGTTGGTGAGGCATATTTTGGAATTGCCTGATAATGGATAACATTTTCAGGATGTGCTGATCTCTGGGAACCAAAGGTAATAAGGAGTGGTGCAGGAGCACATTTTCGAACTCCAGTTGTCAGCGATGTAGAATGGGATGAATTGGAGACACATTTGAGTGATGATGTTAGTGTGTTCCTTGCTGATAGCAGTGATCATGTTTGGGAAGACATATCCAACAGTGAAGAACAGGAAGAAGAAGAAGAAGAAGATAGTAGTGGTGATGAATCACAGCTTCAAGATGAAGAGAACAGGACAAAATTTAGCCCTGGAGTATCAAAATCTTTGGAGATATACAAAAGGAGGCTAAGCAGTATTCCTGTTGTACCATACTTTGCTGTTGACTATACAAATCAGAGTTCTTTCGTACTGATAATTGGTGGAGAAACTGAAGGTTTAAGTATCAATGCATTCAGATTAGCTCGTGATAGAAACGGTGTTAGGCTGAATGTTCCATTGAGTAATAATGTTGAAAGCCTTAATTCTGGCACAGCCCTAGGCATTATTGTTTTTGAAATGAAGAGACAGTTCCTCAGAAAAATTATACACAAATCTGGGGAAGATATTAGTGAAGAGATTGAAAGAATTAATTTACCTATTGTATAACACAGTCATGCTCTCCTGGTGGTATAACCAGATCTGTAGTAGGAAAATAAAGGTCTTATTATACTTCTGTCCCTTTTGCAGATTTTCCAACCTTGAGCCTTGAATTCTTAAAGCTCAAACAAGTGGAGTGCAGGAGTTGGCCGGCATAATGTGTAATGTACTCTACCGAACTGTAAGGAGCATGTCCACCAGTCTATTAAGTGGTGTATTGTTGGAACATAGAGACTGCTTTTCTGCTTTCAGGTTTCATCATGCATTCCAGAGAAGTTTAAATACTGTTGGGAGAACTTTGGCAGTCATTTTGAGCAAGGTTGTTTATGAGTTGTATCAGTTTAAATGCCCAGAATGTCCACATAAGTCTTTTGTATCTCTAATGAGCCATGGAAAAAGAACAGTCAGGTGGTGCAAACTGTTGGAGCACAGTTTCAAGCAAAATTTTCTTAAGGAAGAATTGTTGGAATGACAGTGTTGTGTGATATTTCCTGAGTCAGAGTTTTGGTACAGCTGTTCATTGTTTTTCAGTTTGTCTTCTAGCATGTTGGCTGCAATTTAGTGATTGTGTGTGAAAAATTATGGATGTTGGAATTGATTTTACCATTGTGCACAGTAGACGGCTGGCCTATTATCATTCTGTGCTCTTTTAATTGTGAAAATAATGGTATTGCTCAAAAACACATGAGTGTGATTAAGTGTAAGCACATTATGAATTTATGTTGCATTTCCCTCCCTTCTAACAGCTAAGTACAATATTCATTTGTTGTTTTTCTCTATGCATGGTTCAGCTGGCCCAGTCCAGAAGGATATGAGGTGTATTTTTTAAAGTGTACTTCACCTGCTGTTACAGTTGCTTTTTTGCTGGAAATTTAACATATTTTAGACATATGAGAAGTTATGTGAATGTGCCTCATTGCTTATTAATGAGCCTGGAAACTTCTGATAGACATAATTTAAACATGGTTTGGATGAGAATTGAGTAGTTCAATTTGGGGCAAGAAAGAATCAGGTGAATACAGCAGGTCATTATGCATAATGGGGAGCCAGCAGCAAGAATTTGTGTTACGTACAGAAATTTTGGAAGGCCTTTCTCACAGGGGTGCACAGATTTTCCAAAAATCTAGGCTGCACCTAAAATTTCTAGGCGCCAAATGGTGACATGAGTCAAGGGCCATACTGAAGGTCCATATATGTTAGGCATCACCATACAAAATGTAATTGCCACTGCTACCTAGGGCCGAAGATTTCTTCACCCCTACTATAATGTTCATGAGTATGAAACCTAGAAGGACAGAAAGTGCAGATTCTGTTCAACTTATTACCCAATCAGTGATGTGCACCTGACTGGTGTTGGCTGGAGATCTCCTTTTATATCTCAACTAGACTGGCTGGTGTAGACAGCAGATTTTCCAGGAGGGTGATCCTGCCAAATTCTTGGTGATGGACACCCATCACAGGCACACAGCAAGCCCATGCTGTACATTTTTTGTATACAGGGATACAGTTTTCAGAAGGGGTCTGTCAATAAGATTTTACTGCTATGTAATATGGAACTTGGTGTTTATCCATAAGATTGTTCTCCTTCATGGTGTGCAACATGGTTCCATTTGTAAGCCTAGGCTCCTCCACAGTGCGGAACATTGAGCAGGGGTGCTTCCATAAGACAGCTGTGCACAATGTGGAACAGGGATGTGTCCAAGAGACTGTACTCCTCCGCAGTGTGGAACAGGGATGTTTCCATAAGACTGTGCTCTTACACAGTGTTGAATGGAGGTGTGTTCATAACACTACTGCCATGCAGTGTGGAATGGCAGTGTGTCTGTAAGATTGTACTCCTCCGTTAATGTGGAACAGAGATACACTACAGCAGTCACTCAGTAGAATGATGTTGGGTTGACTGCTGAGCTGGACTGTCTCAGTACTGTGGAAGGGGCTTATTCCATTCCCCAAATATGGCAGTGGTTTTGTTTCTATGAAGATGCTAGCCAAGGATCACCCAGTGCTTGGCTTCATCCTTGTAACTGAGACCTGAGTTGCATCAGAGTAATTCACTGGAGGTAGGACCACAGGTTGTATACAGTGTTGATGCACATCGAACTGGAGCTGTTGATCCATAGGAACCATGAACCTTGATCATAATGCTGGTTATGTATTATAACCACTCCTGGTAGACAGGGAGGAGGATTGCCAAACGCAGCAGAGAGAGGTGATAGGCTAGTAATCTTCCTGTTTATTCAAGACCGTATGTCAATTTTTTCCTGCTCATGTATGGGGAAAGGGTTATGTGTTTTGCAGGAATTCCATTTGTAAAACGGTACACTTATTATACTTAGCCATTGGGAATTCTGTGCGCTGGGGTATGGCATATGCAGGTACTAATATTGCTTACATCCTTCTGTGTAATGTTTTCCAGTTCAGAATTGTCATGTTTATTTGTTGAGTGTCTGGACAAGATATGCAAATTAGATTGCTGGGTGGCCCTTTTAAATTAGTTTATGTTTGAAGTCTTAACCCTAGTCATAAAAGCAGTTACGGAACTACTTAATACCTCTACCCCTTTCCATCCGTGTAACTTATTTCAAATGGAAATTAGCTAATTAAAATTTGCTGTGTAATTTAGTATTATACCGCAAGAGTTTTTCTCCTTCCCTCCCACTCTGTTGAGTTACTACAGAGGGGTTGACATTCTTTGCATTAGTTGTGCATGACCAAAATCAAAATCAGATGTACTCATTCTGTTTGATCAGGATAGCTCCCTTTCCGTGTTTGCTAACAAGCATACATTCAGAGCCGTGCGTACGTGTAACAATATACACTAAGGCAGGAAGTTACAAATTGGGTATAAATATTTACAATTAAGCAAGTCTGAAGTCTGTCATGGATTGTAAAGTGTAAACTCAGAAACATAAAAATGTAGTATAATGAAATATGAATTTCCATGGTTTTTAGAAAATGCTGAAGTTAAGTGTCAAATTTTAAGTTCATGTAATGTATATGAAATCGCCGTCTTGTATTTATTATTATTATTATTATCATCATCATCACCTTTATGCAGGGTACTTGTACTTATATTCCTGAGACAAACTTTGTCCCTAGGGAATACAGTGTTGCAGCTATTCTGTTGTTACTATTCATGGTGCTTATATTGTTAGTTTCAGTGTTGAATCTATTGTACTTTTACATCAGTACCTAATGAAGTATGTGTGCAGTGCCCAATATGGCTGTTTTCTGGATTTCTTTGACTTCATGTTTTCCTGGTATGTTGCTTATGTATTTTCTAAATGACTTTGAAATAGTCCCAGTTGCCACTATTATTACTGGTATCACTTTTGTTCTTACATTCCACATGAGCTATATTTCTGTTGTAAGGTCTTTATATTTTAGAATCTTCTTGGCTCCCTTTTTAATCAGATTTCTGTCTCCTGAGATAGCAATATCTTTTAACATACATTATTATTATTATTATTATTATTATTAATACTACTACTATTAGGATAGACATTTTGAATGCTGTGATGTAGCCTTTTCATCGGCTGCATAACCCATGCAACCTCATGCACTGTGGCTTTAACCAGTTGCTGCTGGCTATAAACTCTTTTCACAATTGTTGCATCATCATTGGCACATAACTGAACAAAAATTACAGTTCTGCTGTAGATTCTGTTATGATCACATTTTGATGACACATGAAACTCTGAAGTCATTGCTATCTGCAAGGGGGAGAGATTGCAAACATACCCAAACATTCTGTGTGGAGGATGACCAGTTTATGTATACCGAAATATTGGAGCATCAAGGACCTGTTTTTACTATGCCAGAAGCATTTGGGTAATGTAGAATACAAGCAAAGCTCTCTTACTACTAATTCTGAATAGCTCGAGTTCTTGTATTTTGATTCAAGTAACATTTTGACACGTGGAAGCAGGAATAGAAGCAAAAAAAGTTTGTTTTCCTGTATATAGTATGCTAGCAAGTAAACCAACATTTGATTTGTCGTTTGAACAAGTCGTATCGATCCTTCATAGTCAATATGCAAAGTAAATAAAGCAGCATTTTATGTTGCAAAATGATGGATTTTGTGAACAGCATATTGGTGAGCTTATAAAAGAAAATGTTTGAGTTAAGCTGCTCACATATCGAGGCTAGAGGTTTAATATAGACATATAAATTTTTATTCTTCCCGTGTCTTTCTCTGTTTCATATTTGCACTTCTTTTGCAGTTGTTTGTTAACAGTGATTCATTGCATTCATCTAGGCCGGCGTTTTCCAAACTTTTTGCACGTGGCCCCCTTTTGGCTTAAAAAAATAGCCATTGATCCTCACACCCTTGCTCATGTAAATAGTGTTAGATGATGTATATCCAAAATTTAAAATTATGTCTCAGAACTGACTTCAGGTAGCTACAAATACATATGTGTATTATATATATATATATATATATATATATATATATATATATATATGTGTGTGTGTGTGTGTGTGTGTATCATTTTGCACTGCGTGATTTAGACTTATGCACTGATTATCGTTCTCATCGTGTGTACAGGGAATTCTTAATTAGATATAACGGTCATACGAAATAAACCTATTGCCAATTAATGAAGTTGTGTGATTATTTTTAACACAACATCAAACTTCAAAGTAACCGTTGCAGAAATGTATCCACCAATCCCACGGGAACTGGTTGCGAATCCCCTGGTATCCGTGGAGCACATTTTGGGAACCACTGATCTAGTCTGTTCTGGTATTTGAGAGCACTCCTCTGATGGAAGATCGGCCTGTTGTAAGGCCTTCAACTATTCACCACAACACAGAAATACGATACACCTCTGTGCCTTGAACGGAGTACAAACCCCCGATCTCAATGTTGGGGCGAGGGAAGGCCGTACAAGTTATAGGCCTATTGCATACGGAGCCACCATATTGTGTTCTTCAATTGTATTGGACGTTATTTTCTGCTTTCTTTGTATTTCGATTTTCCACAAACGGCAAAAATGATGGACGTTTGCAGTAGCGCAGCTTCTGTAGCACATTTATGCATTCAGGGTAGCCAACGAAACGACCATGTCATACTCGTCACCTTTATCACTCTAATAATACCTGGTGCATGAGCAGTTAATAGAAAAAAAAAGTATACGTTTAGGACCGATTAACAGTTGTATTTGTATTTAAATATTTTTTTAAAATCACTTTTGATTTTAGACCCTCATTGGTCGATGCGGACCACTTATATCTATATATTTTGGATCTTATTGTATTCGTCATTTCTAGCGGAATGAACCATGGACGCTGACCGCATGAAAATTCAGCCTCGGTCCTGAGCATAGCAGGACCACTTGAATCCGTCACTGAGGTGCCCTGGTGAACCTGCAGTGGTAGTTGAATGACACGTATTCAGCCCCAGTTCGAATCATGACAGGTCTTGGTCCACATTCCCACTTGAACTGGCCATTCAGGAACTTCCGACATGAATTGGCCCACTGATCCACTTGAATTTGTAGCTGGGGGGTTTTTGGTCCACTTGCACTGGGCGTTAGGACACGATTATTGTATCTGTAGGGCGACTGTTAGCCAATTGCAGTGAACTCAAAGTTCTTATTTACAAACGATTGCAGCGAGGCTGGGAATTGTTAGGACAGCAGATGACACAAGCAATGTATTTTACGAGTGCATTTGTATATGAAATCTTTCAAGTTTCGGCGTAACTGATGTTGACAAAATGTACAGAAACCACGGGCACTGGCTTCATGGAATTTGCACAGATCTTCTCATGACGTGGGTCTGAAATGCTATATCTTTGCTTACGAAGAACTTTGATGGTGCTACCGGCATGTGACGTAGAATTAGCCCAACACACTGAAGGACGTATCCGCGTACCGTCTAGAAGTTATGTGATGTTCTGCGGTTTTTCAGTGTGTTCACTGTGGATAGTCAGCAAGTTATTAAGATATATTTTGGTAAGTTCTGTTCACTGTTTTAATCTTGTCTGAAATGCCTTAAAACATTGTTGTTATTTAGATGTTATCAGAAATGTAAATTATCAGCGCCGTTCCATAACCTATTCGGGCATTACTAATATAATATTCTGCACAAATACGCGTTCTGTTTGTTTAATTGGTGTGTTTTATGATTGCGCTTTCATTGTAATATACAAAAACAGTAGGTGTGCCAGGTATGATGTGGTTGCGAAACGAAGTCTCTTCGATTGGTGAAAAAAAAACGAGTCGGAAATATTTGGCTTACGAGAAATTGATTAATTGGGCAGTTAGGTATTGCATAACTTTGATTTATGTATTGTATTAAGCTGTATCAGGATAGTTGAATGGACGAAGTAACATCCACTTTGAAAGCTGTAAGAGATAGAATAGAAATAACGGCTTTCTGAGACTCACAGACAGTTTGGATGGAACTTAGACGGAAGCAGCTGAGAGTCATAAGCAATGGCATACATTTTACATTCATTGTTCCGTGCATCATTGTAATTGTTTAAAAAATAACCAACACGATGTCACTTGTGGACTATCCTTTATTTTCATGGGTAGTCGTCATTCATTTCTCTACATGTTTCGAGCT
>Ga0123352_10005427_pt1 | contig 19195 bp, 11 predicted proteins | sample TergutLab28metaG_FD_89700 | JGI IMG/M metagenome (GOLD analysis project Ga0123352, IMG submission 89700) | Labiotermes labralis P1 segment gut microbial communities from Petit-Saut dam, French Guiana - Lab288 P1 | ecosystem: Host-associated > Arthropoda: Insects > Digestive system > Gut ... | reverse complement strand
GCCTATGTGGTAACCAACGCTATCGTCGTGAGCTCCTGATGATGGGCATAATGGTGCCCGAAACATGTTGAGCCTAACATAAGCATAATAAAGTAATAAGTGGCATCTAGTTGGATTTTATTCATTTTATGTTTTATTTCACTGGGACAGTGGCATAGCTACTTGTGTTGGTGCCCGCGGCGAGTATTGATAAGGACTGGCCCTAACATAAATTAGGTACTTACATACAATCACATACATCGAATTTCCGTTTATTATTTTCAATACTATAACTTTTTATCGCGTAAAATTAAGTTTTTTTCCATCTAGAATATTAATTTTGCCCCCCTCTTTTCGCCGCCCCTTTGACTCTGCCGCCCAAAGCTGCTGCACCAGTCTCCCTTCATCTGCGCCCCTGATGGCAGACATGTTCCTTTTTCCGATATTTGAGGTTCTTGTGTCGATGTGTATGAAGATTCCTGTCTTCGAGCATGTGGCGCAGGGCCGTATGTTTTCAGAGGTATGTCCGATGTTTCAGATGGACCTGCTGCTTCTATCAGAAAGGCAAATGGATGCTTGTCTCATATGTGCGGATGATGAAGTCACTAGATTCATCCAAAACGTCGGTACACACCCACCGGTTTACACGCTGTCGCATTCCAAGAGAATGGTCTTCGTTTTTTACGTTGTTCATTTTATTTTGCCTTCAAACATCTTGTTGAGATCTGAAGTTTCCACACTGCGACCTTGTCAGTTATGTCGCCATGCAGCAGACGAATTTTCCTCCTCCATCTTCGTCAAAGAAATGTCTTAGATCCCACCGAATTACAAAGTGTCATGACCGTAAATGCTTCAATCTGAGGTACCTCGTTTTCAACAACTTCAACGTTTCGTCGATTAAGATACGGGCTGACGAACCAAGTTAGCAGGCGCAAGATATTTTTTTCTCTCCTCCAAAGCGTCGAGACCAGGTGTGGGCCCAGCTAGCTTCCCATTCAATGGGTACTGGATGGTTCGTCTCCAGGAGCAAAGATGTCGGGTTGTGTAGGTGACCACTCATCTCTTTCCAGTGCTGAGGTTTCCGGTCTAGTGCAGCTTTATATTCACGACCACATATGGCTTCATGACGGTCATAGGGAAATGTTCGCCGAGAGATAAAACTCTGTTTCCTCGAGTTCCTCCCTTCATGGTCACCTATATCTGCTCCAACTCCACACAGCACAGCCCTTGTTGAGAAGCTTGTAGTTCGACACATAGTCAAGGAATTTCCTGAGTTTTATAGAACCCGGAGGTTCATTACCGCATTTACAAGTGACAGCCACCTGTCCATATCCTAAGCCAGATCAATCCAGTCCGCGCCTCCGCATCCCACTTATTGTGCATTCAGTACGCCCTTAACTGCATAGAGGATTCTCTGATGTACTAAAAATCCTGTCGCCAATTGATGATTTTCATTCCTGTACCTGCTCTCCCGATTTCAATATCGAGATTAGGCACAGATGTAACCTAAACTACCCGAGGGTTAGTAACCTTCGTTACTTTCGAGTTATAAGATATTTTTCTTTATTAGACATAATAATTCCCGCCATTTAGAGGAAAAAAACCGGGTATCAGTTGCAACTCGTCACTGCGAACTAAAGAAGTGAGTGGCAAGAGGTAGAACCGATATTAGAGAAAAATAAAGAATGAGAAAACACGAGAGAAAGAAAAAAAGGAAACGAGGAAGGACAGAGATAATTAGAAATAGAAGAACAAGTCTTGAACTCGTTTCTCGCCCACTGAAACCCACCAACTATGACTTACGTACACACATGCAGCCTAAAATAAAAAAAAGGAATAATCTAAAACCCGCGGAGAAGGAAAAATAAACAAATAAATGTAACAATAATCTTGTTCTGTGGGGAATACAACTTCGCCAACTGGACGTCAGTTACGGGTCACCTCTTGCAGTGACCCTGTAGGTTGTGGGCACAGCAGCAAGGCAGCAAACGTTTCATGCATATTCCGGTTCTGACAATAACACTTTAGTAAAACACACACACACACAGAGGAATTAAAATGATCAACAGCTGACACTTTTAAAATCTGTGGTCTACAATTATTAATTTTATGCTTTGGATTTAATCACAACCATCCAATGCTTTCGCATCGTTTCGTGAAGCAAGAATGCGTTCGTGATTAAAACACTAATTAACTACAGTCGAATTTGGTTATGACGTCAACGAAGAGGCCGAATAAACTGTGTCGTTATAAACGAGTGTCTTTCTAAGCGAGGTATATGGTAGAAGTGAAGGCAAAATGTTTTAAGACATAGAGACGACTGTAGTGATGTTACTTACATGTTTGCGCTAAATTTATATTAGAGTCAAAATTTAAATTACAGTCAAAATTTATATTACAGTCAAAATTTAAATTACAGTCAAAATTTATATTAGAGTCAAAATTTATATTAAAGTCAAAATTTAAATTACAGTCAAAATGTAAATTACAATCAAAATTTATATTACAGTCAAAATTTATATTACAGTCAAAATTCATATTACAGTCAAAATTTATATTTCAGTCAAAATTTAAATTAGAGTCAAAATTTATATTACAGTCAAAATTTATATTTCAGTCAAAATTTAAATTACAGTAAAAATTTATATTACAGTCAAAATTTATATTACAGTCAACATTTATATTTCAGTCAAAATTTATATTACAGTCAAAATTTATATTACAGTCAAAATTTGTATTGCAGTCAAAATTCAATTTACAGTCAAAATTTATATTACAGTCAAACTTTAAACTACAGTCAAAATTTATATTACAGTCAAAATTTAAATTATAGTCAAAATTTATATTACAGTCAAAATTTAGAAGTAATAAAATAACTCTTACGTAACTGTCAATTTCCACACAGGCTTGCGCTAAAAAATGCATTGGGTTACATTTCATATTTGGAAAGAACAAATTTATCATGAGGATAGAACCGCCAATTGATAGGCTGTCACTTCGCTGTTGCTTAAACCACTTAAGAAGTGCCTCATCCAAGTCACTTCTTTCAGACTTTGGAAATCGCTTTATTCTCGATCCGTTCATTTCAAAAGCACTAATAATTTTGACAGATTTTAAAAATCCTTTGGATCGTAGAATATACGGGACCACATTCCCAACACACGTTAGCTTTCTTTTTCTTTCATTTTATATTTCTCTAATCGCTTCAACTTTTTCATCGATCCTCACAATTTTTGTTGGTGACTGTAGAAATATTATCACTCTACCAGTCTCCTGTCTCCTGTTAACTGCAGGAGTAGTAAGTAGAGGGCACCTTTAGCACAAAGTGAATAACCGTTACTATTTTCATTCTCCAAGCCTGAGGTTTATATAGCTACCTGAAACAGGTAAAAGGCTTGTCTGCTCAAGGACATGTAGATGGCTGGATACTCGGAATAGCCTATTTCTTGGAAAATTATATCCAAACCGATGACTGGTAATGTCGTTATATCCGAAGTACATGCTGTTACACGTATGTATGTCGTACTAAACAAACCTGAGGAACTGGTGCCTTATGGGGAATTGGTTGGTACAACAGAATGTATAACGTTATAAACGAGGTGTCTCACTAACACGGGTCATTTCCGAGTTCAACAGCATTCATTTTAAGTAAAAAGTAAAATGTTCCCGTTACAGGCCCGGTGTGGCCCAGAGGGTGGGTACAGGTATAGCTCTACTCTTCTATGATTGCGGCACTAGAAGGGGGTGAGTGGTCAGCAGCACGCCCCGGCCGCATTTTACCCCTGCGAAAGAATCGGTACCTATTTTACAAGAGGCTGAGTGGGCCCCAGGGCCGATCTGGAGAGGCGGAAAATCTCGTTCCCACCGGGATTCGATCCCGGACCGTCCAGCTCGTAGCTCAGTCGCTATACCGACTGAGCTACCCGGCCAACTTTAATTTTAAGTATGTATAGAAAAATACCACAATGTGTACCATAAAAGGCCTGATAATTTTGATTCACTAGGGTTTTCAACATAAACTGGGAAAATTATAATCGGCTACAAACTTTAAGAAGGGGTTTCGATTCTCCTCACTAGCACGCGTGTTTCTCTTCTGCAAGGCGTTCTTTTCGATGCTAGGACTTACCCCTACTTACTAGCCAACGGATACAAGGTGCCAGAATATGAAGGTGAACAGTTTACCTCCACTTAGTTAATAGGTTAAGAATGCGTGCAACTTTACCTCCACTTTTCCATACGTCTTCGCAACATCTTGCCTAAGTAGGGAAAGGCTTCATATTGACCTTTAATATTGAATTAGTACTGAAATCTATCAGTTTTCGGTAAGGATACTTCATTTAAAGGGTGTACGGAAGTTCTTTATCAGCAAGACTTTTTAAAATAAAAGTCTTATATAAAAGCTAATCGTTCTCTGATTTTGTTTGCAGCTGGCGTTTTTAAATGTGTTTTGCTGTTTTTGACAGGCACGTCTTTTCTTGCGTTTAGTGCTTTTTTTAACACTGTATCACTTTCCGCCCTTCAGTATCTTTATTTTCGGCGGTGTTCGTTAAAATTTTCTACTTTCTCTGTTTCTTCTTTTCTGACGTCATTTACTTCATAACGGAAGTTTTTTTTTAAAGGGTGTAAAGAAAGCTTCCACTTTGAATCTGCTTCATCCAGACTGCAGATTAAGTGCAGCTGAACTGAGCATTGTGGTTAATCCTGTCACTATTAGAGTAATTCATAAATCCTGCGTTTGGATTTTTTACTTGAGACGGAAAACTGCTGCTCCTGCGAAGTCCGCTTGACTTCCTGTACGCCATGTAGGACGGGTTTACAAGTGACAGTGAGCTGTCGCGAGTACTCTCGAGGATATACAGCAATGATATTTAGACGCAAGAGCTACTCCTGGCGAGCTGGCTCGCAGCGAGTGCTATGAGAACAGCTGACCGAGAGAACTTTCGAAATTACTGCGAGTAAACTTCTGCTATTTGGGTTGAGAGCAACTTAATTGGAGCAAACAACGGGATGGCCGAGTCAGACACTTGTGAACACGTGCCAGTGAATTCAAGCGAGATTGCAGTACTGTGAAGTCATCGATCAGATACTGCTTGCCTTCACATGGCAAAATTCGCGATTTCCTTCTACGTGGCTTAGTTAGTAATATGAGAAATAGGATTGCAAATAGTATACGCCATGATCCAGTCTATATATTAAAGCGTTCTTTACTTTCATAATGTCATATGATTTCATGGTAGCTGCACGAACTGAGGGCCGTAAGAATTTAATGTGTTTTACTAAATAATTTTTATTTTAATATCTCACAACCTTCAACAGCATTAAGTGCAGATCTGACACATAAAACTTCTTGAGGCTTTACGACACTTTCGTATTGTTACGACTTTCTGTGCATGGGAAGAGGGTATCAAATTGCAGAACCAACATACTACCTCCATTTCAGGGTAGAAGTTGTGTAATGTTTCTCTACAATATCCAAATTCACGTACCAGTCTACAGGGCGTCATATAACATGTAGGTTGCCATTTGTTTTGTATGGATCTGCAAGTGTTATGTTCCTTTGAAGGAAAAACATAAACTGCAGTTTTCAAACAGTAATGTCTGCAGGACGAAACTCGGCGTATGAACACTGAAATTAACACTTCAGGACAATAAGCGATGCGGTGTTTCATTATTTACACAGGACACACATTGTTTTGGAACAGTGAAAACTTGAAGCTACGAAGAAAAAGATGGGGAAACAAGAAATACATGTGATGTTGTGGAAGGGAAACGTGCTCGAAATCTTCTTCCTGGGGGAACGTAGAGGTGAGAACGACACTGCTAACATTTATCATAAAGAAAGCAGTTAACAAAACACAGAATGTGGTTGGAACTAGCTCAGGGCATCCTTCGAAGGAGATTTATGGCATTAGCGGCGTCAAACCTTCAGTTTTTACAGACCTATAAAATTCTTCCTATTCACGCCGTGTAGGCGTATGGGAGATTAAAGGTATAGTTTCGCTCATCTTTAACCTCGGCCCTAGATTGAGATGTTACTCACCTGTACGGACAACAACGCAACGCAGCCGACATAACTTATATGTAGTGTGTTAAATATTGTTTACTGAATTGGAACAAAGAAGCACGAATCAGGAAAATAAGACTCACTTTATTTATGAAGATTGAAATGAGTATTAATTTTGCGATCTTCTGCGCTATGGGAAATGTGTTCTTCTGGGTTATTACGCGGCGAGTAGTGGTAATTCCTTACCGATGTTTCGGGACAACCTATCATTCCTATCTTCAAAAGCCCCCTGAAGATGGGAACGATAGATTGTTCCGAAACGCCGGTAAGGAATTAGACTCCAGTTGAAATGTGTTGGCACACGGTGACGCACGGGAGGGGAAGTGAAGGGGAAACTGGCGGATGGAGTGGGTAGCCAGTACCCTTCACAGTACCTCGGAACATGGTGTATACAGCATTACTACCGCTGATGCGCACACCTCGGCTGCCAGTAGTCGACTGAACTGACGCCCCCGCCGATTTAAATGGACTCGTCCTTTTCGCCGAAAAACGAAACCTGGTTTCTGCGCGTGTGCCGCCATCACATTTCAACTGGCCTCTACTATTACTCGCAGCGTAATAACCCAGAAGAGCGCAGCTGTCGTCTACTTCGCGGCGGCAGCCTGAAGTCATGCATTATGGACTAAGTTCGTCAGCCTGATAGTAAGCCCAAACATTTCCAAGAAACGTTTTGTCTTTAATTTCAAGACGTAAAAGTCATTACATTCTAGAGGACACAACAGGTCTACACTTGTATTAGAGTTCGCTCACATGAAGGAAGGTCTCATTGCATTGCTTGTTCTTTTTACTCCGATTGTAGTTCATTTGATGACTGTGTCAAAACTTATGGCTAATGGTCTTGGTAAATGACCAACTTTATGCACAATTACGTTACGTTTATTACTATAATCCTCTACACGTTTCGAGCAACTCTGTGCTCACATCATCAGGAGGTCAAATTGTATTAATACAGCTTCAGTTATAGTATTCTCTGTTAGTGACTGTCCGGTGTGCAGGTTGAAAAGTAACGAAGTTCTTTCTCATTTTACCCAGAATTGTACCAGGGTGTATGGTCAGCAAAACATAAAATTATGGTTAATGTTTACAGTGACTGTACGGCCGTGAGTCACAAATTGGGAGGGACGTGGAAGGAAGCAGTCGAAGCCTAAATCAAGGTAATATTCGACATTTCAATTGAGGAGCAGAAGAAAACAACGAAAATCTTTCGTTAAGATGGCAGTGTCCCAGGCAATGTTCGATTCAGGGACATCCCATATACATCACAGAAGCTCTGTCTCTTGAGTTAACCTGCTCCGTCCCTGACTTACTGAAATATAATTTCGGATTCATAACGCTCTTCTCTGCCGCTTTCCTTCTTTCCTCCTGATACTATTCCATTGCCCTTCGTTTGCAGACTATAGCCTTAGAGCTACTACAGAATTTTATCATGAAAAACATATGTGGAAAAATAGGACTCAAGGGACATAAATCCTTACGTAAATTTCTGTTATCCCCCCTCCTAAATTCTTTCTGAAATTGTTATGTAAACCTGAATAAGGACGACTGATAAACTCCAAAATAAATGTGAACGTGTTTCTGATAAAAATTACACACAGAGAAAAAAAGGGCTTGAAATTTTTTAATTTACGATAAGTGATAAAGGAAATAATTCTACTCCCTTAACATTAAATTGCACTGAAAGATAAATTTACTCTAGAGATTGGATGGTAGGTTGTAACGTTGTCTCCATTTGTCGCTGTAAAAAGTGGGGACTTTTAATTTACACTGAGCGGTTGCGTTATCGCTCCTGCTGCGGGTGACCACACACGTACGATGCTAGAACACAGAACAGAGACACTTATCACAGCTGGATGTATGCATTCACAAGTATCACGCACACTGTGAAAATGCCCTATAATGGCGATCATGCTCTGAGATTATTAGGCGAATTCTAATGTGCGTCATCCCCGTTGTGTTTTGTACAATAGTAGGATTTAGGTATGTTAACACTTACAGTCGAACACAACTATATTAGTTTTTTAAGTATACAGGATTTTACAACAACGACATGTTTCGGCTCTATATGTGGGCCATCATCAGGTTGTGGGTTGGACTTTCAGCTTAGGCTATACTAGCATGCGTAATGGGGCGGGTTCGAAATCTCATTGTCACGGGGTACCATGGTCCCGGGTGTATCTAGCTGGATATCGTTTTTTCTCCCATAGGGATTATTTCTTATGCTAGTGGGTATATTATAATATATAAGTATAATTACTTAGGCTACAATAAGTACAATCAGTGAGAATAATATAGGTTACGCCTTGTGTTGAGGAGCTAAATAGCTGAGAAAAGGTCCAGCCGAGTTACTGTTCCTTATCACTTTCTAACCTGTTTAATTATATGTTGACCAGGGAGTTGTTTTCGACTGTAAGTGTTAACATACCTAACTGTAAGTGTTAACATACCTAACTCCTACTATTATTAGGCGAGCTCGCGCAGCCAATAGAGACTACTGGCTTCTTCATATCAGACCGCTCGTCCTTCCGTCTGTCGGCATAGAACACTGTGACTCTCGTTTCTCTTGTTATTCTTTTGATTCTGATATAAACCCTGAATCTAGATTTTTGACACGTTTTCTTTCCACGTGTCTTCAGCGTCCACTCGAACCGAATTCAATCACATTTACTCCGGAGGCAGGAAGACCCCCCCGAAACGCCCGAACTTATCCTTAACTGTGTAAGAACTCAGAAGACCGACGCTGAGCAACATGTACTGTGCAAGCCTGAAAAATGACATTCATTGGACAAACCCGCTCCAAACTTTAGTCAAATCAGAACGGGTGACCTAGTGAAGCATTTGAAATTATTGACAAACAGAAAATGGGGACATAGAGGGTTCTCGTGGGTGGATATTCCAACACATGATTCCCTTTATTCAGAACGTTTGGTTTGTTTAAAAATTGTGAAGCACTTGAAATACGACAAGCTACACAACTCGTGGCCCAGAACTTCATGCTCGCGTGACAAGTGTTCAAAAGAGTAACAAGTGGATGGCAGAGGCCCTTCATTATGTTTCTAAAGCTTGTTACTCGGTTTCATAAAATACTGCAAAGAATTTCGGGGGCACGCGGTGGCGCAGTTAGCTGAGGTACTGCGCTACTAGCCACAAGGTCGCGGCTTCGATCTCTGACAGATTCATTGGGATTTTTCATTGACCTAATCCTTCCGGCCGCATCATGGCCCTGTGGTCGATTCAGCCTCTAACAGAAATGAATACCTGGTGTCTCTCCTTGGGGCTGACAACCTTTAACATCTTAACTGGCCGTCTGTCTAGAAATTCTGGGAGCCTCAACCTCTTGGAAACCGGAGAAGGCCTGTTCAGGCCCGTACAGGGATTTCTTCACCTTTACATTTTACTGCACAAAATTTTATACATACACACATACATACATGTATATCCATACGTACATACAAACATACGCACATAAAGGTAAAGTTCACCCTACAATAGGTCACGAAGGCCAAGAATGGAGAGTAGATGTATAGCTCTACATTTTCTTTAACCTTGGCGCTAGGTGGGGTGGGTTGTCAACGCCACGCTCCGGCCCCTTTACCTCCGAGTAAGACCGGGTACCGATTGTATAGGAGGCTGGGTGGGCCCCAGGGCCGGTCTGGACGGGTGCGGAATATCTCGCTCCCACCGGGATTCAATCCCCGGACCGTCAGGCCCGTAGCGAGTAGCTATACCGACTCAGCTACATGCATAATACATACATACATACATACGTACGTACATACATACAGACATATATACACATACATACATACATACCTATCATACATACAGACACTCACACACACTCTGTCGTTCTCTTACTCTTTCTAAATGAAAATTCAGGGTTTCTGATAATTTTTGGAGTTGTTGTCTTTGTTTGTTTGTGTAACGATTTGAGATTTCGCAAGAAACTCCCTTCGTGATGCTCATATGTACATATTTTTATGCACTGTATATACATGCACAAAAACACAAACCACAAATTAATTCGCCAAGTTGTACTCGGTACACACAAAATGCTTCGGAGCAGAGACAGAAACTTCCTTCTTCCTTTTTCTAACTGCGTATCATTTTTCATACCTTGTATAAGATACACAGCGAGGCAAACGAAACACAACAATTAATTAGCTTTAACTTGATTCCCAGTATGTACATGGTCTGTTACGGGATGAGGGGTGCTCCGCTCTGATAGCGACGTGGGTGCTCTGACAAATTACAACCTCTGCCCGTAGATAAATCCCTTGGCCAACCGCGCTGTAAAAGGCAGTTCACCGTCACCTGGCAGTGCAGCTCAGTGGCCTATCGTACCCATGTAGGTGAAGTCTGAAATCAGTCTGATATAACGGTACAATTCCACAGTGTGGTTTGAGGCTATTGTGGCGTTTTGTGCGGGCTCTCTCAATCAGACTGGAATGTACAGAAAATTCTCGTGGCTGACTCTGTTAACTCTTTGTATTTACATCATTCAGTCACATTCGAAAATGATGATCTCGTCAAGGGTTCTAGTGTCATCAAATGACTGAAGAACTTAACCAGTCTATCAACAGATTGACTGTTTATTCTTGGAAACAGTAACATTTTATAGGCAGCCGTGAAAAGCAACCAATAATAAATAAGGAACCACTTCCGCTCGCATACCGTAGCACTCGACTGGGAGAGTTCCTGTACACCGGAAGAAAATCTCACATCTCAGCCGACTTATAAACACGTCTGACTGAGTTGTTGCGGATCACATTTTTGGCTGCTTATCTAACTACACCGAAAAAAAACTCCCAAAGTACGTCATTTCAGCTCCTTCCCGGAAAATTATAAAATGAACAGAGCCAAGTATCGCAAACGGTTAGGTGGCTAGCACTTTAATCGAAAGGATATGGGTTCGAATCGCTGCCGGAATAGTGGATATACTGACTTAGGTCTTCATTAGTTTTCCTTAATTTCCACAGGAAAATATTACGGAAATAAGCAATGCTGCTGATAACATGCCACACGTAGCAGTTTCAAGCTGGAAATACTAATTCAAATCCTTAATCATTAGAATGCCCTGGATAGGCTTCACTAAGCTGGTGCAGAATATGATAAAGTAGCAGGCTATTTTGCACATGGCAACGTAGGCTAGAATTTTTTTTTAACAAGTTGAGTGGTTATCAGCTTTTAATGAAAGAATCTGCTCTATGGATTTTAAAGTTAAGAGTTCTAAAACCTAAAACAACACACGTGTTTTTGTGTTCTGTGTTTATATAGATGTGAAACTTGCTTTCTGACCTTCAGGGAAGAATGTAGACTGAGAGGGTGTGTGAGGACAGGGATGTAAAATGGAGGGATAGGCACTCCAGTTATTGTAATTTTTACACGTGCGGTCCCGAACGTGCCCATAATAACGGTTATGGCCATTTGCCCCCCCCCCCCAGGAAACGTTTGGCACCCCTGGGTTGGGAATTTAACACATATAACAGAAGACAGACGGGCGTATAAAGATTTGATACGAAAGCCTAAAGGAATAGAGACTACTTGGGAGCCCTTGGCTCAGACGAGGCGACAATATTAAAAATGATATAAAAACAAGGTGCGGGATTTTGAACTGGATTTATCTGGCTCACGATAGAAACCAGTAGTGGCATCTTCTAAACAATGACCCTTCAGTTTCCATAAATTATGGGAAATTCCTTGACTAACAAAGTAAAACAAGCATCTGAAGGGGCACTCTGCTGCATGGATTTTCCATTTCATAGCTGCTTTGTATATAGGCTTAGTTCAGTCAAAAAGTCTGAGGAGTAAGTATTAGGCATTCCACTGAACACAGCCATTAAAAACGAGAAGAGCCGCTAGCGATACGTTTGATGTTGAATACATAGTACGATCCCCGCATAGTAAATAAAGCAAAACGCCCGACATGAAGAAACTATAAAAAAAAACTGGTTTAGGAATATAAACATGGACATGACGCTGATTATCGCATATACACAGGAACAATCAACCGCACTGCCTCCAAAAGATGAAGTCTCGGATGTCACAGGAACTATTACAAAAAAAAAAAACGGAGACCCTTCATTACTGACACTTCAATTGGTTGACAATGTAAGGACATTCTAGGGCGCCTTATGTTTCAGAAGTTAAGAGAATTGTAAAGGTAATTACCCTTTTCAAAACCGTACACAGAAAAATTCCGACACGTTCCAAGACAAAGAGAAACTACTTGTTCTTCGCCCATCAGCTTCCACTGTTTGCAAAAACAAAAGCAAATCGTAAAACCAACACCTTTAGCCACAAGAATGAGAGGGCAGTATCCAGACTGCAGACACGTTAATAAAGAACAAAGTAGGCGAAGTGCTATAGGCTTACTGAGATGTGGAACGCTCATGGGCTTCTTAAAAATAAGTGATACGTGAAATTAAGAAAAAAAATGCTTTCGCAATTGTAAGATTTTTGCAAATTGTACCAAGCGTTTTAGTTCAACAAGAAAGAACGCAACTGTTATTCGGCAGTAACGTACATATTTTAGGCCTAACCTGCACCACTGTACCATCTAGTGGGATACTCTTCATAATATTTACTATCTTAGCTTGAGATATATCTGGAATATCGATGTTGAATATAGGCGTTGCTTTCCGCTATTCAGTTAATACAATTACGCAAATATATCATACCCCTTCACATAATGTTCACAAACCGGAAGATTATCCCAACTAAAAATGCGAAAGATGCGCATGCGTAAGATTTCGTGGCGAATGACGAGTTGTTACTACCCATCATGCAACATTCACACAAAGCACTCGCTCAGTGTACGCCACTCGAAAAACTGCAAGCATTTGGTCTTTGTATAACAGTAGAGCAGTATGTCACACCTATCAAGAGCAGTGCAGGAGTCCTCCTTACAGCCAGCAGTCCCCCCGCACAGCGCCAGACACGCACATCCTCCACGCGGATCATCTCTTAGTCTGTGGTCTGTAAGCTGTACGGTTTACTGCCTTCAGAAAAGGACACGTAAGTTCTTACAGAGCTACATGTCATGAAGCGTGTATATTTTGTAAAAAGAGAGAAGCGCGAAAAGAGATGGAGACAGCCCATTATGTGACTACATGCAGGTTCTAGAAGCGAGAGCTGTATCTTGGCATGGACAAGAATTCCTTTGAAGACGATTGCCTTCTGGATTGTGACTCCGTGTGACTTTGTACAAAGTTATACAGCTTCGTAGTTTGATGACACTAAGAAATTTTCACAGCCACGACCGCAAAAATTTAAAAATTTAAAAGGATTTATTTCTTTCAAAGGGCGTCCAAACGAGCTCTAGATTTCATGTTCACTATTCTTTGCGGATAAAGTGGTCGGAGCATTGAACTTACCAATTTAAATGCCAGTGTTTAGAATGCATGGAGCTTTACCTCCAATCCTTCATAAGTTTCATGCCTTGGTGCTGGAGTAAAAGAACAGCTTTTATTTTAACGTGTGTTTAAAAAGTAAGTATGCGCTTTAACCCCTTAAAGACGGAAAAAAATCTGTTTTTTTCCCCAAAATATGGTACTTTGAATTTTCTCAGGCTTCGCCCTCTTGTCCTTCTGATAACACTAGTATTAATATTAAGATTGTATAGAGCACTGGTGTAACGACAATGACAGGTTAAGCTTGAAATATTCATGTACATTTAATTAAGAATTCATTTCTTACTTCACAGAGAACAGAATGAACCTCCATTACAAATAACTCACAGTTAAAGCTGTTTAGGGAAATAATCGGTACTTATTGCAAGAATAATACGAAACAAATAAATGCATTATGTGATAAAATACACAGATTTGTCGTATTAGAGTAGGTGGCATACTGGCCTTAAATTATAAAAAAGTTAGTGACTGGCCAGGTTAATTCAGACCATATTATCAAGTTCGTAGTTAACTGGAATACTCGTATACTACGGGTCCCAGTCTGCAGTAGAACCTCTTCATTTCTTAATCGCAATATCATCCTGCCTGAAAAATCAAGTCTTGTGTGATGTTTGGCTGTGTCGCCTGCAAATGAAGGCGACACGCTTCTCCAAAACGTCCGTGTGTATTGAATCGTTGATAAAGTGCAACACCTCAACATGTTCGAATGTTCCACACTCAGAAAATTAAATCACTCATTTTCTAAGATAAAAACCAGTTTACAATCCGTCAGACACAACATGCATTCCTTATAGGTTCAAACAGCTACATGTTTCGGCTAATCAAATAGCCACCATCGGGCTGTACAACTAAGAAGATAAAAAGTAAAATTACAGCTGCAATGTTATATAAGAAAACATATTCAAATTGCAAAATATTATTATGTATAGTTTACAATTGAGATATTACAACCCCAAAATATTTTGGCCCTCTTCGGGTCATCTTCAAGGAGCGCAAAAAATAATACGTATAAAACAGAGACTGTTTAAATAAACTAGGCCAAAATTAGGTTTCGATGCTGTTACATGTTTTCAAGCAATCTAAGAACATTTAACTGTAAATTATATATAATAACATTGCGCATTTTGTTGGTGTTTTCTTATATAATTATCAACTAATGCAAGGACATAAATGTCATAAAAGCTACAATGTTTTTAGGTTAAGATCTCAGTCTTTACAATATTTTAGTTCTACGGGAAAATATTAGAATATATAAAAATTCACAGCTACAAACATGCACGTGTGTATATATATATATATATATAAATAATAGCATTTGGGGTGTAGCTGTACACATTATTAGTCGAAATCATATCAGTCGAAAGAAGTAAGCCTGCAGATAACATAAGTAGTTGACTGTATATTGTATATGTGTGTATTTAGAGTCCTAATTGTCACATAATTAGAGATATATAAATTGTTCAGGCTACGTTGAATGTTAAGAGTCACACTGATTAATATTTGTTAGTGAAGTGAACTCTGAGATGTGAATATTCCAAGATGTGTTGACATAAATTTGCTGACAAAAGAGTAGCACTTGTAGTTTTTAAATTAATAAACTAATTGCAACTATAATTGTCTTTTACGATTCTAGTTCCGAGGCGCCTCTTACGCTTCAGGGCTAGATGTTTGCCTTCGTGTTCTGCAACCAATAACACTCATACATTCGATGAAGACTCTATCTTAGCAGTTGCCAAGCGCAGGCAACATGAGACATATATAGACTTTCAGCAATAGATATGAAACATTGAACTCACAGACCAGTACATTTCACCTCAACAGTGCGAATAAGGCGTACTGAACATCTGCATCTGAAATTACAGCAAATAATTTCTTAATACTTATCAACCTGATATTTTCTTAATCCAAACTGAAGAAGGCTCAAGAAGCATGAGGGCAATTTGCAATATACTGGTGCGGTTATACCTGAAATAAATTTCACACCTGCGCCTCGACGCGTCAGAACATTCTGCTTAGATTAACACCTGCTATCATAAAAAGCAGTATTCAGTTTAAGTTAGAAGGTGAAAGATAAAATTGGAATATTAATCATAACCCGCCTAATTCAAAATGTCTGTGGATTATAACACATTTTGTTTCATGATAATGCTTATTACCTCCATTTGAAACTAAGTTATAAGGGCTCTGAGCATTAAATACGAGGTTCAGAGAGGAATGACGATTTAAAAAAACTCGTTGTTAAAAATATTCTCAATGCAAAAAGAGTGTTACATCTTCTGAAAGGTGAATGTCAGTCAGCATGTAAGTTTGCATGGTGCACAATTTAATGAAAATCGTCCTATAATAATTGTGATTCTAGCAGGGGAATTTGTCGCCAAGCGAATGTCAACTCTTTCCAGCGCTGAAGACAAACCTCGGCGTCCACAATTTACAGACGGTGGCGAGGTGGAAAGAGATGTGACAGGATGGCTCATGACGTAGGACACGTGATCTTGTCAACAGGGAATAAAGAAGCTCGCCCTCTGGTACGGTAAACGCCTACCTTGTGGCGGTGACTACTTGGCAGAGTAGAGTGGCGGCAGTAAGATTAAATCTGAGCTGTTATTATGAAAACTGAAAACACAGAACTCAAATATGTTCGACGAAAATAGCACTTCCCCGTCATTCGCAAGCAAGTGTCAAAAACAGAACTTGCTGTATTTTGTCATAATTTCATTATACAAGATCTAGCTTTTTTTTAATTTGTATTATGTAAAGCACGCTTATCTCAATACCTTTCTTGTATTAGCCCAGTTTCCGATCATAAAAACATCATCAAGGGACCAAACAAAAACCTCAGGAAGATATTTTAAAAATATTCTTTAACCCCGTACATATGCAAGTCCAATGAAATGCATTTGGAGTCAAGTTCATCATCATTATCATCATGTTCCTGAAAGGTTAGGCGTGTTTCTTGTTCCTTGATCCTCAAGTTGAAGTTGGTCCCTACATCTCTTCCTCGGTCGTCCTGTGTTCCTTCGTCCTTTTGGTTTATATTGTAGTGCTTTTTTGGTAGTCTGTTTGTGTCCATCCTGGGGTCAAGTTTGAATATTTTATTATTTTTATAATTACATAATATTTACTCCAACTTGTTTCGGCTTATCTGAGTCATCGCCAGAAATAACACAGTAAAAGAGAAGCAAAAGCAGGTAAAGCAGTCCCGTTACAGGTCTGGAGTGGCCCAAAGGGTTCCAGAAAGTTAAGGTTCCCAGATTTCGTGACAACGGCACAGGATGGTGGTAAGGTTGTTAACCTTACGCACCGGCCGCCTTTACCCCTAGGAAATGCTCCTGGTACTCATTTCCGTTAGAGGCTAAACCGACTCCAGGGCCATAGTGCGATCGGAAGGATTTTATGCCAATGAAAAATCCACTGACACCAGCTGGGATCAAACCAGCGACCTTCCGATTTGTAGCACAGCACCTTAACCACTGTGCCATCGCGGATTAAAAGAGAAGACATACTTTAAAACAAGAGTTTTTATGCGTGATCAGCTCGTCGCAAAGACCGCTACCTACACAACACAAAACAAGCAAAAGAGAAGAACATCCCTACCCTCAGCGGGATTCGAATCCGCGATCCAAGTATTCAAGCAGCTGCAGACTTACGCCTTACAGCGCAGACCACCGGGCTCGGCAAATTGGTTCTTACTGTTAGGTTATTCGACCAAAATTCTGTGTGATTTTGTAACTGATCGCACGCGTGTTACATGTCCTGCCCATTTTCATCCTCCTTGCTTTCATGAACGTCATGTAATCGGGAAGCTCCTGTCTGCGTAATTTTCTACAACCTCATGTTACCTACTAATTCTTAAGACACATATCCTACTATGCACATTATGCAGACTACGGAAGTATCCACCATACATTAAGGCCATTTTCATCACATCTAACACGGCTGACAGGTGCAATATTTAGTTCCAGTAGAACTTCTACAATGAAACCAGTCGATTAATTAACTTAGACATTTCATCACGCAACTACAGTGTTCTACTTCGTGTGGGATCCGTTAATGAAGTCTGCGTCCAACTGACTCTCTACAAATTATAATAATGGTAATTGTAACAGTTTTCTCGCTCAATCAACGGTATCAGTTGCAATAAAATGTGAGAATGCCGGAGGAACATAACTAGAAAGGGAGGCATATGCAAATTTGAACTGAAACACGCGCGACCTCCTAGTTCTAACATTGTTCATACTGCGGAGAAGAGTGGATTTTGGAATGATCCTACACACTTGCGTCAGTTTACGTGTCTTCGGTCTGCGGAAAATCCTTAATACAACAGCGAAAGAATCTGAATTTTTTTTTTCTTGAAAGAAAAAGAAGATTCGCCTGGAGGGCGGATACTAAAACAAATGTATTAAAATGTGTATCCTGCTATCCCGCAACGCATTTCACGCACTCCCCTTTCATGCAGTTTGAAATAACGATCTTCAGCAAGGAATGGACATGTGTCCGTCTTCATTTACATTGCATTCACTATTAGTACCGACAGGTGAGAAGCACAGCACGTCTGCCTCGAGATCAGTAAGCAGTGTTGGTGGAACTAACCACCTGTAATTTAAATAAATAACCAACTCCGTATAACACAGTTCGGTCTTGACAAGCTAATAGTTGCTCAGCTAGTAAAGATCCCGCTACTGGTTTCTCTTCCGAGCCATGTTAATTCAGTCCATAACCTGCCACTTTAATTCTTTAACATTAATGTTATTTCCACCACGTAATTTACGTGTAGGGCTCCGGAGTGGTTACTATCCTTTCGATTTTCCAAACAAAATTTCTCTCCCACAGTTGCTACACGTCCAGTCATTCCGTTCTTCAATTGATTACACTGATACTCTTAGAAAGGTATCACGAATCATGAAGCCCCAACCCCATGCAATTCTGCTACTTTTCCCTCGGAATTCCAAATATTCTCCTGAGCACCCCATTGTCGAAAACCTTCGGTCTATACCTTTCCCTTAATGTGAGAGACAAAATATTACAGCCACATAAAACAACAGGCAGAAATGTAGGTTACGTTTTTTAGATTTTGTTTCCATGGCCTAACAGTCCCTGTTTGGCCACGATCTCTTCATTATCGAGGCTTCACGATTACACTCAAGACACACCACACACGGTAGGACTCCCCTGGACGAGTGATCAGACCGACACAGAGACCTGTACCCCACAACACTCACAAGAGACAGCCATCCATGCCCCCGATTACATTCGAACCCGCAATCCCAGCAAACGAGCGGCCGCAGACCCACGATTTAGACCCCGCGGCCGCTGCGATCAGCTTGCTTTTAGGTAGCAGATGGAAAGGAAATGTGCTGAGCTGATATCAGCAATTATTCCCCTAAATTCAACTGAAAGAATTCTATAAAACTCGAAGGAAGTTCTGCATGGGAAGAGCTGATACTGACACTACTGTGGAGGATATGGCATTACCGTAAATGATGAGCGGCATTCATAAATCAAAGTCACATTGCAGGTAAAGCACATTCTCACATCTACTTAGTAATGCCTTCTCGCGTTACCATCCCTCCACGTGTTACAACGTCACCTGTTCAAGATGCTGCTTCTATATCATTATCAATGTACAAATAAATAAATAAATATATATATATATACACACATATATATATATATATATATATATATATATATATATATATATATTATACAAAAAAATACTCTTTTTATAAAAAACACACAAAAT
>Ga0123352_10005426_pt1 | contig 19195 bp, 11 predicted proteins | sample TergutLab28metaG_FD_89700 | JGI IMG/M metagenome (GOLD analysis project Ga0123352, IMG submission 89700) | Labiotermes labralis P1 segment gut microbial communities from Petit-Saut dam, French Guiana - Lab288 P1 | ecosystem: Host-associated > Arthropoda: Insects > Digestive system > Gut ... | reverse complement strand
TGGATGTTGTTACATGCCCCCCCCCCCCCCCCCCCCCCTGTCTTTCCCCCTCTAAAAAATTTTTTATCTCTTTTATAAATTTTGGTTTTTTTTTTTCTTTTAAACTAAAATAAAATATTTTTTTTTTTTTTTTAATATAATGAGAAAAGAAAAACAAACAGTTTAAAAATGGAGGGAAAAAAATTTAGAATGGGGGAAGAAGGGGGGGGGGGGGGGGGGGGGGGGCATGTAACAACATCCATGATCCATGAAGGGCAGGGACACCTGGACACCTTATACACAGTGACTGGGTGAACACAATGATATAAAATGTTCTTTCAGAGAAAATATTAGGTGACACTGGAGTGGCATGAGAAGCATCCCAAAGAAAATCTTTAAAATGGTCATCAACTGAAAAACTTTGTCTCAATTACACTTGTACAAACAGCCAATATACTTCAGTTGAAACCAACTGTGCAAGATTCTTGGGTATCAGGCTACCACAGCAACCTAATTCTAATGTCTGCGGGTATTCTGAACGAAACTTGCTTCATGTTACCCTTCCGGCATCCTGAATTTTGAGGTAGGTCCTAGATTTTTGGAAAATTTGTAAACCCCTAGTTGAAAACATACAAATTTATGGTTGTGCAAAAATTCCAGATGACAGACTGTGTTGAGAGCGTACAGTTTTGTAACTGGTTCTGTGATGCAGTGTGTAGTGGTGAAGTCCATACACCATGAACTTATTGGCCATACGAGATACAGTTTTACTTAACCACATAACTGCTCAAATGGTCTTAGATAATTCCATACAAGTACATGAAGTACTGTCACACAACATTAAAGTTTGGGCATGCCTCACCAATAGAAGAATAATGGGACCCCTTTTCTTTTGAACACAATATATTCAGAAAGATACACAGAAAAAAATTCTGACACAGTTTTAAAAATTCAAGCAGTCATGATGGAATATAAGTTCTGGCAGCAAAATGGTGCAAATGCGCGTACAGCCAAAAAATTCAATGGCTGCTTTATGCAGCATTTTTGGTTAAATTAACTGGCACTGTACCCACCACCCAAGGTTTGTGGAACGGGGTCAGAGTATTTAATGTGAAAGAATCCACAGAATACATAACTATCTCCATTCTTATACTGACAGGACATTTCTTCTGAGCCTGAAGAAGATGAAAACGGACTTTCTTTCCAAATTTGTCTCTTTTACATCTGCTGTCTTAACAGAAACCACCCATTCTCCATTTCCTTTCCAAACAAATGAAATGCATTCACTATCATAATATGCCTGTATAAATATCGAGATGGCCTGCCCAGGAACTGAAGTCTGTGTGCGGTGTGACTCAGACAACATATGAAGTATTGCTTCTTCGTGAAATTCTACACCTTGCAAAATCTTATCTACAGAAAGGCGCAGGTTCCTGAAACAATTCGTGCCTAAAGTGGAATATACAGATGATAAAAGCACTTTTCTTGCATCAACTAAAAATGAGTCATGGCGACTGACCCACCCTTTGGACAACCATCTGTAAATTCTAAGCACTATTCCTTCATTCTGTAAATAGTCACTGGTGGAATGAGGTTCCCAGTATCATTTGTGCAGGCCATTATAGTAGAAGTTCCTCTGTACACACATCAGCTGTACAGTGCATGGCTATACTGCCCTACTTGGTGCAAGCTTTTTGTGTCAGTTTATTATAGAGCTGGTACATGGACTCATCAGCATTTTATAGGTGTTCTGGTATGATCACTACACCAAGCTTCTCCACAGTTTCTCACAGTAAAGGAAAATATCCTGACACATCCTGATTTAGGCCAATGCAGTGAGTCAGTGGTAGTCCTCCTGTTGTTCTCAATATAGTTGGGTTACACTTTCAGAATCCTTGGACCCAACATGAACTTTCCACTTAATCATTTTCTTAGAAGGTGTGTTTTATTCCATATGACTAAGAGACAGCAACTTTTCAAACATTAACGGAAAGTATTCCAAATCCACATGCAGATTTTTTGCAGAATAATTCACACCAACAACAGTTACAGCAGGTCTTGATCCAAGTAAAATATGGGTTGCTCTCCTTGTTATTGAACTTCATGTCCAAACCACATTGCAGCACTGTTTTAGGGCAAGAATCAGGGACTCTTGAACAGTTCAGCATGTTGCTAAATCCTTCCCTCCCAAAAAGCTACAACAGCTGTCTGCATATAATGTTCAATCCATCAAGACTTTGTCTTGCTTACATATTTTGCCACCTACACCAATTATAAACACTTGTCACCAACAGTTGGGAGTCACACGTGTACAGAATACTGACCGCACACGCCCCGCAGGGATTTAGCATTCACAGCTGGCCATAGTGTACTGCCAACAGATATGCCAGTATTCTGTGAGATGCTAAGGCACTGTCTATAGTCAATTACATAGCATGAAGTTGCTCCAAATTGGAATGACAAATATATCATTCTGCTGAATAAAGTACATATAAAGCTGTATTTATTTTTTCAGTTACAAAACATTGTGCCAACTTCAAGTAACGCTGCAATTTCCATTCTTTACCCCATGGCAGCAGCTACTTGACTGCATTATAGATTCACATACAGAAAGCAACTTCTAAAACTGACCTGATTCAACATTTGACCAATCCACTCTAGTGTACTATTTTTTTTTATTATTGATTGAGCATGCTCCATTACCCTCGGTAATACTACACGCTATTATCACATAGTAAACTATTTACCTTAGAGACGAGTAGTGGTGGTGGATCACCACCACCCCCTTTACATTTAGTCGGTTACTTTGTTACACATCTCTATTGTGCATGTTCAGGCTATGTAATCATTACACTCTATTGTAGGATTCAATAAAAAAACTGAAAAAGTTCGAGTAATTCGTTATAAGTTCCTGTTTACTGGCCAGCCAGCTCCCTTTATTAATTATGTATTGCATTAGAACGTCTCTTTGTGTGTGTGCGTCTTTGTACAGTGGAACAGCAGGTGGTCTGTTGTTCAGTTGCCTTGACCCCAGATGCACATTGCAACTGGGGTCTGCTGCTTCATAATTTAGGGTGCTCTTAGGGCCTCTGTTGAACGCAAGGCTGGTGCCATTGCTTCGTGCTGCCTCCTTGGCTAATTTGTCGGCCAGTTCATTGCCGTAGATCCTCACGTGGGCCTTTATCCACGAGAACGTTATTTTCCATTCAATTCTCTCCAAATTAGCTACCCTCTTTCTAATCCCTTCGACAAGGTACGCATGGTTGTTAACATTGTGAAAGGAATCAAGTGTGACACTACTGTCCGTGAATATGGTAGCCGTGCATGGGTAGATGCTCTTTTCGTGCAGTGATTCAATTGCCTCCAGAGCTTTAACTATGGCCAGCTGCTCAGCCTGGTTGTTAGAGCATCTGCTATCCAGTTTTAGCTTTAATTGGGCTACCATTTCGCTGCCTATGAAGACAGCTGCGCAAGACCCAACCCCTTGATGGTGCTTGCTTCCGTCAGTATATGGTTGTACCGATGTTTCCTCGTTGCCCGCTACCTCTTTTATCGTTACCGCATCTGCCGGGTGCAGCCAGTACTTAAGTTCCTCATCGGAGTCCAATTCGAATGAGCGACTTACCATCTTTTCCTTAATGTTGTAGCGTTTAAGCACCTCTGCCAGTTTAATGATTATGGGGGTCATTCACATCAGAATGCAAAGCACTTCGCTTGATGTGGTACGATACACCTTTGCCATTCTTATGTTTATTGGACGTTACACTCTTATGTATTTCTGTCTGTTGTGCTCACATTTCATGGCGTCTATCCAGACAGGAGCTCCACATGTTAGCAGAGGTAGGATAGCACCCTTGTATATAGTCGCAATTGACGGATGTTTTATTCCCCAGCACAGTTTGGCCATTTTTGATAAGTTGTAAATAAGTTTTGCGCATCTCTCTGCAGCAAAGTTCATGTGTTCTTGAAATCTAAATTTGTGATCTATAACTATGCCCAAATATTTCATCCAAGTAACTTGCTCCAGTGCTTTGTTATTTAGGTAAACTGTAATATTCCTTTGTTCTCTCTGTTTCCTTCTTGAAACCAGCATTACTTTGGACTTCATTTCGTTAAATATTATCTTGTTCTTTGACCATAATGTTATTTTACTTAGTTCTGCATTTGAATAATTTTCCACCACTCTTACTGAATCGCCCCTAACTGACATAATGAAATCATCCGCAAAGGCCACCACTTTTGTTCGTGTCATAAATTTCCAATTCAGCAATGAATTGTATTGTATACTCCAGAAGCCTGGGCCGCACTAAGACCCCTGCAGGCATCCTGTGCTTATTTCTTTCTCCAATCGAAAGCTGTTGGTTGACAAAGTCGTTGTGCGCTGGGAAAAGTAGCTCTGTTAGTTCGTAGAGGTTTTTGGGACAACCACAAGCTCTCAGTTCCTTCAGTATCCCCGACCACCATGCTGCATCGAAAGCGCCCCTGACGTCCAGACTCACTAGCACTATAACCTCTCCTGCAGCCAGGCCTTCCTTAACAAAAGCTTTAACTGTCATTGTCGCGTCTATAGTGCCTTTTTGTGGTGTGAAACCATACTTATTTTTGTTCATAAATCCTTGTGAGAACACGTGATGGTTTATTCCGTTGTTCAATAGCTTTTCCAGCACTTTCCCTCTAGTGTACTATGTTATGTAACACAAGTTAACATACACTGTATGAACAGATATGTAGTCACTGAGGGCAAGTTCTGCATTCAACAGGACATTCTGTAAATAATTGGGGTTCTTCCATACCCAATTCCAAAGTTGCAAATTTTACATAATTAATCTTTACAGCTCTTGAGTCCTACCGTCTAGGACGGCACTTAAATATCTCCGCGCTCCCTCAGGCTCGACCATCCCATATGAAAGGACAGCCACAGCCTCAGCCATTTAAATATTTCGCTCTCAATATATTTAGGGAGATTTCACTCATTCTTAGCACCACACTAGAAGTTTTTCCAGCTTCATGCTCTGACTGATCTATCGGTTGAGAGAAAACCACATGTATCCATTTTTTATATGAGACTGTGTGTACACAGGCAGTAAGTTAGTAGTGGCGACCATGTATAGCTTATTTTTTTTGCTCCATTCGTTTGGCTAATGAATGACTTACTTTATCATCTGGAGTACATGACTAAAGACCATTTGGGTTATAGCGACATGGTGACAGGCTACAATAAACAGAACTACAGAATGGCCCCATGCGTTTTTTTCTCACACTTCTGGCTGAGTGTCAGACTCAGTGTTAAAAGAGAGAGATTTTTTCATTACCACTAACCACTTGATCGTGGTGAGTGTGTGTGTTGTAAAATGAGCCAGCCAAGAAAAAGGCAAAGATTCCTACAGTCCAGCGAAATAGCTGAACTTTTTCTCGACACTGATAGTGGTGATGTGACAGTATCAAACGACGCCAGTTCAGTTGAGGGAGGTCCTGAAAGTGTGCCAGTGGTGTCACATACTCAACCTTACCGGCAAACAGCCAGTAGTCCTGCAGTTCAATTTCGTCCAGTACCTCTGACAAAGATGACGCCGTTAAGATTGGGCCAGGTGAACAGACTCAACAGGCAGTGACCCTACAATGGACATGCCCCTTTTGCCCTCAGAGCAGTGTAGCACACACATACAAAGGGGGCCCCAGAGGAAAGAAGGACAATGAAGTGTCCCACATAAATGACGGCTCCAGTCCACTTAACGTTTTTCTTCTGTATTTTGCAGAAATTATAAGTATGTTGGTAGAGGAGACTAACCGCTACTACCAAGATTACATAGATGGACTTGACGATGGACCCTCTCCTGAACCTGGCGTTACTGAAGCTGAAATGTTTGTGTTTCTGGCACTGACAGTACAGATGGGACATGGTGTAAGAGACAGACTACTGGTCAACATTGGATCAGCTATACACACCTTTCTACGGCACCATGATGAACCGGGATAGATACCTTCACATCCTTCATTACTTACATTTTACTGACAACAGGAATGAACCTGATGGGACAGATGAAAATTTTGACAGACTATGGAAGATACGAGACCTGTTTGAAATTCTAAATGACAAATTTTCCAAATTTTACAACTCTTCCGAAAATCTGGCTATTGACGAGGTTATTGTTCCTTTCAAAGGGAGGGTGATTTTCAAACAGTACATACCAAAAAAACACAAGTGTTTCGGCATCAAAATGTTCAAACTTTGTAACTCGACTGGATACACGTATGACATGAAAGTATACCTGGGGAAGGACAGACAGCACACAGCACAGCATGTAACAGCAACCCATGCGACAGTGACAGAACTGACGAGGAAGATAGAAGGACGTGGCCACAAATTATACATGAACAATTTCTTTTCTTCCCCTGAATTATTTGATTTGGTGAAGAGACAGATTTACCGTTGTGGTACTGTCAGGCCGAACAGGAAAGGCATGCCACAAGACCTAAAACCAAAGACAACAAAATTGAAAAGAGGAGATATTCACGTTAGAACCAGGGCTGACTTGACGGCAATACTATGGCAAGACAAGAGAGACGTATGCATTTTGACCAATACTCATAATGCCCCAGTGGAAGGTAATTTCTGCAATGAGAGAGGTAAAGCCATAAAGCCGCAAATTGTGACGGATTATAATCATCATATGGGCTATGTGGATAAGGGTGACAGAATGGCCAACAGTTACTCCACCAGCTGGCGCACATTCAAGTGGACGAAAAAATTGTTCTTTCATTTGTTAGACCTGATCATTCTCAATAGCTACACCCTTCATTCCTCTTCTGGGGGTAAGAAGATTTCACATAGAGATTTTCGATTTACCCTCGTGAGGAATATGCTGGCACATGCTGGACCAGAACGGAGAGTACGAAGGCCATTAGGTAGACCACCTAAAGTTGAAAAGTGTGTCGCTAGGCTTGAAGTCTGCAGCAGCAAACATTGGCCTACTCCATCTGAGACGCAGCTGAGGTGTCATGTCTGTAAGGCTAGAGGTGTGACAAAAAAAAAGTGTTCTGGAAGTGCTGTAAGTGTGAAGTGGGAGAGTGCCTAAAGAATACCTGTTTTGAAGATTACCACACAAAGGCACAGTTCTAACAACATCACGTGCAACCTCCTTACGAAAAACTGTGGAATCAAGCCAATATGTAAGTAAAGGAAACTGAAATTTTTGCATATTCCATACAATTTTTTTTTGTCCATTAACTAAAATTATTACTGATTTCTTGAACACACACAGATATGGCTCTGTCTTATTTTCCAAAAATGCCGTTTAATCTATTATTAAATCTTTTTTGGTTCCTGAAATAATAAAGGTTTTTGTAAACCATGTAGTAAAATTTAAATGCCCAGCGAAAATAATGTCGTACGCGAAGGTTGACTGTAGCCATTTAAATCCCGTTGCATAAGGTTAAAAGACAAATGGGAAATACAAGTGCTAGACTGTAACATGAAAAAAAACCAGCTCAACATATCCCAAATATTCTTTCATGGTTGTAAAGGATGATCAGATAATTCGTAAAAACAGCAGGTCTTGAAACAGCTGACTGAATATTAAATGCTCAGAATAACCTACACCAAGCAACTGGGAAAAACTGAAGACATGCTACTGAGGAAGTGAACATGCACAATAAGAATAATTTCCCATTTACATACAACAGTTATCCAAACTGTTCTGAACAAGAAGAAATGCAGAAGATTTATGCAAATACGAAAGATTATGAAGAATTAATACTACTATCCACCTAGATAAGTATAGCAATTAAATCAAGCAGCAAGGAAAACAATCCAGAAATGTCAAAACTATACATAAATTATTTCCCTATGTTAAGTTTCCGCCCATGATTAATGACAATTTGAGGAAAATATTTTCAGAATGTTCACAAAAGATGTTAAATACAGCCCCTTACAGTCTACAATACTTAAAAGCATCAGCACTATAAGCAGTGCACTACCTGGCAAAAAAATGCAAATAAACACAGGAAAACTATGAATGAAATCAAGTAATATTACAGTGCATGTATAATAGAGGAGCTACAAAGCCCCCAGGAATGATTTTATCGAATTGTCTATCATGTTACATTAGACTTGACCTTGTCAAAATGTCTGTGCATGTTGTAAATTGCATAGGATGTGATTCACACACTGTAGCAGCAGTTTTGTCAAACCTGTAGCAGAAGTAAGAGGCGTGTTCACATCCCACCAAAAACTGAGTCATCAAAATTTGCAGCAAAGAATTATAAACTTTGTATGGAATCAAGAAAACAGTCCAAGTGGAGCATCTACAATGCTCTGTAAAGCATATGGTACAGGAGCTAAACAGTAACTGCTTTCACGTGGACATGGAAAGAAAACAGACAATACTAAAAGTGGCTGTTCAAAAATGCACAGATCTGACATAGATAAAGAGATAGTCATACGGTCAACCAGGCTTAATTATGTAGAAAAACTGGCAAGGTTATGTGAAACTGTGAGCTTGAAAAGGGTTTAACTTTGCATCAACAGCTGATTCCTCCATCATCACAATACTCTAGCTCACCATTCTGTCAAGCAGTTTATGACCAAAAAATTTACTGTTGGGCTGGACCCCCCTCCCCTCTGCTGCCAGCAGATATCTCCCACTCGCTTCACACTCCAAACGTGAAGTCCAACTTGTATAGACAAAGATTTTGGGACATAGAAGATATTCAGAAAAATGACAACAGTACTGACAGTTACCTCTTTTAATGTCCCCACAGTGGCAGTGCCCCCAGGCTAACAAGTGTATACAGTTGATAGAAACCTGACTTGATTCTGGTTTTTGTGGACAGCAATGGATCATACTCTGACTTCGTAGCCAAAAATCAGTTCCTGGGACTCTGCTGTTTCTATGTAACGTTATTTGGTTTTGTTTCCACAGTCTGCAGAGAGCTTGCTTAATGACCAGTGTTCGGTGACCACATCTCGTGGAAATCACAATTTAAATCACCATGCCCATGAACACAGAGGTTAGTAAGTTCTGCACTTATTTTAATCCTTTGCATTTTTAAAGGAATTTGTAACTTTTACAGTTTTCCATTTTCACACACAGTTCAGTACAGTTTGTGTCCACGATTCTTGAAAAAAATGCACTCTGTTTGGGGTAACCTGAAACACAAGCTATGATAAAGAAAGTTACCTACTGCTCTCGACATAGTGTACACTGAAGCATACATTTGTGCGTGACAGAAAGTGTGCCTTCAATTTCAAAATGCAATGCAACACACTACTGCTTTTGTTTCTTAGGAAAATGCAAATCTGTAACATCATGTAAGCAGTTAACACTTTACCATGCTCCCATATAATGTGACAGGAATTTGGCAAAAGTAATTCTCACCATGATTCACAGTTTTAATTTCAATGATGAAAAGACACTGCTGATGTGTTTGAAGTTGTAGTGTTTGGAAGGTAACAATGACTGGACAGAACTTGCTCAAAGTGAAACTGCAGATAAAGAAACTGGAAGTGCTGTTGCTGTGAATAACATGCAGAACCAATGAAAATACATAATGGTAGTCTCATTCACTCTGATGACAAAATAAAAGCAATAACATAGGTCCAACTACATCACACATGATAACTGAAGACAGGTAGTACTAAAAGATGCAACTTCAAACAGGAAAACTACAACCCTGTTGGTGGAAGGAACTGATAACAAAAGGGGTTAGAGTGGTTGGGATAAGTACATGACGAATTCTTGGACCTAACATCAGTCACAGAAGCAAGAGCAAACAAGCAGTATGTTACCACCCACGTACTACAGCAGTGGAAAATGGCAACATCTTGTCAATTCTCAACCTCAATGTTCCCTTTCAAGGCACCTTCAAGATGGGTGAAGAACTTCAAGCACAAATGCAAAATCAGAGCGACATGACAAAATATATCAGCACTAATGACAATACACTCTGTGAGCAAATCTACATAACTCTTTCAAAAACCTAGAGGTGCAGTAGTTCAAACTTATAATCTTAACGGTGTGATACAAACAGACCTGACAAGACTGGAATACCGTGTGAAAATCAGGTGAACATTATCACACAAAGGAGATAACAGAATTTCTAGTACACGACCAATCAAAATTACGCATTCTTACATTGCAATTACGGCATGAGGTAAACGACAACCTACAGTGTATGTCTGTCCCCAAGAAATAAATTGTGCATTTGGTCCTTACACACTTGTGAAGACGTGAAAACATTATCACAGAAATCCCTTAATTTAAATGATCAGCAGACCATGTTTACATCGAAAATAATGCCACCAAAATGCACACCACTGTCATCCTTGTGATGTGTACTTTACACAAAAGTAGAAAATTATATTCAAAAGTTTCAGAATTGTCTAGTTTACAGAGATGTTAATCATGAACTACCTAGTAGGGAACACCGTAAAATAAAACACACACTCATAGGCAACAAATTACAAGCATGTTTTTACAGCAGCATGACAGAATATGCATGGTATGTTGTCACAGTAGTAACATCACATGAAGTTCTCAGCAATTTAAATCGAATGCCAAAGAAAATGGCATTGCTAATTTCCTAGGGTCACAGATACAAGCACAACAGGCATCCACACACATATTAGTAAGTCAGGTCCACAGGGTCAATTCAGGACAAAAACGGCTACTATAAGCACTAACAGACATTTCCAGCTAGTACTGACAAAATTTTTTACAGCTTCCTAACCCATTTCAGACATGGTTGTTACAATGACTTCCGCAGTAAACAATCCCTGATCACCTGCTCCTCACACAAGACCTCTACAGTTGTGCTACCAGAAAGGGCATGTTAAGTACAACTGTGTATTACAAAGAAACTGTATAGCGTAACACAGAATATTTTGGCCACAAAGTAAGAGTCTACCACCACACTGCAAAACCAGGATCAAACCAGTTTTCAATAAACTGCATTCCCTTCTACACGTGGAGATGTTCAAGGGGACTAATCTGAAGGTGACTATTATTAAGTTCAAAGTACTCACAAATATTTGCCATAAAAGCACTTCCTGAAACTCTACAAAGTCACATCTTTTTTCATTTGACAACACAAACTGCCAGTGACAGCTTATAAATCATGTGTGTATTCTTAAAATCGGAATTCCACTTCTCCACACAAAGATGAAGCAATGCTGTATTTCGTACTTTAGCTAACATTATTATGGTGCAGAGACATAACTTTCATGTCATTGTTTGCATTGGACATTTAATCATGCTTGCTGAACTATCTACACATGACTAGCTTCAACCATGGTGCTTCTTCATTACTTCTTACAAAGACAAAAGAGAAAATTACATTATAACAGAATATGGAATGGACAACTGGAAACACTTGTGACTTACCTTGAAACCTAACTCCGTATCGTAGCATCCACCTTCATTTATGTGAGAGTTTACTTAACTGATGCTAGAGATTTTAAATATCCAACTCCATTCTCGTATCAACACATTGATGCATGATACATATACCACATTAAAAAGAATTCATCTGATTCCCATACAATTCAAAGCAAAATGCATTACGCCAGATCAGTAATGACAAAAATAAATATCGATCAGAATGTGTAAACTGGAACTTCCTCAGAGTGCGTACATAGCATTAATACACAGCTGTATCTACAGTCCTTTAAACAGTACGTCTGCACGAAAAATTAAACACTTATATTTCACCATAACAGGCATAACCCCTTTGGTACGAATAACATTTCATGATGAAAGAAACTCTACTGATATTTTTAACATTTAACCCCTGCATTAATACTAAAAGCACAAAAATTCTGTCTTGCAATTTTAGGTCGAATTCACGTGTTCTGAAAAATCTGCCACTAGTTTCTACACATCTACAACCTTGATACGGTCCCTATAAGCACAGCCTTTTGGCCTTTACCCATAACTCTCACAGAACTGGATCCAACATGATGCATAGCTATGTGCTGCAGTTGCCCATTCCAAAGGAACAGTTCAAGTGGATGAAGTTTAAACCTCTATGTCATCATACCATCTGGTGCCAAAATACATTTACACCTGTATTAATCTATCCCATAGCACAGGCGTTGCTGAATGGATGCGACGGGGCACTTCATAAGACAAGTAATTCTTTTCATGATTCTCTCACTATATACTTTTAAAAAATCCAAACTGTATTCAACAGTTAATACCTAGCCTTTGCATGCCAGGTTTAAATGCTGACTGTCCTTTGACATGGCCAGAGTTTTCATCTCATGTATGGCCATTTAAATTTCCAGTATATAGCAATTCACACACTAAATTATCTAAATTACAATATTAAACTGCAACTCCAAAAAGTACTGGATTTTTTAACATATGAAACAGTTTACTTGTACATACATTTGTTAATATCCATCATGTATCAGTTTTGATTAGATGGAATCTCTTAACATTTACTCAAAATATTTTTCAGAAAATTACCTATACCAGTACTTCTAAGGCGCCAAAAAATTTTCAGCGTAACTGTTCAATGCAGTCAAGTGCAGCCAAATTAACTATGTACCACCTCAAACTTCCTGCTTCCCAGCTGCTGAGTTTATAAACAGGCCTTTTTTTTTTTTAGAAGTTTTAGACAGATGATGGTTTTATTACAAGTCTCCAATCACCTTACACACCTCATAATGGTACATGGCTTTCAATTCCAAGAGTCAAGATAGGAGAAGATTACATTTTGCAACTAATACCCGACACAGAATGTGAGACATTAGAAAAGCCTCAACATCAAGTTCAAAGGCTGAAAAACAGGGAAGACCAACACAGTAGTGACAGGGGTGTACACAAATACAATATACACAAAAGTTCTGATACAGCCGAAACACTAAATCTCTTGTGGCAGGGCTAAATGCCAGGAATGACAAACACCAGTATTCATCAGTCCTCTAGTGGGATAAGCAAACATCTCACCAAATAGGTAGGAAGCAAAGACGATTTACTTTCCTACACCTTGTGCAGCGAGTTACAGATGAAACGTGTCGCTATGAGCACATGGCTCACTAAGCCAGTGAGTACAACTTCAAGATAAGTTTAAGGTCACTTGTGACAACAAAGATAATAAACAGTGCATAATATTCTTTGAAAGCAACACTACGCCACTGGACAACTAAGGGTGAAATATAAAAATCTACACAACACACACCTTCCTTACCAAGGGCAAAGGGTTGTACACTAACGTACTGCAGTAGACCAAAATCTGTTTCACACAAATACACAGTTATGTTTTAAGAGTATGATGAAACCTGTAATTTTCCTCTATCCTTCATAGCCTGGCAGTATGAATCCAAACTTTGAAACTGTGTACAGCCATCATCAAGTGCAGAGTTGCAGACTGACTGACCTTTTCAATCTGAATTCAAAACCAGACATTCCATCTCCTTTTAGGTCACATGATTACCCTGCATCATCTAATTATATATCCCCATAATATTTATGGTAGCCATGTAACTTGCACTCTCCTCACATTTTACAAATATCTCCTCAGTGCACGATGTAGATTCATATAAATATCAATAATTATTCTGTATGTGAGCCAATGCACACCCAGCGACAGTTCAAGGCATGCAAACCAGCAATGGCATTTTCAAATGTTAGGAAGGACTGTCATTTCCACTTACAGTACAGAACACTTACTGATCAACAATCTGTTTTCTCTTATTAGCCACAATGTCCTAAACACAAACTGTAACAATTTGCACCAAACTAAGGAACAGACATTTTAACATATGAATGTATATGTTCTAATTTTTAAAAAATATATATATTTATTTCAATGATAGTGCAAAAGTAACACAAATCTCTTGAAAATGTGGTAAATTACTAGTATCTCAGAATACCAACCATTCAGACTTGTATTACAGAAAAATAACAAGATGATTAAATCTTAGAAATATGTATCGCCAATCAGTTCAGAATCTCATACTATCATGCCCCCTACCTACAAAACAATCTTTGAAATAACAAAACCACAACAGAGAATCTAAGCAAGACTCATGGTATCTGAAGACAAAGTAGGTGGGCTCTTACCCCACACAGGAACACACACTGATGGCATTTGACAGCAAAGAGATATTGGGTACAAAAAAAAAAAAACTCCACCATCAACAGCATCATGAGACGAGATGCATGGAACATTAAGTATGTAAGCAAGACACGTAAAAATGCACATAAAATGGTGGAAGAAAAACCTAAAATGAGACCAATGCACAGATTACAATATTTAACCTTTAAATGCCAGCGGCTAGACATTTAAATTCTACTCCACGTTTTATACAAAATATGACTTGACACAAAAAAAGACAAATTTATGAAATACGTGGCAGTTTGTGGGAAACAAAACAGTGTGTGCCAGTCTTAAAAATGCAGTAGATATCCCAGTTGCCTAAATACATAAACATGCTTTCTTGGGGTGTAATCCTACTTGTGTCCTACATCAGGATGGCTGGTTGTTAAGGGTTAACATACAGCATATGGCATTTCAAAGCCCGTTTTCAACATATTCAAAAATAATCAATAAGATGTATGTCGCATTCAAACAAAATGTTAAAAATGGTTAAAATGCCAAAAGCTGTTATGCAGTATGTGGCAGGTTCTCTGGTGAAGAGGAACAACTCAGAATAGTAACCACTACATGAACTAGGAAATTTGTTGGCCATGTAGGCCTAATTTAAAAATCCAAAGCCCATACTGCAGCAATCGGGCACACAGTGCTCAAAGCAAAAGTTCCACACATTTCCAAAAGGTCTGGCACTCTACCTGGCTAGATCGATGGTACCAAGCAAGAAATGCTGAGAACTATATAAGAAGAGTGCAGAAGTGCATGTTCAAATACACACAGAAAGTTGCTCAAAATGTTTTCAGGGGTGTGAACTGAACAATGCTGATGGAAGTGGGTTTATCAAAGAAAGCCATGAGTTTCCAAAGTTATCCTAGCTGCTACATTCTGAGCTAGTTTACAGTACCATTTACCAAAGTGGCTGCTAGTCTTTCCTCCCCTAGTTTACAATACCACTAATCAAACTAGTTGCTACTTTTCCTGTCCTAGTTTGCAGTGCTACTTATCGAACTGGCTGATACTCTTCTGCCTGTTTCTTAAAAAAGAGTGGTCGTCCCTGTACATAGCACATTTGCTGGAAAGATAAAGTATACAGAATGTTCATTCACCACAGTAAGAAACAAAGAATGCATTCGAAACATCTCCCATTTCCTTTTATGTAAGAATGACAAATTAGGACAGTAATATGAAGCTTTACAAACAATTCCTTCCCAATTTGTCAAATATCTCCCTACCATCCAAATAATTACTTAGCAAGTTTCAGAATGGCTCAATTATAATCATTTCCTACATCTGCTACAGATGTCTAGCAACTTGAGTTACAAGTAGCATCAGAAGCAAGAAGTGTGAGGCCTCTCCCAAGATAAACAGCAGCATAAACATAAACCTGACCCAAGGAAACATCCTGTAACATTTTTGGTTGGTGATGAGATTCACACTTAGTGTAACCAACAGACTTCTAACTATTCACCACTGACTCTTAATACAGGCATAAATATCTGTTATACACCTCACTTCCTATCACATTTTCCAACTCCATTGACTTTTGTAATGTTTTAAAATAGTTCTCTCTGGAAATGTACTCCAAAATCAAAACCATAAATCATATTTTGAGAAGCACCATGGTAGAAGACATCAATTCAAAAGCGGTAATTGTACTCACCCTGTAAGGAATCCTGTGACTGGTTCTCCCCTGATGGTCCAGGCTTGGCTAATATCTGACCTATAAATATAGAGCATGCAGGTTACACACAACAAAATGTATTAACATGTGCCTGTAACACTGTGATTAAGAATGGATGGATGAAAACACAGGGGATAATTTAAGCCCCTTCCCAACAAATCATAACTCCATTCCACCTAGCTTCACAAAGTGCTTACATTTACACCTAACACATTATTTCACATGTGGACATTAATGCTGACACAGCGACAGGCATATACAAACATACACACATACACATTTATATATATAATTTTTTTTGCATTTCTGCACTTTGGTACTATAAATTTTAAAAACACACTTATAATGGAAAAACAAAATGTTTCCAAAAAATGCCAAAAGTCACGTTTATTTTATAGGTCATGAAAAAAGTTCAATTGGCTTCTACCTGAAATAAACACATATTGCACTACAATTCTTGCAACAGTAAATCTGCATGAACTAGGTACTGGGGGGAGGAGGAAGAAAACCTGGTCAGTTACTATTTCTTTAAATATGCTGTATCATATGCAGAAGTTATTCAGCACTGAATCAGACTGCTACATAAACATGACAGCCCACATACCTTACTTAATAGTACCTGGGTACACACTGGGCAGCCTAAGAACTGTGGGCCACATTTCTGGCACAGTCAAGAAATTCATCTCTTTTCCCAAAGCATGGAGCCTGGATCTGAGGCTCACCCAGTTACATACTCAATGGTACCAAGGCTTAGAATACATGGAGATATACCTCCACTCCCAAACATGTCTTCATGGCAGACACAGTGACAACATTAATTTCAGTACTTTACCCTTACCTTTACTAGGAACAGATAGGATCGGAAAATGGCCACAACCCACTCTGCAGGACTTCCTGAACAAGTGACCATCAGACTATGTAAAACAGTGGTCTGACTAATGAGATTAATACACGTGAGGACAGGCAATACAGAAATTTGCACTGATCAAAAGCAATGGATTAGTCACAGTGCTTGCCACAGGTAACACTGCATCTTCAGTAATGACTGAGGTGCACTGGTGAAAGACCAAAAGTATTTAACAACATAATTATGCTTTATTTTACAAAGCTGCCAGTAACTCAAGACCACATACCATCAAATGGTACAATTGCTAATGCAGAATTAACTGGAGTGAGTCACTATAATGCACGTTCAACAAGTAAGGTTCCCCAACCTGTAACAGTCATGTTATATTAGCTATTTTATTTTTTTTTGTAAGATGTAGCGCGTTAGCAGCAGGTACCCAATACAACATGCATCACACATTGTACCTGGATGAGATCCTATCAGATCACATAAGAATGAGGGCATTTTTGTATGCATACTCCACACACGATGTCAACAACCACACACTTACACTTGGAACTATTATTATATATCTTTAACACCACAGTGTTGTTAAACGTTATGTGTATCAAGTTTTTACTGAACAATGAGTTCATGGTAAACAAGACAGTCTGCAGTGAATGCACTGCCTCCCAGTATTGTTCTACACAGTTTCACTCATTTTAACCAGCATTCTAGTGTGCAGCCAGTCACAGAGCATTGCACAAAAAATGAGGACATGAATTAAAAAATGTCATAAACTGTAAAGGGGCATTAATGCAGAGGTATAAAATGGATCCTGAACAAGGATTACCTGTCCTGTCTTGCACCTCAGAAGCCAAGTCCAATGCAAAAATCACGGTACATTAAATACTTTGGCCTCAGACCACTCCTATCATTTCTTTTAAACATGACATTCGAATTTAAATTGGACCATTCTAATTACTGCACAGTTAAAAACACAACCCCATCAACACTATTACCTAACCTTTATCACAATGGAGAGAGTATTTAAATTTTTGTGCGTGGTTTATATGAAAAACGTATTTGAATAATAGAAAGGATAAAATTGTAAAATACATGAAATTTTATATGATATAGAACAGAGGGTATGCAGCATGTCTTAGAAAAACAGTACACTTCCTTCTTGCCTACATATATAAAATTTCTAGGGGTGTTCTTTGTGCGTCTGCATATGCAAACACAGGTCTTTAGGGGTTAATTCAAAACATGATCCACTAGTGTTATTCAGTGCGATGAGGATATAATTTTGTATACTCCTGTGGTTAATGTACAATTCAAAGCAGTATGAAGCCACAAACAGTAAATTTGATATCATTGAACAATATCTCCAACAGAGACAAATTTGCATGTAACAACATATGCATACTTGTACTGCTGTGTTATGTGCTTGAGCTCCAACATTCCGCAGTTCATGCATTCACGGTTTTTTTGTTCACCTAATGGGCTCTGACAAATGATGAGAGAAGACAATGGCAAGACACCATCTGGAAAGCTTTAAATAATCAGCAAAGTTTACAAGAATGGTGGGACTAAGACTGCCAATGCCCACACAATTCTAGTCTCAACACTGTACACACACACACTTGAAAAATCAGGACTCATCTACAAAGTGCAGAATATGCAAAAAGAACAGCAATCCCAATGACCTAAACATGGTTATATGTGACATATGACATGAATGGTCTTGTCATGCTAGAGATTACTGCCCTAGTTAAGGTGGATGCCAACACAAGTGTTGGAGATAGAATTTCTGTATCAGTTTTCAAACAGCTGACTTCACTGATTTAAGCAGTTGCATATTACAAGCTAGTAATGGCAAAAGGTGGTGCTGCAAATGTTGAGACTACCTATTCTAAAGCAATACACACTAAAGGGCACAATCAATACGGTTAAACAGCAATCAGGCCTAGTTAATAGATAAAAAAAGCACTTATAAAAGGACACCACTTTCCCACTGCACACCATTAAAATTGAAGTTCTACACATCTACTATTGCTAATAACCTTGCTATATTATGGTATGCATACTGTACAAGATGTGAGACAAAAGTTTCCAGACTGGCCACATGGAATGCAGTTGTGCCCCTAGGTACCACTTGCTTGCTTAATTATACTGCAGTATTGTTGTACCAGAATATGGTGTTTTCAGACAAAAGACATTTCAGTGTATTTGTGTTGTGTGTGCTCTCTGATCATTGTAGCCCAGTGAAATGGCAACCTTTAACACTTTCAGCCCGGCATCCATTTAAACTTTAAAACCCCCCCAGCCGGTGTATTTTAAGGGTACTGAAAAAAATTTAAAAATTGCAGTATTTCCTATCATAAAAATAAAAATTTTTACACACCATAGGAGAAGGTTGGCTGTATCCCATGCACAAAAAATGGATTACTTACATGTATTTGGAGACTTACACCCAAATTGGAAAGTTTGAGGCCGGAATTACGAAATTTATAGTCACTACACATCCACCACAATTTACACATTCCACAGAGATAAGGTTTTTGCAGCACTGCCTGTGAAAATTAATTGTTACTTTCACTCCCAGTAAT
>Ga0123352_10005425_pt1 | contig 19196 bp, 14 predicted proteins | sample TergutLab28metaG_FD_89700 | JGI IMG/M metagenome (GOLD analysis project Ga0123352, IMG submission 89700) | Labiotermes labralis P1 segment gut microbial communities from Petit-Saut dam, French Guiana - Lab288 P1 | ecosystem: Host-associated > Arthropoda: Insects > Digestive system > Gut ... | reverse complement strand
CCCAGTATATTAACATCATCGGCATAAGCCAGAAGCTGATGTGTACCATTTAGTTTCAAGCCATCCTGGTTTACCTGAACCCTCCTAATGGCGTACTCTAAAGCAAAGTTGAAAAGCAGTGGCAATAGAGCATCTCCTTGTTTCAAACCATTCCTAATAGGGATCCTGTCAGACACATTCTCGCCTACCCGGACTCTGCTATATGTTTCAGTCACTCATCTTTATTAACCTTACAAGTTTCCTAGGGATACCAAACTCAATGAGAATCTTATATAAGACCTCCCTCCTAACTGAATCACAAGCTTTCTTGAAGTCTATAAAGAGCTGATGAACTTCATTGTATTTCCATTTTTTCTCAAACATCTGGCGAATGAAGAATATACGATCAATAGTTGACCTGTTGCGTCGAAAGCCACAGTGATGATCCCCGATAATTTCCTTCACATATGGAATTAACCTTGAGAGCAGGATGTTGGATAAAATTTTGTAAGTGGTTGGCAAAAGTGATATGCCTCTATAATTATTAAAGTCTGTTTTATCCCCATTCTTATGAATAGGTACTATGATTGACTCCTTCCACTCTTCAGGCAATTCCTCCTTCCAAATACGTTCACTACATGACAAAAAACAATATCTGGGAGAATATTTAAAACCTGAAAAATAAACATACAATATTCACATCACATATTTTCTTTTCATTTGTATTTAACTTGACCCACAGAGACCTTCATTACATGAAATACTTCTTGGCTTAGAAATCATGTTCAAATCTGAATTTAAATGCATATATTTAGCCACTGTCCACAGGGTAGATTTAACGAACTTTTATATAACTTGTAGGATATGTCATAACAATCACATGGATTGAGCCAACCTGCAGTGGAACCCTAGTGTTCAATGCAATTAGTAAATACTGCTACCCTTCCAGAGCTGGGCAAACAATTGCATAACAACAATCTAAGGTCACAATCTTTACATCACTTTGTAACTATTTTTATCTTATATCAGTTCTTTGAAATATACCGTTAGTTAAGTTATGATGTTAATTTCTTGTTTTATATATAGTCTTGCCCTAAGTTCTGTCATAAGGATTTTGTGACCTAGAAAGAAAATGAAACAGAACATACATTTTTTGAGCCAAATAATTTATTGGCAATAGTTATTTATAATAATGTCACTCAAAATGGCCATCCTCTGCCCCAATGCAAGCCTCGAGACGCTCCGGCCACTCAGCTATCGCAGCACACACTGTCTCAAGGGGGATCTCTGCCGCTGCTTCATGAGGGATCTCTTCAGGTTGTTGTCACGCTTTCGGCAAGCCATATCCTCCGAAACAGCCCACAGTTTATTGTCCGGGAGGTTGAGATCTGGACTCCGCGAAAAAAAATCCTTGGTGCTGATAAAGGCCATAATGTTCCTCTGTAGCCACTCTCTGTAGCCACTCCTGAGTCGTCTTGGCCTTGTGGGTAGGAGCTGAGTCCTGCTGGAAGACCCATTTCTGACCACTGAAGAGAGTCGTGTTAAGAGGTTTCACAACTCCTTGTAGCACATTCTCTTGATACACTCAGGCACTAGTTTTCACACCTTTCTCGCAAAAATGAAGAGGTGTCACCCCCTGATGGGAACCCCCCACCAAACCATGATGTACGAAGGGTTATGGCCTCCTGCACCCTCAGAATGCACCTCAAGGGACATTTCAGCATAAATCTCGTTGTACTGGTTGTTATACTGATCCTCGACGGTGAAAATTTTCTCGTCCATGAAGAGGATGTTTTTGTGCCCGTTTTCGGCATGCCACTGGAGAAGATGCTTTGCTCTTGTCTGTTGGATTTCCTTCAAAGCAGGAGTAAGGAGATGTCCCTTTGAGTGGAGGTACGCTCTCATGTGTAGATCGTCCACGATGAGGCAGACTTGATTGGGTCGATATGTTCAGCTTTCAGGACATGATCTTCTGCTTCCAGAGCGGATTTCAGCGAATCTGCTACCATACTGTTTTGATAGTGGCTGCAGCCCTCACAATTTTCAGGTGTCCTGACCGAGCCCTGTCTTCAACCCTTCAGAGTTCCTTATAATGTTTAATTGCTGGAGAGATGAACATTCATGAAATTTTCAATGGTTTTAAGAGTTTGAAAAATTGAGAATGGGATTTTCCGCAATTGGGATGGGCAATCACAGCCACAAGGTTGTACTTGACATCCTACTCCATGTTGACGCCATGACAGACAAGAGCAAACTGCCTTGGCACAAGTACCTGAAGGACAGTAGTCCAAAACAGCCATCCTTACAACCCTCCCACTATATATATATATATATATATATGACAGTGCAAGTCTAACCATTGTCCAGTAGTGCAGATTATTTATTATCTTTTGTGTGAACACTACATGACCAGTTGATCCCATCTCTCTCCTAATCCGAATTGTTTCAGCTGTAATGTAATCTCAGGATTTCATGTAACTTCTGTTCATATATTACTTGCATCATAACAATGTGAAGACTGCAGATGTCCAAAATTGAAGAGCTGTGGATAACAATTGGATCCACGAGTGAAGAAATAACAGCAGCCCCCCAAACTGTAAGTTTCAAAATGGTATTCTTCCCAAAATATGATGATGATGATCAAATTACAAAGGGTAAGATATGCAGTATATGCAGCATGTTCATGATTTCTGTCATGTGCATATGTAGGTTGAACGGGAAATCCTCGGAAGATTAAAACCCAAGTACAGGCAGGAGGATAGTATGTTTTGAAAACGGGAAGTGAGCTTACGGACAAGACTCAACTGTACCAACAGAGAATCCCACAGTACTGAACACAGTAACAAACCCTTAGGTTTTACACAAAATTTCTTTCACTGAAACTTTCATAGGATATCCCAGTGGTTGCAGGCTTTCAATGCAACACAGCTCCTGTGCTCAATGAGGCCATAAAAAAATACCCAGTACTTGTATACATTTAAAATGACCAGCTCAGCAAGTAACAGTTTTACACTTTGCTAATATAACAATAAATGATATAAAAAGACTTGTCATCTTAAGAGTCAGCAACAGAAAAGTAGCCTTCATGAGATCCCCTCAGAATTATGTATAACAGCATCCTCCCATCTATACCTATGTCTCTCAAGCTGTTTCTTTTCACCAGGTTTTCCAAGTTGAATTGTTCATTTCTCCTACATCCATCATGTGTGACACAATGTACTGGCCAAACTACAGTCATTTATTTGATAATATTAAGTGACAAGCACAAATTATGGAACTCCTCAATATGCTATTTCTCCATCCTACCATTAAACCTTTCATGCATCCATTATTCTTCTCAGTAGTTGGTTATCACGCAACCACACCTTATTCCAGAGATGCACAAAACCCAGGTGCCAGGTCACCCAAGCAACTAAATTTTGAAGGGTAGTGGCTAATATATGTGGTTTCTCAGTATGGAAATTACTCCGTACCATCCTTCTGGCAGCCTGGATTTTGAGGTTACACCTCGATTTTTGGAACATTTATACACCCGTGTTTTACACCCTTCTTTTAGGAAGAGTAAATGATTTTCATATCCCTATAAAACAAAAGGCAGAATTATATAGTACCTGCACATTTTAATAATAGGATTATGAAAGATTATGATTTACATGGCAGCAGAAAGTTTTCTCCAAACTTAATCTGCCTGTAACAAGTAACACAGCATGCTGGGATAGACTTATTCTACCCTGAAGACGGAGCCAGCAGGTTCCTTCAAAATGTCAGCAAAATTCAACTAGACTACACAGCCGCACTTCTGAATCAGTGACCTTCAGTCACCAGCACAAAAATTTCTAATCTGACCTTTGATGACTTCATGAATGACACTGTTACTGCTGTCCCTAAATGTCTGAATTATGCCTAATTTCAAGGCATCTATTAACTATGCTGTAAACCTTCACTTGCAGAAATTCTGTCAACTACTGGTATGTATTCAACTATCTGAAAAACAATAGCTAACTCAATACTCTCGATACTAAAACTGGTAACTCCTTGACATCTAAGAACAGCATTTTTGTGTAAATGAAGAGTATGTGATAAGTTATGATTTCCTTCCAATGTTAGCACCCTGAACAAAAAGAATATGAAGCCATGCTATCACAACATATGTTAAGGCAGGGGGTTCAAAAGTATCACTGCAGGGACTGTCTGATGCTGCCACTACACCATAACACCTGCACAGAACTTACCACATGCACACTTTTGGGATCTACCAGCCAAGCATTGTACATTTCTTCTACATATGCAGAGGAGCTTCCATTCAAAAATGGCTCCGTTTGAACAGGGGCATTGTAACGCCGTGTACTTGACACCATCACAGCACACTCACTGCCAGACCTCAGAAGCCATGAAGCAAATCGTTCTGGTCCTGCTGCATTATGGATCAATGGTGCTAAGGGCACCAAATTGTTCAACACTGTCCGAACACGATGCATGTTTATGCTCTTGCGTTTCTAAAATAAAGGATAAACACTTTTTGCACTACCTTCGGTACTCCTTACACAAATATTTACAACAAATAAACGTTAAAAATCGTGAAAAACTGCTTGAACGTGTATATGGAAAGCAGATCACTGTCTTCGAAAGGAATGACGGAGTTTAGCCCTCATTCACGCAGTGCAGAACGCTCCGTACTCAGATACCCTGGACCGCATCCAACTTATTTATAGCCGGGTACTTACAGTATACAACATACCGCGAAAATTTATTCGCCATCTGACATACTGCCAATTTGTTGCTAATGGTTTGCACCGGATCAGTTAACAGCAAAAGAAGACATGCGCTACTATACTTAAAATAGCAAGAGACCTTACAGACAAAACTTTCAAAGCAATAATGTATTGATTAATTATTATGCATTTCGAAAATTCAATGCCAAAGGAATTAACGTTATTTTCAAGATACAACCTACAACTCGCTCGGACACAATGAAATCCAACATGATGGCCTACGGGCCAAGGAACATACATGTACACGACATCCAATATGTGAGTTTAATATCTACATGTAATCTACATAAAAATAAGTTTACTGGAAAAAAAAAAGAAACCAGCACGTTCATGTACAACGATCGATATTTTTGGCGCAACCCTATTGCGTAATTGGTCACACACACAACTCTGAATGGTGTAGATATTTACATACATTATACGGGATAAAAAAGACGTATAAACACATTGCAACAGCGCAATACAACGGTTAAATCACGTTATTCTTCTATACGGTACCTCTTATTCGGAACTCAACTCATTCCTTGCTTCACCGATCACCATGGATATTACGTCAGATTGTGCAATAACACACACATATATATATATATATAAATAAAATATAAATCAAATATTTATATCGCTGCTGATTACCGTTTATAATTAATAAATTCGCTGAAATTGTTTCAAATACTTCTAGTCTTATATTAAAATTAAAAAAAATACCTTAACCTTTCCGACTACTCTTACAACTGTCGTCCAACGTTGGATAACCTGGACCCCATAGCGCGCATGCGTGCGTCACGCTAATTCACCATGTGATCTGTGACCAACCCAGCCCACCGAATCGGTGTTCGTGTGTGCTACGTATGCTTAGTTACGTAACATGGTGAAGTTGTGAAATCCGTAGCAAGGACGGATAGCTGAGCGGATCATCTCTCAAGCTGCTACAAAGCTGAAAAAAATAGTGCTGCGAATAGGATAATGCCTGCATTGGGAAATTACATGCAGCGTTGCGATCCGTGCGCGCAACGTGTTATTTCAAATTTCCTTGCGTCGGTGTCGAGGGGAGCATTATGAATAATGAAGAAAGCTCGTCTCCATTTCTACTGCATAGCAGAAAAAGACACCGAGAACGCCGATGGGGTGATACGATTCAGCGGCCGCCCCGGTGGCAAAATGGATATTTAAATAAAAATAACTTGATTTTCCCCGCTCAGCAAGTTTTCAGTTATTAACAAACAAAAATCAATAATTACGATGATTTTTAATTCAAAATTTCTGTTAGTCGGGGCAACTGTGATTACTCACCCAGGGCGCCAGAAATCCTAGCTACGTCACTGAAAGATAGAGGTGCCTTCAAAAATTTTGCAAGGGCAATGGCGATAAATGTCGAGTTACTACATTGTTCGGTTTCTAGAGATAAAAGAAGGCGCCAATTATTAAATACAAATAGTGGTCAGTAACTTCACCATCTGCAGTTGCAGGCGACTCATACCAGTCTGTTAAGTAACTAAAACTTCAAAAGAAGGCACTTCTACAATTTTACCAGATATTTGTTACATATTAGTTTGGTAGTGTAGAGTTTTTTTTTAAAACAGGGTAACTTTTACTGAATAATAATCAGGGTCGGCCTTCACTAGTTGCTATAAACAGGCAATCTAGGCGAACCATGCATTCGGCCCCCAACCCAGGGCATTATGGCAGCGGTTACTGAACAAAGAAGCATTTTGCTCCTATTTCCTATTTAATGTTGTAAATGCATTTTTTAAACTGTAGCATAATCCTTTGGACTGTCTGTCAGTCCAACCACTGATTCTGGGATTTGATGTATCTGCGGTACTGCCTGAGATTGTATATCTTCAGGTCACATGCTGGACAAATGCTGTTTCAAATTTAGGTATATTTTAAAATGTGATATTTTCCTTCAGATTTGGCCCCCTCACTTAGCTTAGCTCCCTAGGATATGGACTGGTCACCTGTGACATAGTTTGCAATATATTTGTGCTTATCATGATGTCCACAACAATAAGAAATGAATGAATTTTTAAAAATGGTACTTTTGATGCATGACCTGTGGTTCCATAGTGGGGTTGACTGGTGAATAGTTAGTAAAGTTTCAGAGTAGCTTTCTGCCTCCATCTTCAAGGTAGCCCAAAAAGAGTGGTGTTTCAAGGCTTACCACTGAAGGAAAATATTCAACAGGCTTGTTAAGGAAACCGAAAATAGCAAGATGATGGTCAAAGACCTGTGAAAGGCACTTGCCATCAAGAATGCCACAATGATGATTGCTGATGCTTGGAAGAAGTTGGCAAAGCATGTATACAATGATGACTGTGTGGTAAGCTCATGACCTCAATATGTGCATGACTTTGTGGATCTGCCACTGAAGAAAACATGTACCATATGAGCTATCTGAACATAATAAAGCTAGTGATGTTGGTTGGCCTTGAACAGGTTGAAGAAGGTGATGTACATGAAGTCCTAGAACCTCACAGAGGTTCTGTCAAATGAGAAGAACAAGACGGAATGAATAAAGAAAAATCTGAATGAATTGACCTTGAGGGCAATCCTGAACTCACTTTAAAGTTTCCTTGAATTTTGTGTGGAGCCATCAGTTGTTACAGCAAAATGCACCCCCCCCACCCCCCCAAAAAATAAAACCCGGTAAAACAGATGTTATTAGAATGGTTTTTGAAGCCCTACTTCAGCCATCAACATCTACCCCAACCAATCCGTTTTTTTCCTCTGTCTACTTCCCCTACCCTTCCCACCAGCTCCAGTAAGTTTGTCTTGTGCAGGAGTAAATGTGTCTTTCTTACCGCATACAAACTGTATTGCATTCTACATTCCAAATTGATATTTTAGGAATGCTAGGTAGGCTAAGAGAGGAAAATACTTCCCAGCACTTGTTCACCAGTGGTCTTTTTCAAAGCCCAGTAAAAAACAGACTCCGTCCTGTTTAGGTGCAAGTAAACTGATCGCAATAATGTTGTTGTTAACAAAAACTGATTAATATATGTTTTCTTCTCACGAAAATGTGCCAGAATTTGTCATTGTAAAATGTGCTCACGTTGTTCACTTCTGCTCAATTATTTTCAGTTCTCGCAGCCTTTGTGGGCATTATTACACTCATGATTTGTGGGATAATTTTGTGTACATGTATGTATGTTCAAAGATCGAAAATGCTCATTGAGGGGAAAAAAACGACCACAATGCGGTGACATTTGAGAGACTGCTACAACGCTAAATTTCATGTTGTGGCTGTTTTTAAACAACCGCAACGCATTGTGGCATTTGTTCAATGGAAACTGAAGAACTGGAACAGCTCTTCAATGCAGGAATGAATAATGGTTGAGACAAGGAAGAGACCAACCAACAGGTTAGAAAAGTTGAAGATGAAAATCAAACCAATGACACTTCAGAAGAAACAGTAGATAAGAAAGACAAAAAAAAAGTTTACTGTGCGATTTGTGAGAAGGAGTCATCAGGAGCTCACAAGTGTTCAGTGTGTGACCAGTTTGCTCATGCTATTTGTGGAAGTTACAGTGAAGGCAGTGAGTGTTTTGGACTGAAATCACTTGCAACCTCTGTGTAAGGAAGAATCGAATCAACATTGAGCGAGAAGGTGCAAAATCTGGTCAGGAACAAGCTCAAAAAATGGTTTCTCTTTCCAACTCAAGACCTCCAGCAGTTGATATTGGAACAAATGTTGTGATCAGGGGCCTGACCTTGATCGAGGACATCTATCCCCCAGAAATGTCCTAGCAGTCGTTGTTGTCAACTCTTCTGGGCTTTATCTGTTGGGCATGAAGGAAGGCCAACTTGAGCGGCTGTATGCTCACAATGAAATCACAGCTGCTGACAACAATTTCATCGAGGCACATGATGTGCCCTCAAGTTCACTATCTCTTCGGTCAGCCTCAATGATAACGTCTGGAAGTAAGCAGGGATTTGTAAGCTGCCATTGTAAGAGATACTGCATCAATAAGAAGTGCAAATGTCTTTCGAAAAATATGAAATGTAATTCTAAGTGTCATTCTAACAGCTCCTGCAAAAATAAATGAGCTTCACCACTGTTCTTCATTAGGCCTACGTTACATGTATTTATCAATAAATTACTTAACTTATAAACAGTTCATTTAAAAGACATTTTGCGTTGTGGCTCTCTCTCTCATGCCACGAGTTGTGGTTGTTTACGAACAGCCACAACACGCAATTTTGCGGTGTAGCCATTTCTCTAATGCCACAACGTGTTGTGGTCGTTTTTTCCACTCAATGAGCTTTTTTGATCTTTGAGCGTAACATATACACTACAAATTCTGTTGTCTTCCTTGTAATATAATTACGTCTTAAATATCCGATATGAATACACAAAAGTCTCCATATATTAAAATGTGTAACTGAAAACACAAAATTTGTGTAGTAGTAGTATCAATAGGGACTGACAATCCATTTGGCCATGGTTTCCAAACACTTTCATCCAAGCCTGTTGTAATATCTTTTATGTCTCACACCAATATTTGTCTGAGCCACTTTAAGAGCCGAGTAACAGTTTCATTGGAGCTTCACATAAAGTATGGGGTGTATCTGACTGAAACAACCTAATATAATTCCTCTCAATACAGTATTTAGCGTACACATCAAATGCAAACATCTTTTGCACATCTTCCTCATAATATATTAAATTCCTGAAATTTGTACATGAAACATAAGAAGTCGGCACTTTCTCACTCAATACAAAGGCCAGGCTACAGGGTGTACAACCATGGGACTGGGGTTAAATTCTTTGGCAAGGGCAAGAGACTTTTCTACTATACAGCATCCAAGACCAGTTCTAGGTTTCATCAAGCCTCCGATTCAGTGAGCACTGTCTCTGGGTATGAAGTGGCTACTATATGAAGTTGACCACTATCTCTATCTAGCACTGAAGTTAACCTTTAAATAAACGGGTTGTTAGGAAAAACACTGATATTCGTGACAATTTTTTCCATTGTCATACTATATTTAACACAACACAATGTTTTGGAACCAGTTATCTTTCAAAACATTGCATTTTGTTATATGTAGTGTGATGACACAGGAAGTGATTTTACTTACGTGAAACCACTTTCAAGAACCTACATGTTACAACTGAGTTGGTATTTAAATTGTGGCATGTGGTTTAATGAAAAATGCATTCCAATTTGAACATTTTATTTAAATACAAAATAATAAAATATACATTGAACACAGTCAAATTGCCTCAAAAAAAGTCTGAGCTTCCTGGTAGGCATTTCTTGCCAACATAATGTTAGAATTTTCCATGTGCCTGGTTTAATTTTTAAATACAATACAGTATAAACATAAGGTAAAGTGATCCTGTTACAGGCCCGGTGTGGTCCAGAGGGTGGGTAGAGGTATGGCTCTACTTTTCCATGACCGCGGCACTAGAAGGGGGTGAGTAGTTAGCAGCACGCCCCGGCCGCACGTTACTCCCGGGAAAGACCCGGTACCCATTGTACAGGAGGCTGGGTGGGCCCCAGGGCCGGTCTGGACAGGCAGAAAATCTTGTCCCCACTGGGATTCAATCCCGGATTGTCCAGCCCATAGTCAGTCGCTATACCGACTGAGCTACCCGGCCCACAGTATAAACATGGTATTCATATAAAATGTGAAAGAATGGCAATGGCATATATGCAGTCTGTTTGTGTAACAATTTCTTTCACCTCTACCTCTTCCACACAAAACTGCACTTCTTCTTCTTCTTCTTCTTAGGGCCTGTCAGCTTATGCACCAAATGCACCGCAGCCTCAATAACCCTGCGCCTCGTATGAAGAAGCAAAGGTCCCTTACTGAGGCTGTGATTATGTCTTTTGGTTCTACAGTAAACTGTACTTTGTACAATCTAAATTAAATTAATTTTTAATTGTGGTACATCTGCATTCTTATGCCACTGACTTTCATCACTGCTAGCCTATAAATCAATCAGTGTTACTGTGAATCTATGTTTCTGTTTACCAAATATAAATTTCTACAATAACGAATAATAGTGAAAAATCCATCTGGTGACCCACATTTTAATATATGATAATAACCCACGAAGAAAAACTGGTACTTTATTGTTTATCATTGGATCCTAATAGTAGAATTTCTCTCACTTCCTAGCAACAGCATAAACTGCATGGAGTTCACAGAGTCACTCCCACTTCAGATGTTTATGCATCTGCCGTACTGTTATTACTGATGATCAGAAATGACAGCATCATGATCTCATAAGCCTACATTTTTGCCTTTTAAGGAAGCAGAGTAGGTAAATAATGCACTTAACAGTTCGTGGCTGGATATCTTGGCTGTGGTTTGTCAAGTGTTTGCTTCATCTCAGCATGCAGACACTACAACAGTACAGTGAAATGTGAAGTTGGTCCACATTCAAAGTTCCCTACAATTTTAGAGAAGCAGCAAAATCATTTATGTCTTTTATCTGTTGTATTCATCATTTTTTTATAGCCAGAAAGATTATATAAGCCATAACCTGTTACCAATGGATCCAGCTACCAAAGCTTTAAGTTTTGACACAATTCACACATTTTAGACAGCCTGGGGCTACTAAATTTGGAGTAAAATTTACATGAGTATGCTGTCATATTTCCTCCTGTAATTTCTGTCACTTGAAAGGATGGCTTATCTTGTTTGTCAGAGGAATTGAGTTCATATCCATTCTCTGAATGCAATGGCAGAAGGAGAGAAAACAAGAGTCTTTTCTGAAACTGGTTAGTACAACACGGAACCTTCATTTTGTTGTTAGGTTTTCTATATGATTTTTTGTGTACCATGGTTACACATTTATTTCAATCTTCCATTCAACAATTCAGTTAGTTTCCTGACAGAACAACAAAATGTGGAAGCTAGGGCACTGCAGAATGTTGAATCACACTGAGATCAATACACTGTTGGATGTGCTTCATCAGTCATGCTGCAGAATGAGACTGGTATTAGAATCTCACTTAGTCACCTGTCTATTTTGTATCCTGTTCACCTTCTCACATATTTTAACCTTTCTGTGTAGGGGAAACAGAAAAAGGAGACTATTTTGTACCTGCCTACACAAAAAAGTTGCCCATTGTACATACCCCCAAAACACCTGACTGCTCTTTCTTCACATAGAAATGACTGCTGAATTCTCAAAGCAAGGTACAGCACACCATTCTGTTACTGACAAGGGAGCAATTACTGGGAATTTCCGTGGGATATGTTGCCCTTCATCTTTTGAAATGGGTAGCAGTCTCAGTTTAAGGCTCATGAAGCAAAGTCTTACACATACCAGTTGCTGTGTGGTCACACATATTGTCTAGAATACACAATCAGTGCTAAGTAGCAGAAAATTTAGGTAGACTGATTAGTCAGTCACATCATAACATTTTAATTACAAAGCATGTCACTCTAGGCTAAATCTAAGTTATATGGAAATAAACTCAACAAATATTTGGACCTTAAATTTTGCAAACAAAATGGTTTGCAGAATGGTCTGTTTGCTTCGTCATGTGTTAAAGAAGAGACGGGTTTCCAGTCGACTGGACCAGTGGATGGAAACAGTCTCACACCCTGGACCTGGTCATTCTAAGTTTCTTCAAACATCCAAGGACCTTCTAATAAGAGGAGCTACTCTTTGTTTTCAAACCCAATGACAGATACACATCCACTTTCTAGTATAGTATGTTTGAACAAACCTGAGCTGAAGAAGAAAAACCAAAATATTAGTCACATTTATGCCAAATGCAACTGCTCTTGTATTTGGGGAGTACCCAGTTTGGTTCTAAGTCCAAGCAGCTCCTATTCTAACTAAGTCTTTTGTGGGCTTTCTTAGTTCCTTCCAGACAAATGGCAGAGTGTAACACAAGATAAAGCCAGGGCTGATTCTTCCTAATTCACCACATACATTCAAGCAATCTATTTAATTAAATGCTCAATAACCACAAAAGTTTAATGAATGTAACTGAACTAACAACCACTACAAATGCCAACAGAATCTGTGGGCCAGAAAGAAAACTAATCATCTCCTGTTTACTCAATGGTGCGAGTAGGTGACATTATATAGTGTTAAATGATATGAAGATTTGGGAATAACAAATTGTAAAGCATGTATAAGGAACCAGTCATTGCCCAACAGGATGCTACTATCAACAGCCTTAAATTCTGGACCTTACAAATACAAAGTAAGTGTGTTACCTGCTCATCCAAAACTATCTTTAATAAAAGAACTACCATATTGTATCCGTTTCCATATAGGACAAAAGCAAAAGGATCCAGTATTATCAAGGGTACTTCACATGGAATAACACTCACCTGAGTAAACTTTCAGTTTACTCATACCTTTCTTGGCAGGATTCTCTGGCATACATACGGTAACTTCGCATGTTCATCCAGAATTACTACTACTACTAAACCTTTCTACACAAAATACATAGGACTGTCCTTCATGATGTTTTTTAAAACAGAACCTTCAAAGTACACCTTCTGTTCATGTTGAAGATTTTTCACATTTATGGTGGGACGCCTGAAAAGAAAACGACAAAATACATTTTCTGAAGTGACTGCTCATTTAGCTGCCACTATTTAACAAGTACATAAAATGCTACTTTACTTAAATATGACTACAAAGAATAGAACAACTAAATTACTATTTAATTTAATAGTTATTACACCTCTAAATACTTTATTTAAATAGGCAGAATCAGAGATCTTGTGTTAATGCCATGAGAACTGCTGACACAGCAACATCAGTGATTAGAATGCAGGTTAACGGCACTGACACTTCCAGTGTATAAATGATGTTTGTCTTTCTAATTACTTAAGATAAATTAATGATGGAAGTCCAGATGTTAGAGTGTTCATTCTTAAGCCTTTGTTTCGTCTAAAGAACATCTTGTCATGCGGGAAGCAATTTTAATGCAGTATTATTTCCAGTAGTTGTAGTAGTTTGCTTTTACTTTGTTCATCTGTGTGGCAGTTTATTAACAGCCATCTCAGAGCAAATTACAGAGTTTGATATCTTGGCTATTGAACTGTTCTAACACAGTAATGTGTGAGAGGAACATTATCAAAATAAACTGTACGCCAAATTTCTTTTGTTCAGTTTAAGTTGTTCTGTGGTATTAAGCACTCAACGAACAATACACAGCAAAATTATCTTAATCCAACTTGAAGAGAACCTGACAGATGCCAGATTATTGGATATTCCAGATTATCAGATGGTACCTATAATGAGCTAAGTTCTTACAGGTAATTTTTTTTTTTACTGCTCCTATACTTGGGCTGCACAACTAATTCATTTACATATCACATTAATCTGCTGGATCAGTGTTATCAAGGCCCTCTTTTGTGCCTTCTGAGTGTTCACAGCTGAAGAAGTTGATGGAGTGGGAGTCAAGGGGTCAGGAGATATGACAGTTGACACATTCTTGAAGACCTCTTTGAACATGTCCCTCAAACCTACTGTTTCACTGATGAAGCTATTTTCTGGTAAGAAGCAAAACTTTTGGTCTTTGGGAACTACTCTCAAGTGCCAGATTATTAGGACTTCTGAATTATAGGACACCAGATTACTGGATTTTGTACTACCTATGCCACTGGATGTTTTAACCTCCACCAGTCACCATGAGGTGTATTACTATACACTTCACATCCACAGTACCACTAAGTATATGTATCTCTAAAAGAGATCACTATTCTCTACATGTGACATGATTGACAACATGTCTACCACGTAAACGTGTAACGTACAATATTGTAATTGCACTGGAGAATGCAGAATTTGCATAGTAAACATACAAAATGGTTCCATGGTGGTCAAATTAAAATTACTAGATAAGTGGGGGGGGGGGGGGGGGAAAAAAAAAAACAATAAAAAAATTAACTGTTACAATTTACAGAACTGGATGCTGTGGAAGCAAAACATGGTTATCATCATAAAAATTTCTGAATAATCCTACCTTAAAAGCCTCAGAGACATAAAATTTTGTATCAAATCCTTTAATTTTCCTGCCACAATTTAAACTCCATCCACATTTGGATTCAAAGTGTCAACCCTGCAACAACTGTACTGCAGGTATAGGAGTCTGTACATTTCTCACTTCTGTTCATTTCATGACAGCAACTGCATACTCACCCTTCCAGGTAGACACGAGCTCGATACGCAGCCAAATGTGCATTGTATGTTGGTGCAGGGTAGGACACGCTGCGTGTGCACCGTGAAAACATGTGACACAAGTAATATGTAAGCTGCTCAAGTTCATCTGTTGTCATGTTATCATCATCATTCCACAACAAATGGTACTTTGTAGGTCGGCTGACACCCTACAGAAGACCATTAAATGAAAAGTGAAACAGATTGGAGGTTACAGTTTTCCACAGTGACAGTACGAGATCTTGTAAAGACACAAATCAATTTCATCTTTTATCATAAAGATTATTGGTCTGTCTTCATGAGTGGTCAAACGTTAGTCCTTTCCTGTTTAACTTTGCTGATTTTATTTTTGATAACATCCACCCAAGTCCACCATCTGTCATGCAAGATTATATCACATTTTTTACACAACTTGGTGTTGAAAATAGAGCTTGAAAGAAAATTTAAAAATAAAAAACATAGGAGACAGAATTTCCAGAAACTACTTGTGATGTACAATACTCAATTAGAAGGGAATAATATTTGTGGTTGACAAACTGCCAAAAATGCTAGCAACCACCTTAAAAAAAATCTGAAGCCTGGCATGAAAGTATAGCTGAATTCTGTTACAAAGACACTGGTTTATATGACACTTAATCTGCACCCTAAAATATTCTGTGGTACCAATTTCTTTTTTCTTCCCAAATTTTAATTGTAATTCAAATTTAAAATAAATTTAAGTAATATGCCCACAGACCTGTACTTTGTCTTGAAATATTTTTCCTTCACTGTGGCCATAATCTCATATTCCTAAATGACAAAAACTATTCAGTCCCTTTCATGACATTGTAATCGAGTTTGTATTAAAAATTCTTAAGGCTCTACAATGCAATGTTATGACCATTCCTGGTGTCCCAATGAGTTTAACTGGGATACTCAAAAGTTCTGATTTTACTATTCACTATGAATGGGACACTGTTGTCTCATTAAATGTACATACTTTTGTCTGAGGGGGAGAACATTGTCTCATAATGGGCATTTAACTTGAACAGTGCTCTGGCTGCAGCAAGCGCCTGAAACTTACAAGGTCATATGCTAAAGTTTAAGGTAAGAAGCATATTTCTCTAAATTAAAGTAATTAATTAAATATGGGGTGGGGGGGGGGGGGGGGGCAAAGTCTTGAGACCTTATATAATGATACCTTCCTTGCTGACTACCACATACCAATACAGTAGAGCCTGAAGCTGACAACAGCTGGCCAAGATGTATACAAAATAACTTTCACTCAATTACTTTAATGCATTTGGTATTTATCCGTTAACTATTTCAAACAACTTACTTGACATGCTTCAATACTGACTGACAATAATTTATGTAATGTACGTTCCTAGTTTTTCTTCTAGAACTGTTTCTGTTTGATGGAGGTTAATGGACAGAAGTCTTGCATCTCTCATCTCTTCTCACAATTGGCAATTTTTGACTGCTTGCCAGCTCTTTAGCTTTTTCATCTCTTCTTGATGTTTTCTCATACCTGGCTGAACCACTTGGTTGTGGATCATCCCACTGTTATTTTATGTTTTAAAATAAAGCTCTAATGCCCTTCTCAGTATCCCTGTTTTATCCCTTCCGTTTACAAGGCCAAATCACTGTAGTCATTTCTCTCTTAACTCTATCAGTTCATTCAACCTTCTACGAGCTCTAATGAAGCACATTTATCTAGTCTCAAATCTTTTACTGAACTCTGTATACTACGTACACCTCCTCCACTTCCACTGCTGCAGTCTGACTGATGGACACAATAAACCTTTTCTGTGTGTGCCTTCTTAACATAACAAATTTAATTTTTAGACGCTGTATGTATTTTTGGTTGGGTAGTGTAGAAGCTGAACACATTTAAAGTTTTTAGGGAACCAGTAAGTTGGCTGGAAGAGGGTGATAACTGGTGTAGCTATCTGTTTCAAGGTCTTGTTTGTCTTGCGACATCATCCAGAACTAGGACGACTATATTTGGTCATCTTTCCCAAGCAGCTACAGGAACTAATAGTGAAAAAGATCTGCAATTTGAGCATATCCAGTACCCTTAAAACTACCTGCAGATGGACAATGCGTGTAATGTGATTGCAGATGGTCCTGCTAGTGAAATCCTCACAGCTCGAAAATGAGATGATGCCATCTTACTTCACTGTCACCAAGTTCAGTGAGTAATATTTGCCTGGTTTATTCCCCCAGTAAATTTCTACATGAAGCAAGATAAAAAGGCTTGAATTTGATGATTTAACCCCTTCAAACCAGAATTTACTGCCCGGTAGAATGTGCAGAAGACTGGAATTTAAATGAAGGCTTCATTAAGAGACCATTAAATAACCATTGGCTATACGTGATGTTTGGCATTATGATCACTACACTGCATGACAGGAATATCTGACGTTAAGTGCCATTCATCAAAACATGCCACCTACAGTGTGATTTATTAACATATATTACCCATAAAAGTTGTATGTAATGCATTATTCAAATATGTGCTGAAAAAAAGAACATTTTTCTTTTGGTTCCCAAGAATCCATCTATAATCCCCAAGTAATCACAGCTCACTACAGTTAAATTTAAAATAAAATATGATAAAATTTATAAACCATACCTGTATGCTGGCATGACTCACTAGAAAGAAGTCCAGCTCAATCGGGTGTGTGATCTTACTGTCAACAACAGTACCTGGAGGTACATTATGGTTTTTCCCATCTTCATCCTCCTTCCTTGTTGGAAAAAATCTGGTATGGTGTCGTTTCTGCACCACCAGAAAAGTCACCTTGGGTTTGTAGTCTGGATTCAATGAAATACAGGCACGTCTGATTGCGTTTACCTCACTATTCAAAACCTATAACATAAAATGCAATGGTAATACAAGCAAAAGTATCACCCAAATAAGTGTTCTGGAAATTTACTGCTGTGTAGAGCAAGAGATAAGCAATTTCAGCAATACATTTCTAGGTGGTTTTTCATTCCTGCAGCTTACCCATTAAAGTTTCTTCACCCACCCACCCACCCACCCATGTGTGAAAAAACTTCAGAACTGCATACATTTTCAACAATTTAATATTTTGGAAAATGTGGAGATAAAAACAAATGAAAATAAGGGTCACTTTACATGAGAACCTATACACATTTCTTTGCGCCTCAAGAGTATAACCTGCTAATATTTATTGGAGGAAAAATTATTTCAAAAGAAGTTGCAGAGATAAATAAAAGTATGTATGGTATTCATACAGATTATATATATATATATATTTAAAAAAAAAAAAAATCCAATCACACTGATAACCGTCAAACTACATCAGCCCCACAGAACAAACTTAGAACCAATGGAGGAGCAAAGTTGAGTTGAGACTGTCAAGGTCCGTATTGGGCTGTAGCACCAGAGAAGAACACATTGCCACAGTATGATTTTCCTGTTTGTTTTTGATATTTCCCACTAGGAGAAATGATCATACCAAGGATGGGTAAACACAGAAACTTCAGTTACAAAATCTGCTGTATGCAATTTCACTATGTGATTCTAGTCTTATCCAACATATCTGAAACATACCTCATAGAACTGCCCTTCACTCACACCATCTCTGTAAAAAATGATCCTTTCTGGCTTATAGCCTGTGATACCATAAAAGTACTTCAGTTGCTCCCTCATAATAACCTCCAAATCTTGAATTATCTCAACTCTAGGAGGTTGCAGCCGAATCTGAATGTTGTATTTGAACGCCTGTGGATCATGACTTGCACATACCTGTACCAGTTAAAAAAAAGTATGAATACATATCAACTACCTTACACAAGCAGAATTCTGTATCATACATAGGTCAAAGGAGATATGTCAAATATCTTATTTGCTGTCACCTGTTTCTTGCTTTAACAATGTCAACTTCTTTACTCAGAGTCCAGCCAAGACTTTGGCCCATGGTGAATTTGCAAATGATGACCAAAGTTATGAACATGTGCTGATTGTTCTTGTCTGTCACATCAGGAATGGTGTGTGATGAATATGATCATAGGCAGAATGAAAAAGTGATTGGGGAAACCTCAGGTACAGAAAAAGATGTGATATCCAAATATGGATAATCCAGAATGCTCGATTAACAAGAAACTGATTACAACACCCATAACACTCCATTATTACATCAACTGGCAGCAGTGTTTTGAATATGATGATTAACCTTTTGACGCCTAATGTCAACTATAGTGGTCGTACCGCACCGCTAACCTCCAAAGTTGCATTTTATATATTTATTCAACAAATATAGGTACTGAATATTTTAAACATGGTATATACT
>Ga0123352_10005424_pt1 | contig 19197 bp, 11 predicted proteins | sample TergutLab28metaG_FD_89700 | JGI IMG/M metagenome (GOLD analysis project Ga0123352, IMG submission 89700) | Labiotermes labralis P1 segment gut microbial communities from Petit-Saut dam, French Guiana - Lab288 P1 | ecosystem: Host-associated > Arthropoda: Insects > Digestive system > Gut ... | reverse complement strand
TCGCTCTTTCGCTATGTTTTTTATCTTTTACGGTGTTTCTTGCACAATATGTAGACTATATATATATATATATATATATATATATGCTTATGATCTAAGAGTATTTCCGTACCAAACTTCACTTGCCTAGTTCCTGTTGTTGAAAAGATATCGTCATCAACCCACAACAAAAGAAAGTTCTGACATGGCAAACATCTTGTTTACTGCAATAAACAGAAATTTTACCAAAACAAATTTCCTTCATTTTGTCCAGCATTTGTTATTTCACATCATTTTTTAACTCAAAATTAAGTAGCGCTACCACGACTTCTGCTGCACAAGTTCGCGTGGCCTCCACGTTGTCATCACTAACTATAGGACATTCCAAATATGATCTTAGGGTGTTTTCCAAAGTCATTACTATTATATTCACATCGATTTTCATGAAACTCGGTAAACTGCTTTGAAAGTTAAAGGAATACACACACGCACACCCACACGCACGCACATAGCTTGTTGATCTCACAGGAAGGCTCTTCTTTTCTTTTGAGGACAAAAATATGAAGGTGATTCCATTGTCTGCAGGGAATCTGTCTGTGGCTCAAAGATTTTATTTTTCTTCCCTTATGATGGAGAGAGAGAGACTTCTCTGAAACGTAGGCACTCATCTATCAGACTGCAAAGGATATATCAGAAGGTCTGAAACCTTTACTGTCGGGTGAAAATTGGTTTTGTACGTGAGGTCTTCGTCTTCAGCGATGTTACGCTTCGCAGGGTGGTAGCTGGCTACCGACGATTCGGGAGAACTTATCGGTCCCATCCTCAAATCTGCCCCAAAACTTCTGTCACCAACTACCAACCTACGCTGCGAAACACCCTAGAAGAGCGAAGGCCTCAACTAAACCGCGGTGGAAGCCTGCAATCTGTCATGTTACTTTACCCTTCCGTATTATGGGAACGTACATTCTGGTAGGTTTTGGAAGGGCATTTGCCCGCATTGTCTCCTTTATTTCCCGCAAATGAACCGTTTTGATCATTTTTTAAAGGAAAATATTTAGAAGAATATATGGTCCTAAGTATGAAAACGGGGAACGGAAAAGTCGGACGAATCCAGAACTAGAAGAGATGAGCAAAGGAGAAAATATAGTAAAATGGATAAAAGGGCAAAGGATAAGTTGGTTAGGTCACCCAGAGAGAATGGAGGAGAATAGGATGCCCAAAAAGATCTTCACTCAAGAACTGGAAGGGACGAGAAGAAGGGGAAGACCCAGGAAAAGGTGGAAAGAGGAAGTAGAAAGAGATCTTAAAGTGCTGGGAGTGAGAAGATGGAGAGAGTTGGTGGCAGATAGGAAAAAATGGAAGGAAATTGCTCGATAGGCCTAAGCCCACAGTGGGCTGTAGTGCCAATGGAAGAAGAAGAAGAAGAAGAAGAAGAAGAAAAAGAAGAAGAAGAAGAAGCGTTTTGATCTTTCGAAACATCTGTTCTCTTGTATCAGAGTGCCTCGGATCATAAACCAGAATTACATAATGTGCATCTCCAAACTTTTTGCAGTGTCATTCATATCATCGTTGTTTTTTCGAGCGACCAATGGAACATTTTGGCTACAGTTCAATTAGATGTGAACCCTTTGTGACGTGTGTGAATTTTGCACTTACAGAAACACTGATGACAGGCATTAAGTGAATCCCACAGTCGATGCTGTGATGTTATTTCGCCATATAAAGGCACAAAGTCCCATACTGATTGCCTAACAACTTCCAGTTTTTCTCATGGTCACTGGACTTAGGTCTCAGCAATTAATATTGAGTTTTCCGTATTCCGGGATGCGATGCTGTGTGGTTTGCTAAATAGGCAGCAACATTTCAGAGTATCTTACTGCCTCCATATTCAGTAAATATAGAGAAGAGGGGGGAAAGATAAGCAAGTGACAGAAAGTTTGGAAGACAGGACAATAACATAATTTCGGGCAATCCAAAAGCAACTGACATTTTGTTTTTAACCTCCAGCACATTATGAGGTCGTTCTAATTATGTCATTCTTTTCGTGAGGCCTGTACAAACTTTCCTGGAAATTAAGCGACGTAAAAATTGTAGAAACTATAAGGTTACGTACATATGTGGATACAATAAATTGTACAGTTTTCGCAACAGTTCCACTTAATTTTAATCTGTGCTGTGCAGCGACATTAAACATCGGGTAAATTGTGGTAAAGCCCAAAGACTGAGTTGGTTTGGACACATAAATAGAATGCTCGAAACTAGCACAGTAAAAAAATACACAAATGGAAACCCTTCACAGGAAGACCAGCAGGAAGACCCAAGTCTCGATGGGAAGATGATGTCAGGAATGGTCTGAAGAAGATGAAGCTTACGAAGTGGGCCAAACAAGTCCAGGATCGCCTTACATGGCAGGATATTGTTGAGAAGGCCAAGAATTTAGAGTTGTAGCGCCATAGAAGAAAGAAGAAGAAGAAAGAAGAAGAATAAAGAAGAAAGAATAAAGCAAGAAGAAGAAGAAAGAATAAAGAAGGAGGAGGAGGAGGAGAAGGAGGAGGAGAAGAAGAAGGAGATGGAGAAGAAGAAGAAGAAGAAGAAAAGAAGAAGAAGAAGAAGAAGAAGCCTCAGAGCTATATTCTACAACTGGAATCCACATGGACCTTTTTAAAACTTATATAAAACTGACGCGAGAGGGCCTGGCTTATCACACAGCCAACATGTGAAAATGAAAACTCATAACTTATTTAGCTCTAAAAGTCATACAATATTTTAAAGTTGATGAATTTGAACCATCCAAAGAACATCAAATATACCAAGACAAGAACAAAACAATCTGTATCATGTCACTTTCTGTAGCATTGAAAAGGGCTGAAGTATGTTCTGAAATTTGTTGCAAGTGAGGAAGACTCACTGGAATATTACTTCTTGGAATGATACAAGAACACCTGCCTGCCCAGGCATCAATGATGCTACAAGTGTCATGCATTTTTGTCCATTTACACTTAAGCTTTAGCATATGGCCTTCAAAATCTCATGTTTCTGCTCAAGCCAAAGCACTGTTCAATTTACATACCCACTGCAGAAAGTACTTTCCCTTTCAGAGAAAAAGGGTGTAATGTAAGAGGACAGCACTGCCCCATTCATCTGTTAAAAGGTAATGTTATCCTTGCACTACGTGCACATGGGAAGAGTCAAGGCATCATGTTCAAACTCAGAAATCCTTACTATTACAAGGTAATGAGACATACACTGGTAAGAATATACAAATTATAAACCATAGCACAGCAACAGACAGATAACACTAGAAACATCCATGAGGGTGATGACAATACCAGAAGTGTATCTTGTGAAAATGTATCTGGGCTATCTTGCCATGGCCAAAGAATGGAAAATTTCAAGAGGTTAGTTTATCATACATGAAGATTTTGCACAAATATGGCATACTAAACTTCACCAGATCAACTACAGTGATGGAACTCAAGGAACAGCATTCAAAGCAAGGCAGGAAGACATCAATTAAGCCTAAAGTGTGCATATTCCCATCAGCAATGCTTAAATAAAATGGCTATTAGTACACAGTATATCCCACTAGGTGTATCTACTACAACTGCTAATCTGGACAAGTTCTGAAGGACACAACTGACAAGATGAGAAGACGCCAATTAGGTCTATGTTTCTGGTAAACACACTGCCCATGACAATTCTAGTTCAGTATGTAAACAGATGTTTCATGTACATGACACTCCTGAATTTAACTAACACATCTGGCCACATATTTCATTGCATAAACACCATCCACAGGTAAATATTCATTATGAAGGCACAAATTAAAGTGAAAGCTTTTATCCTGTGAGCAGCAGATATTTAGCATCTAACTTCCTGCAATATTACTGACAGCTGCAGTAGGGTTGTGTTAAACAATAGACTCTGCATGTACCCAAATACACTACTTGTGGAACTCTTCCACAGATTCACAAATATGAAATGGCTTCTCCACATACAGAATGCATTTTCCAATTCAGAAAATAAATCAACATGGACACAATGAATGAATGAACAAATGATGCATACACAGAAAAATGGAATAACGACAGAGAGCAGAAGACAGAAGATAGCAAAAAAAGTATTGAATTATAAACCAGGAGACATAAGAGGTCCACAACAACCAAGGAACAGATAAAGATGCAAGAGAAGACACTAATCCAGGGTTTCACAAATTTTCCAAAAATCTAGGAGCCACCTCAAGATTCTGGGTGCCAGGAGGGTGATGTGAGGCTAGTTCCACATTGAGGGTTCACAAATATTAGGCACCGCCATACAAAACGTAGTTTCCATGGTGACCTGGTACCCAGGATTTGTACAACCATTCTAGTACTCAACAATGATTATAATGGTGTTGACAGTCTACTGGTACTATGATGCCATCTGTTGCTGGATCATATTACAACCAAATATCATCCAGTACAAACCTTCACAACCTATTTCCCCCACATATAGTATAATGTAACCTCCCACTTATGCCTTGGTCTGCAAAGTGATCACTTTCAACTTACACTTTCTAAATTGCTTTCACTTCCATTAGTGACGTATGTGGTAAAATGTGCTGCACAACAAATCGGCAGGTCTGGAGTCAAGTAATAAATATGACCAACTACCCTGAAAACCGCACCCTTCAATAAAATGTATATATATATATATATATATATATATACACATACAGGTTGTCCCAGGAGGAATGTGCCAGATTTCGGGAGAATGTTCCTTATGTTAAAGTATACCGATATAACCCAAAACACCTATATCCTAAGTTGAACAGTTACGGAGATAATGGCCAGAGAAAAGTGTGGGCTTCTTGCGGTTCCAAATACTGCAACCTGCACAGCTGATACGTCAAGTGACAATGCTAACGGCCTTGACTGTGGAATGCAGTGTTCACTGTGCCTGCATGACACTTTGCGCAGTCAGCCATGTTACGTCAAAGCTGGGCTTTCTCATGTATAGTGCTTGTAACCCTAAGGACAACTATAACAAGAGTGCAAGTGTTTTTGTAGTTCAATTTAATGGCTTTATGTCACTCACAAGTTAGTTTGATGTTAAGTACAGATATTAACATTACAGAAACCACATATTCCTGCCAGTTTTAATATTTTTTGGTAATCAATAAGTGTGTAACAGCTGTCAAAGTTTCAAACTTCTCTGGCCATTATCTCTGTAACCATTCAACTTTGGACATAGGTGTTTTGGGTTATATCAGTATACTTTAACATAAGGAACACCCTCCCGAAGTCTGGCACATTCCTCCTGGGACACCCTGTATATATATATATATATTTGATTTGCACCCTGCTGTCACCAGCTCCAACAACACAGCACATATTGGAAGGATAATTAATAAATAATAAGTTGGAAAGAATGTAGAAGTAAGCGGCAATGAACAAGTTTGATATAAAACACAGGTGCACAAGCTCTTACCCACAATTCTGAAATCCAAAAGCAATGAAGAGCTAAAGTTTTTGACTTGGGCCACCCATGACACAGGTCTGAGCCATCAATTGTGTCTCAGCATTTCTACCAGATGTATACACCTCTGCTGTTCACTGATTTTTTTTTTTGTGTCATTTTGTGACTTTAGTCAAAAATAGTAACAGACACGTGAAAAGAAGAAAGGGAAGTATCTGTCATTATAGTAGCGTAGAAATTGGAGTTACTGCAGCAGCTTGATTGTGGTGTGTCAGTGAGGAATATTAATGATGCCATTTATGCAGACGCTTATGCTTGGAATGATGTTAATAAATCAAGATTAACAACTTGCTGGGCACAGATTTTGGCTTACAATGGTGTTTGAAAATTAACCTGCAAATGAAGACTTTGAAGGATTCTGTGTCACTAATGAGAACAAAATGATATCAAGCATCATTACTTATGTCAAAAATTTGTCAGCTGGAAGTGTATATCGGTTAGAGGAAGCTGACAATGTAGAAATGCTGAACACTGACAATGATGCACCTATTGTGCATTCCTTCAGTGATGGCAAAATTTCAGAAATGGTATTAAATACAAATAAGCATAATGATAATGATAATGATGATGGTGACAACATTGTGAACACATGAAAAAATCCCCATACACTGTATGGTGAAAATGTGTTGTCAGTTAACTGCTAGCCTGGCACAATGTGTATTTGTCAGCAAGAGATTATGACTATCTACTCAACTGAAGAGAGACTGCTTAGAGTGAAACCTGCGTTAATGAGACAGACGACAATGAAAGAAGTCTTTAAAAAGGCCATCTGTCATAGTGCTGCTTCATCACTTAATCACTTGACAATCCTGTTCCTGTCCCATCTCCAGCTCCAACCAATGACAATGACAATGAATACCGATGTACCCTCTTCTCCAAGATCCACAAGCAGCCGCAAGTAATAAGCATTTATTGCAGGTATAAGTACAGGTATTTAGCTTATTTTGACCCTGTATATGTTTGAAGTTTTCTTTAGAAATAAAATGTACTACACTATTTATGGTCTATATTCAACCCACTATTTCATTTACCAGTTTATTACTACAGTACATAAATAAACTGTAACAGTGTAGTCTTTATTTACCCAATTTAGTGTGAATATTCATACAATTCACTGCAGAAATAGTTCTGTGTTTGATTATGAGGTGCTGTCCCAGATCCCACTGGGGATGTTACATTTTTTATGGTATATCCACCATATCACCTTTCTAAAATCCAAAAAATTCTGAATTCTGGAACACATGTGGATATATGCTGGCACTCTCCAGCCAGGGATAGGAAAAATGCAAAACACCTATCAGGACCGTCAATGTCCAAGTTTTTGTTTTCATAAGGATAAAGGATCAAGCTTTGCACCCAAATTAGTTCACCGCAATATGACATTAAAAAATAACTTAAAAATATATATGAGAAAGAAAATGTTGAACAAACACATGTAATGCATTTAACTGTCACCATTAAATATCTAAAATGTACCTACCCCTCACATTTTAACTAACCTGTACTACTTACTATCCCCATGCACAAACAAAGGTACAAATTTAAATATAAAAAATTAATAATCCTTTATAAATCTTACTTTTCTGTAACGAAACTTATGCTGAATTCACACCAAAATAAAATCACTATGTCTTAAAATATTTAAAGAACACTAAAGTGTTTGGTATTACTGCGATAAACACATGTTCTTTCCCTTCCCTATCAGTTGTGATAATGTTCAGCATCCACAGAATAATAGCCCTGATACACCAGTATAGTAACTATCAAGAGACATACAATGAATGTCGCCTTATGACAATTCACACTTTCGATATTAACATACCTGCAAGAAGAATGCTACCTCAGACACTTGTCAACAAACTTAACACCAAGACATGAGGGGGTGTTACTGTGACAACTATAAATAACACCATCTCCTGTGTTGTGACATCATACAGTCTGGTTCAGAGATACATCTACCCTCATATTTTTCTACCCTGATGACAGAGGCTGCAGGTAACTTCAAAATGTTTTGGAATTCCTACCAGACTACACTCCCTCACAACTTGGAAGACAGCCCCCCCCCCCTCCCAACCCACCCTATTCTCAGTAAAAAAACAATCCCGGTAATCAACAAGTTATTCCAATACATAAATTCTTATATACTTGTTACAAGACATATATACTGTACATGTACACAGCATGGTGATTATGATGCATGACAAAGGTGACAGGATCTCATAATCAAGAACTGCAACAACAGCTGCGCACCAAAAAGTCACGAACAACATTCAATGGGAAACCCATATTCCAACTTGTCAAAACTCATCACTTTGCTAACAAAACAACTGACTGGGTACAAAACAAAAAATCATCAGAAACTTGCACAGCGGACCTTTACATCCCACCCTCTGGTTTACATGTCCAGTACACATTATTTAGCACCATTATGTGTTCATCCATTCAAGTATTGGGACCAACAGCAGTCACCACCAGTCTCTTGTAATTTCCTACCTCTCTATGAGAAGCACTCACAGTTAGAGGCTCTGAAACCAATATTTTTTTTATGTTGGTTCTTATTTTACTCTTCCTTATTGTACTTCAATGGAAAGTGATCACCCTTCCACCCATAAACTGATATGCACACTGTATGTTTAAATCAATGCAATTATTGTTACACTAGCTTTTAGTGATGTTTACCTAAATACGACTCCAATGCCCAAACTTACGAATCCATGGAATGAATTATAACATGCACCATCGCTTACCTAACACACTTTTTAACACCAAAGGACAATTATATTTCATTATTTTAAACTCCAGTCTCCGGTTTTCTTTCAAGTGACACTCTTTATTTCTATTACTCGTATACTGGAGATATTATCTGCTAGTCATTGAACATTCCAGAAAACTAAAGAAGCACCCAGCAGTATCATAAAGTCACAATTTTTTCACACATGCATTGCTTGGTAATGCAGTCAAGTGGTCATTGTATGAAATGACAAACCCACTGACTTAAAATCCATCCCAACCTAAGAAATATTTCTTCTCCATTCTTTAGAGTAAAAACTTCACCCTGGAATGAAAATCATTACTCTATTTAAATAACTTAACATGGTATACAGTTCTGTTTAATAGGATGTAATTATGAAATTACTGAAAACATGAAAACTAGAAGAAAGTAGAATTTTCCAAGTTTAGATTCCAATTTGAAGTTTCCATGGTGATTCACTGTTAATGTTTGCCCTGTTTTTATATTTTTGCACCATGTAGCAGGCAGCTGTGTTCCTGACATTTCAGGAGAACTTAGTACATTCTTCTTGAGGGTCTAGAAAGAAAGGAAAAATAAGGCTCTATACAAAGGTAGATGGCTCCTCAGGCACACAGGAGGGAGGAAGGGGCTAATGCCCAGGTGGTGAAAAGTAAATTATGACACAATAACCCTTTTCAGGGCTACATAAAAGCCAATGGCACATTGTTTTTGGTGTGGACGCCCATCAAAGTGTTCACCTCATACACTGCTTCTTAACCCTTCGGCAGAAGAATTAAAGGCCCATAGTGATCTGCAGCCCAGAATTAAATGCCCATAGTGATCTGCAGAAGACCAGAATTTAAAGGGAGATGCACAAGAGCAGATACATGAAGTACAGCATTTTAAGCATCGCACTGCACATTAACATATACACAGTAAAATCCTGTTCATCTGGCACCCACAGGACTGGATAGGTGACAGATTATCAAGATATTCCAGATTATAACACAGTACCTATACTGACCTAAGTTCTTAAAGGCAATTTTTTGTTACTGCTCCTATACTTGGGCTGCACAACTAATCAGAGGAGTAACTATCTGGATAGCTCCTTAATCTGCTGGTTCAGGGTCATCGGGGTCCTCTTCCGTGCTTTCTGGAGCCATCACAGCTGAAGAAGATGATGAAGTAGGAGACAAAGGGTCAGGAGATACCACAATGGTTGATGTACAGACACTCTTGGAGGCCTCTTTGAATATGTCCCTGAGATATGACTGTTTCATTGATGAAGTTTTTTTCTGGTAAAATGTACTGAGGAGTATTTTCCTCAACTGTCGGATTATCAGGAGTGTTGGATAATCAGATGACAGATCAAAGAAATTTATGTGCCATTGGGTCAACTTTCTCTACTATGGTGGCTAGGCAATGGCAAACGTGGCAATATATAAGAAATTCTCACACATGTTCACCCATCCAAGTGCTCATCACACACGATTTTGCTCACTTTTCTGTACCGTAAGTTAAACAGTATCGGATATGATACTATAAAAAATGTTCCTGCGGGATCAAACATCCAAGGGCTCACCACACACAGTGTTGTTCAACTAACTGTACTATGGGATCTGACATTGGGCTCCCATGCAGTGGAGAGAAAGTAGGAACAAGAATAGGAATAAGAGAATAGGACACTGCCTCATCAGAGGAACTGCGGCTTAAGAAGGTCTGGGAAAGGGGCAAGTTTTTGTCACTGCAACACAGTGCAAAAAAAAAAAACCAGGATCAGCATTAACAAGAATGACCACAGTAGCTGACAACAAGTTACAAAATGTGATTCCAGCCAGTGCCAGAAGAGAACAAAGAAACAAAATTATGCCAAGTAAAGCATTTTGTAACAGCACCATATGGAACACACACAAAGCTGCCAGACTTTCAAGAACTCAACTGACACTGTTACACGGAGTTCAATCAAGGCTTTCCAACAGTTACAAGAGGAAGGCTCTTTCATTTTGTATATGCCATTTAAAGCCAGAACCAAAATAATGTAGTGTGTGCACATCTGCCAAGTATGCACAATGGAGAACAGTGTAAAAAAGCAGAAATATTTTTCTACTAGAAATTTGTATTAGAGGTTAATAAACAGAAAGAGCAGTATAGTGGAGCAATAGAAATATGGCATATATGACATAAAGGAAAGCATGTTCATGTCAAGAAATTCAAAAAATAATATAAAGCTCTTAGAAGATCACAGAAAATCATGCACAGAGATTCCCATCAGATGACTCTGGTATGCAGACAAGCATTGGTTCCTGGTCACTAATTCTGAGATGAAAATGGAATGTCTTTTCTTCTGGAAGTCTTGAGGCTTAAGTTCTACAGCAATACTCTATTTACTGAATATATGATAACACTGCATACAAGACAACTCCCCATTACAATACTCAATTTTAAGGCATATATCTATAAAAAAGACATTTATTTGTGTGCAATTACAATGCAACACTCCATTCTTCAGATGATAATTAAGAAAAAAATTCTTGTCTTATATTTGGGTACATGCAGTATGTGCTGAAGAAGTTATCATAAGGGCTGTTCTGTGACTGTGATGAGACACAACTCTCTTTACCAGTTGACATCTCATGCACACAAACATTACCACACCATGTAAATATATGCCATTTGTTTAGGATGTGTAATGTTTCATTTAAATAAAACATCTTGCACTAAATATGCAATTTTGAGCATTAATGATATTACAAAACTGCCACATAAGCAGGAACAAAATGTACAATACAGAGAATATTAACATTATTCCATGTAAGAAAACAAGGCATCAGACAGATGAAAAGATGTGAGTGTGCCTCAGTTGTTGGTAAAAGGAATGGCAATCCTGGCAAGTAATAGTGACTAATAGAAACAGCTGGAATTGTGCAGCCTTAGGACACAAAATTTCACAACCATAATGTGTTTAACTTTTAGAGCTACAAGACTCCTTAATTTCAGTGGGATTCAAATGGGTACACTATAACCCTTTTTTGTGTCAATGACATACTTACACATCACCTTGAAGTTTTAAATATATGACATGTGTTGTCACTCACTTTACTTTATAAAGTGTATATTTTAAATAAAGTACGTAACAATGGCTTTCTTTTTAGTGGTGTCTCACTGTTTTCTTTTGGCAACAATTACTGACATGTTGCTTCATAGTTATATGCATAAGAAACTAAAATGTTTATGAAGTAACCCATTACTTAAAAGCATGGTGTACAAATTTAAGAATAATGACATTACACATTTCAAAACTGCATCACCTTGTAAATAACATGCACAGTACTAACATACTGGAAAAAAAAATAAATATATTTAGGTAATTCTTACAAAAACTCCCTACTTTAGAAACTCTTTGGGGAAGTTACATGGAAAAACATCTTTAAGTCCACAAATAAAAAAAAATTGTTCATAAAAAAACTTTACATCAGATCATAAATAATATATATGAAACTCAGTGCTTTATAAATAGTTCTATATACTGGCACTTATTAAACCATTATGATATATCATTTACAAGACTAATTCAAATACGTAAATGAAAAGTGCAGGCTTGTTTGATAGACTCCTACTATCAAGTAGGCTATCATGGCATCATAAATTTTGTCTTCATTAACCACAGTTGATTACCCTTCAGTAATTATGTAACTGAAGAATATCAACTTTCTTTATATGAGTGACAAGGAAACAAATTTTGAAATCACAATGGGTGAAATAATCGACGCCTGCTACTGGCCTGTTATAGCTATGTAATCCTTTACACAGGAAGCTCTGGTATTCTGCTCAGTGTTCCTTTTATTACCATTGTATCAGAACTTCAAAATCAAATTTAGAGCACATGACTATGTCTAATCAGTTTCCTAATGCATCACATAATGGGAAGACAGTACTGGAGACAATACTGCTACTGCATTGAAGGCTTCTTGCAAGATCAGCTGCATGGAAATAAAGTTAGGATACATTTTGGAGACTGTCTGAATCAGCAGAAGTTGAAATGATGAATGACACAGCCCACATTACACTTATATCCAGTGGGCTGCATAAAGCTATAAATGCAACATGTGGCTACATCACTATCGTACCAACCTCTGATGATCCTGGCATAGACAATCTCCAAAGAATGAACCCTAACCTACCTTCATATCGCTCAGTCACCTGCAGTGATTTCATTGCTATACAGTCACAATGAGAAATATCTTGTGTATTACTGTTTGTTGACACATTATGCATATAAAAAAATTACCGACCAAAATAATTTTGAATAAGGTGTGCCTTAGCATTCAACTTGTCAGGGCCATCACAAATAACAATATTAACATTTTGGAGCTTCCTCCAGAACATGACTCTATAATGCTCACATTGTGGTCTTGTGGGTTACAACACTGTGCTGTAGTTTCACGGGTAGGTAAGTGGGTAGGTGGGTAGGTAGTAGCAATATTTTGGACAAACATACTTTCTCCACTTTCAGAGTTAGAGTGACTCAGAAAATGAAGATGATCCTCCAAAATGCTGTACTGATCTACCAGACTACATGTTGTCATAACCGACAAGCCCACAAAACGAATCCCTACTGCCATGAACACAACTCTAATATACTACATTCCAAAGCAATAACAGGGTGGAAGTAAGAAAGGCAGATGGAGACTGTGGAAATGAACAGGTTGCAGGTTATATCCTACATAATCAGTATTCACCTTGTCTTGTCACAGGACTGGGAGTGGGCATTCGGTGACTAGCAGGGGAATAGGGACCCACAGAACCTAGAAACAAAGTATACAATCAGTGCTTCTGTCATCATCCAAATTGTATAAGTGAATGCAGACTTTAAACAAAAGATCTGTACTATGTGGTGACTCAAAATAAGAAAATTCATGCAATGAAGGAAAAGAAGAATAAAACAGAAACAGCTTCAACACAGACGTATAAAAAATATTGCTAATTTGCTACCAGATATGATAAGTTAATATTAATTTTAACTGCAGTCTAACATTATTCACAATAATTCAAGGTCTATTAACAAGCACTTGTATATCCACATTATATTACAAGTAGCCTTATACTAATATGTGTGTAACTGTGCTTCTAACATCACACATTCACATCCTGAAAAAAGATTTACCTTCTACATAATATAACTAATAAATTCTTAAATGGTTCTTTGAAAACAGATATATGCTAACAAAAGCAGTAATTCCCCTGCTTATTTTCAAAGGAAAGTTACATTTCATGAGTAATGTACATGCAATAAATGTAAAGAATAAGAGGGGCAGCATGGCAGCAACAAATAAATTAAATGTAGATGCATTAAAAGAATTAAGCTTACCCTGTAACACTTAACCTGCTGTTTGGTTGCCAATCATTCTACAAATATCCCTCCTGTCAACACGCATCAAATATTTATCAAGAGTTCAGATTATGGTCTCACCAGATATGATTCCCTGTATTTTGGTGAACAGGCACCAGCAGTTTCTGAAGAAACTTGCTGCCTCCGTTTTCAGTGCACAAGACTACCCTCAAGATGGAGACAACATTCTTCTCTGCAACACTGGTACCTATTTGCCATCTTGCACAGTGTTACATTTCATTACACTATTATCTTAATATTCCTCATATTTGAATCTCAAATTCCATATTCAGGAAGTTAAAATTCTCTATCAAGTTCCTAACAGTTGAAAATATTCCCAATTAAGGACATCTATAATTTTCAGTACACAGAATCACATTCCAAAACTGCAGCACTCCTTGCAAAATCTCAATAACAAACATCCTTCATTAACTATGAAGATTAAATGCCTAATGTAATAAACATAAAAGAAAAGAAAAAGAGAATGACACTAGATGCAAATCTACAAACCATTAAAATGAATATATTCCTTGTCAATCTCATCTTTGTGTTTTCAAATGGACCCTCCTCACCATCTTTTTGCATGCCTCATATTCCATTGCTCCTTACAGTGTCAGAGTAAAGTATCACAAATAGAAACAAAGTGTCTACAAGCAGCACCAGAAGATCAATAACACAAAGAACAAAGCCTATGAACAAACTCACACTTTTGATCATTCAAGCCTTAACACAACTAATCAGCCAAAGCAACAAAAACAAACACTGTTTAATTAAAATTACACACAGCTGGTAATAGAATAACAATTAAAGCTTGGGTTCTGAACACAACATTTTGAGATTAAGTGTCTGATAGTCAACAGCAGATGTAGACGCGTTATGAAGAACTTACTCATGCAGGATATAGTGAAGTCTTTTTGGGTGATTAAATGTGTGAAGATGGCATTGGAGCCACAATTTTAAAAACACTATCTGTCCCTAATGCACCGTGTACCAGAGCTGCACGTTCCATTTACACATACAGTGTGCTCTTGGAGCCTGGTGTCCTTTCCAAGTGCTGACCACACAAGAAGCAGTAGGTGCAGCTGGATGGACAGTTATCATGGTCCATGCAGACTCCAAAATCACACAACCAATATAAACACAATGTGCAGCCACATCACTCACCACACCAACCATGTTGATACAGTACAAGACAGTCCCCAGAACAATCAATACTACCACCATCTTCACATGGCTCACCACCACCCAAGAAGACCACTTTGCACACAGCTGCCATGCAAGTCATATCATGCAGGATACTTTGTGCCTTGGATAGAGGTGTAAGTCACAGTCCACTAGTGTGCAGGTGTTCCATTCATGATTCAGCATCCTGCTCAGATAAGCTTCCAGGTGTGTCTGTCATCAATGTACTTGTAACTTCTGGCTCACCTTGTGGGCTGGGCATGATGGGAGTGCCTGGCCCTGGTGGCCCAGTAGAGCCTGGTGGACCCTGGAATATAAAAGAACAAATGTGTAAATGAAATGAAGATGAGAACCAACTGAAGTTTATCAGTTCCTTTGTAAATGTTATCCACCATTGCTTAATTAAGCAACATGCCATGAAGACATGGCTCTACACATTATCCTCAGCTACAAAATGGTGGTGAGTAGTCAAATTCACACCCTAGCCACTAAACCCCAGAGGAAAACAGTCCCAGGTACCTAAAGGACAGAAGGATTTCTAAATCTAAATGACTTCCTAGAAACTGTGAAGAATAGAAAATATGTCCTCAGTAGCAATTAAACACCATTTCCACTGATGTCCTACCAACACATTACAGGGTTCTGATAATGGCATGTGAAACTCATACCTGAAAATCCAGACAATGTCCATCATCCCAGACCAAAAAGCACACAATGAGTCTCAATCCCTAGCTCCTTGTAACAAGCCCACAATGAGAAGATTTCTGAAACAGTGGGCTTTTTTAACCTGAGAGGACAGATAGTGTCCAAATTTCAGTCATGTCCATGTCCTTCCCATGGCCTACTCTCTTGCTGAATTATCACTCCTCTGTATCAATTTCTGTCATTGTCCATTGCTCTACCATAACTTCATAGCCTTGTCACTTGATGTGACAATAACAATGACTCAATGCAATGTCAATTTACAATGTCATTAAGGTGTTCTAGTTATAGCAAACATTTGCTCTCAACATGCTGATTAGTGTGACTGACCATTCAGGCATTATAAACATTAACAAAAGAAATTAGGTTTTACATATGTCACAATATTTCAAAAATTGCAAATTAAGTTATCTACATGCAATTAAGAAATGATGAAACCACAAAAAAAAAACTGACAGCAAATTCCACATTCCATTACTACCCACTGCAACCAAATATAAGAAGAGAACTTAGCTGCTGTCATGGTCTTGACATTGTTGTGAACCTGTGTATTTCTGTGCACTCATGGGATGTAGTAACACATATGCATGCATATATAACTCTGTGCCCATCTGTGTATATGGATACAGTTACTTAATTTTCAGTGAGATAATAAATATATGAAAACAAATGTCTGATGAACCATATGGAATTGGATACGTGCCACATGTGCTCCATTTTAGCACTCCAGTGGAGGGCCCGCATTTTTTGTTCTCCACATATTATGTTCAGGAACTACAGACAAATATCCACCAGTTGGTATGTCAAATATAAACTGAACTCAGCATATTTACAGCTGACATGAAGTTTAAAAACAAAGAGGAACTTCTGTTATCAGTACTGTAATTTAATGTGTGCAATACTACAATGGAATTAAATGTAACAAATGTAACACTTACTCCATAATTGCCTGGTGAGGATGAAGAGTAGTTCATGGGCTGAAAAACAGAAATTCATCATTTAATATATAGATCATGATACACTACACGCTTGCAGATCAATTAGTATTACAATTTAACACATTTATGTTAAACAGTTCACAAAGGAATCAGTGTATATCAACCACACCTAGAAAATTTTGAACTTTGTGTGTTGCAACTTATGTCTGAATGTTTCTGACTTTGATGCCTTAGAATCAATAAGCCTATTATTCTAGGCATTATCCAATGTCTTGGGTTATTTTTCAAACACACCACATTGGAAACTGGATTTCTTTTTGTCATTGGGTGTAAGAGTTCTTGTTGTTTTCCCTCTTAGAAAGACCCACCTGCACTCATTTCAGCCACTCAGTGCTACACAATGACAAGCAATATACAAGGCAACTGTTTAGATTAGCAACTTACTGCTACCAAGACATGAAGTCAAAAAACTACCATGTTCTCAGGCCATTGCTATCACGCAAGTATGGTCTTGTACATAAACAAATTGTAGCCAGCTTCTGTTAGGGCAAAGTATGACTGCCAGAGATTAGTAACAACAAAGTTCTAGCTCAGGCAGTTTATCTGCAACAACCCTATGAACAAGTTGCAGTCTTTTTTGTCATGGAACAGCAAGCAAACATTACGTTTTGTTTCAAATGTTGCTACAGAAACACCTGCAATGCTAGAAACCCTTTAAGGAAATGAAGCTCTGTCTCAAGATTTCAGGATTCTGCTGCGCTTCTTAACCCTTTAAGGTGGAAATGACAGGTTGTTCCAAAATATTGGTAGAAATCCCAATATATGCTGTGTAACAGATCAAACAAGAGTGAACAGCTCATTTAAGCTCTACCTCATATGTGAATCTTCAAGTGGTTTAAGAGATACAGAGACAGGTGCAAGGACACTGAAGATGATGCAAAGAGTGGGTGCTCTTTAAAGGCTCAAAATCTGGAAACAGTTGCAAAAGTTTGAGAAATGGTGAGCAGAGACCATTAAATTACTCTAAAATTGATGCAAGATGAAATGTACATTAGGTACGAGGCAGTTCATCAGGAGCTTTGTGCAAAGTTTCGAAAGAGGAAACCCTGTGCAGAATTTGCTCCACACACATACTCGTGAATGAGCAAAGGGAACACAGCATTTCTACATCCAGACCTGTCACTCCCATCCACACTCTCAACTGCATCAGGGACTGGATGTAAATCCTGGGTGTTTCAGTTAAATCCTGAAACAAAGTGTGAAGAGTTTGGAGCAGAGAACAAAATCATCAATAACACCCATAAAGTTTCACTTGCAAATTTACGGATCAAAACAATGTTCACTGCTTTTTCTGACCAGCAGGGTGTAACACATAAAGAATTTGTACATGAAGACAATAACATAAAATTGTGAATTCCATGTACAGATGGGCGACCACCTCTGTGGTCTAGTGGTCAGATTTTCTGGTTACAGATACAGAGGTCCCGGGTTCGATCCCCGGCGCTACCAGATTTTCTGAGTAGTAGTGGGTCTGGAACGTCGTGAGCCTCGTGAGGTCAATTAAGGAGCTACTTGAATGAAAAAAGTAGCGGCTCCAGGTCTAGAAAACAGAGATTAACGGCTGTGGGGACCCGTTGCGCTGACCACATGACACCCCTCTTATCTGCAAAAGTTGGCACTAACTTCGCCGACCGGCGGTGGCCGCTCCGTCGGTATAGTTCGCGTGCGGACTAAGGCCACGGAGTTTAGTTTATGTACAGATGGTGAAAGTGTTATTGAAGCAGAAGTGAGAGTGTGGCTGCAGTTTCGACAAAGCTGCATTTGGTTCCAACTGCATGCCCTTCTCAGAAAATTGCAGTGCAGTGGTCAGCCACCCACTTAGTCATCTGACCTTACAAGAACCAACTTTTTCTATTCTCCTACATGAAAATGCCCTCAAAGGGAGATGATTTCAGGGTGTCAAGGATCAAGAAGGATGTAACCATCAAATTAAATGCAGTTCCTCTGTGCACCTTCAATGACAGTTTTGTGCAACTTCTTCAAAGATGTAAAAACAGCATTGCAGTCAAGAGAGTTTACTTTAAGGGAAATAAAACAATTTTCTCCTTTTTCATACATATCTGTTCTTATACATTAAATCCTGGAATCATACTGTTTTGACAGTGTCATTAGATCTAGAGGTTAAGCCAAGGTGGCCATATTGGAATCTCTCTTCAGGGGTCTGACTGATATCTGTCAATGTAACATCATTGGATGTGGATTTTAGAAGTGGTTGTCCCAAAAGATCTCTGAGAATTTACAATAATAAATTGAATGCACACATGCACACGCACGCATACACACACACACACACCAACTGGCTTCATGGCCTCCAATTCTGTGGATCTGAGTATATCCACAATAACAACCTTACCTTTTGTACAGCAGCAGAAACTGAAACTGGTGGCCATAAAGCATCTGAGACAATGGCTAAATCTTCTCAGATTTGTGAAATACTTACTAACAGCATTTAAACCAAAACAAATAGTGAAGTACTATGGAAGTATCGATTCACTGGGAACTCTGAGAGATAGCTGAAGGAGGGCTCTGGAAATGGAGCATCTCTCTCTATGGGTGCTGGAGGAGGAGGGGCTCCTTTACTGGGGACCCTGAAGGTTATGTAGAAAAGGCTCTGGAAATGGGTATCTCTCAATAAGAGCCCCATTGGGGAACCTGGAAGGGGGCTCATTTACCAGGGACTTTGAGAGATGGATGAAGGG
>Ga0123352_10005423_pt1 | contig 19198 bp, 15 predicted proteins | sample TergutLab28metaG_FD_89700 | JGI IMG/M metagenome (GOLD analysis project Ga0123352, IMG submission 89700) | Labiotermes labralis P1 segment gut microbial communities from Petit-Saut dam, French Guiana - Lab288 P1 | ecosystem: Host-associated > Arthropoda: Insects > Digestive system > Gut ... | reverse complement strand
CTGACCACGTGACACCCCTCTATCCGCAAAAGTTGGCACTAACTTCGCCGACCGGCGGCGGCCGCTCTGTCGGTATAGTTCGCGTGCGGACTAAGGCCACGGAGTTTAGTTTAGTTTAGATTATGTAAAGCAGTTTGAAACAGAGGCTATTCGAAGAAGTCATAAGAAAAGTGTCATAGGGAATTTATAAGATTTTTTCGATTCCTTCGAAATCAACAGCATATTGCAAACATATTTCGAACAGCCTGTTCGAGGTTGAATAAGAAAGGACATGGCATGATTTTTTTTTTGTTTTGTTATTGGAAGAAGCGTTAGATGTTATGCCACGCCATTAGAAGCATCTTTAATATCTCGAAGGCAATTATTACAGCAGACGCAAGTGATGAAGTTGTCTATACACGCAGCCACAATTTTCGATTGAAAGCAGGCATATTTACATTTCTCCTAAAACTTCACAGGCGTACCCTGCGGCGAGGGAACGGTTTTGTAATTGGCATTGTGAAGCAGTTTGCAATGTAGTGGAGTGTTCGATACTACAGGGCTTCGCGTCCCGGAAGACCATAAACGTATTCTCTGCAGTTGGAAGCTATAATCATACTCATCATAATCTTTCGTCCCCAGAGGCTAAGCCTGTAAGCTCCGCCCACTGTCCAGTAATACCCAATGAGATGGCTCCCATGGGCGGAGCTTGACTGACAATTGCAGAAGCAATTGTACTGCCCACGCCAAACACCTTCAGTTCAAAACCTGCCCGTACATGTACAAACAAAACGACTGACTCTTCAACATGCACAAATATTTGTGCTCCATTTTCTCGTTATTCGCGTCCTGGTCCAACGATTAGTTTGCTGGCGTCATTCAACATGAGCTCCGTATCTTGTGACGTGTTGGGGAAAGTGGCGCTGCCTGCTGGGTTGGCTGGCTGACCCTGACTTGTTCAGTACCTGTCTGTTCAGTCAAATCAGGCATAGAGCAACTTCTCCGGAAGTATAAACCACTTTGGCCTCCTCACTGATTAAAAAATTAACTCTACCACAGGCAACTGAGATCCGAGATGCCGTGGAGTGTAAGCGTTAGTCGACGGCCACACGCTTGTTCGGAATGGGGGTCGAATCCAGCCAGGGGCTTGGATGTCTGTTTCTTGTGAGCGTTGTGCGTTGTTAGGTGGAGGTCTGTGCGTGCGTCGGGCCGATCACTCTTCCAGAGTAGTCCTACCGAGTAAGGTGTGTCTGAAGATAATCGAGGATCCTCAAAGGACTAAAAAAAACAGGGCTGTTGTGCCGTGAGAAAAAATATTCTAAACTATCTAGCGTCAAAGGTAGAAGAATGGACCTGTGAGTGGCATTTTGCACACCATCTAATGTTTTGCCAACAGTAGGCAACATGGAACCTAAACACATGACAACCAGTTCCTGTTCAAAATAATTACGTAATCATTCTTATAGTACAAAAATACTGAGTACCGGACAATTTCCGCAAATATCTCACAATTAAAAAAGTAATGCAATGAGCGTATAACGTAACACTGAGGGAGGTTACCAAACTTGTTGCTCATGAAAAGCAATAAATATTACATATTGTGAGTGTGTGTGGGTGTGTGTGTGTGGTGTGTATTTGTATGTGTGGGTGTGTGTTGTGTGTGTGGGTGTGGTGTGTGGTGTGTATTTGTATGTCTGTGTGTGTGTTGTGTGTGCGTGTGTGGTGTGTATTTGTATGTGTGTTGTGTTGTGTGTGTGTATAACCTTAGTTTTCCAGCATACAAACACGCGCCCTGTGGTTTGTCCGGTCTTACCAGATATTTCCACGTTATCTCATAAAATCAATACATTCGAAAAAAAAGTTATTAATCATAAAATGTTGGTTTTGATTTTCTCTACAAATTTTGTCTGAAGCGTTTCCCATTGTAAGAAGAAATGAGCGAGATTTTACCATAGAGGCCTTCGTGTAAATCACCCGTCATTCTTATATGTATATGTTTTAGGCCTAGTTTTACAAAAAATGCATTTTCAAACCCAGGCTAGATTGTCGTTATATTTAGCACATTTTTAACAAAAAGAATTTATAGTGTAATGATGTGTAGACAAATAAACACCTCGTAAGTTTTAAAGATTCTGCATGCTTTCCCTACTTTTCCGAGGAAAGAGATAAAAGACGTTTTCTCATTTCACATGCTTAACGCGGGCAACATGTTCCCCGCTAGATGCAGGTTGGGCGAGTATGTACCAGATAGATTCATCCCTCTGGCACTGATGCTATAAATGTCGACTCTGTATCTATAATCTTGGCAATTGATAACTATGTTAACCCTTAACCTGCTAATGTGGAGAATATGGTGAGCTCTTAATAATGCCAGCAAATGGCAGATGGGATTTAATTCGGCGTTTAAATAATGCACTCGAGAAAAGGGTTCAATTTGTTAAGAAAGACGGTTCATTCCAAAAGATGCTGTCATCGGCATAACTAAGCTACCGAACGGTCATTACTCGTATCTCATTCCACAAATAATTTTTTTAGTGGGGAGTGTATTCTGCGCATCCTTATGCACACCATGCGAGCACACCATTAGTCGTCCTAACGCTGCCACCACAAAGTCAATAAAACAGCCGTTCAGTCATTCACTTTTCATTCGGGCAATTTCTGTCGACGATGACTGCTGGTCCTCTCCTGACCAATGAGTAATACACTCTATTTTTCGGGAGTAAAGCGGCCGAAGCGTGGAACTGCTACAAAGGTCTGCACAATGCTGAAGACAAGTTAATTGAGAAGTAAACAGTGCCTCTTCATGTAGTATTGATTAACAAAGCACTGGTGGAACTTTGTAGCAGCGTATGGCATTTCATTGAAATCTACTGCAAGCGATTGTTTTGCACGTAGCAGGTTTTTAAGTGGCTCTACATGCACGAAGTTTCTTTTCATACTCGTAATGGAGTGAAGCTAAGCCTCTCTGCGCCTTCTCGGTTAAAGCAGCCCATTGGTTATTCCATGGATGATACATAAAAGAACGTGGAACACTTGAGAAACTCTTCTGACATCGCAGAACAAAAATCTTCAGAGAGTGGATATCACAAATGTTTCTCACCACAAATCGCAAGTAGACTAACTTCAGTAAGATCATTGTGATTAGCCGGCTGAGCCATGGCACTTACCAAGAATCTCGGCACATTAGGTTCCGGAAATGCTTACAGCCACTCTGTTTTTTTACCATTACCCCTACAGAAGTCTGAAGTCATAAATACAGGATATAGAATTGTGGTTCTACTATCGTCGACGCATAAGATCAGCTTTGACCTTGACATTGAAGGTCAGCTGTTAAGGAGGCGGCTGTTTTTGTTCGTGGAACCGAAGGATTGACCTGTCTATGGACAAGAACTCGTTTTACGAATATGTACACGTGTGGAACCGAATAAAATGGAATTGACTAGCCAGTCCTAACATCATTGCCACATGCGACCGTTAAGTTTAGTAGTGGATCTTGGATATTTAAAAAACCTATTACTTACAAATATCTTCTTTCGGACTGACATCTCCATGGAAGTAGTTAATAAAATTGAGCTTAAAGGAAACCTACACCAGCGTTCAGGGAGAGAGAGATTTGTATGATACATTTTCTGTTTAGAATGGCTTGAAGAGTGTGGTTTTTAGTGTTCTATCAATTTTTCTTTAGAACGTGCCTTTAGGAGCTTTCAAGTAAGCAAGAAGGATTTGAAACTGATTGGAACAGATAAGCTTTTTGTCCTTGCTGGTGATGGTAATTTATTGTAAATATATTGTAAAGTAAAATGCAGAATAATGAAATGTGTGGCAATTTCTTTTAGGCCTACTAGGGAGAAACTGGCAAAACAAAATTGCATTGAATTGCATTCGCGAAGAAATTAAGGGAATAATGGAGACAAGGAAGCCTCCTACTATTCGGTCCAGATTCAGTTTCTACCCATTTGCTGATCAGAAACATGGCAATGATCATATCAAGAATAATGCGTTGTTTGGAGCTGTGGTACTATTTAGGGAGAGAAAAGGTACATACATACGTATATATATATATATATATATATACACATTCCATAGATCCCTGAGGCTGTCACCAGGTAATAGGATGTGGAACATGTCAAAAACATACAAAAGGTACAAAACATAACGTTATTACGGTGTAAGATTGACACAGTCATATAAGTCAGTAATAAACATCATCTGTACATGCAAAAAATTCGTCCACAGATTAAAAAGAGTGTGCATATACAAAATTTTTAGGGCTACTTTAAACTGTGGCTTTTCATTCCTAAGGCGTGTAATGCATGTATGGTTTTGGTGGGGAATCCTGAAAGTAATGGACCACATACATGGATAACCTTTAAGCAGATCTTAAATACATAGAATGGTAGGGCATGGGCTGTATTTGTGTGGCTTAGGACAGTGACACGGTGCAGCTATTTTGAACAGGATTGTGAACCTTCGGGTTGAGTAAGAGTTGGGAACTTCATGATTTGCTGCAGCGCTGCTATTTTCAAGGGGCTGTACACAATGTAGTTAATTTTGTCAGCATTGTCTACCGATTAAACAGTGCACGCGGCACTTCACCAGCGATATCCCTGGTCCTACATGACGACGAACTAGTCACCGTGTTGTCTGTTTTTCATCTAAACAATCCGCGCAAGGATACATTACGCAGATCAAGTCTGTGAATTCCTGGGTCCAGTAATCCAAGTTCACAGCGAAAATAAGTGACTGAATGTTGTGTGAGGTAAATGTATTTAGTCCTATGACTTTGTGAATTTGACAAATAAGAAAGAGGGTTTGACACTGCAACCTTACGGACAGAATAATCTTAGTAATTGACCAACTTACTGCACAAATTCTTGTTTTATAATAAACTACATGTTTCGAGCACATAGTGCTCGAAACATGTAGAGGAATTCTTGATTTTAAGCTTTCGCCGTGTTATATATGTAATATGTTTTCTTTTGGGTAATTCCCCGGCGTCTTGCGGTCTAATAGCCGACGTTTCGGAACCCTCTATCAGTCCCATCTTCATAGGCAGGTTGATGAAAATACTTCATCCACCTGCCTATGAAGATGGTACTGATAGAGGGTTCCGAAACGTCGGTTATTAGAACTCAGACACCGGGGAATTACCCAAAAGAAAACATTACATGTAGAGGAATATAATAAACTTATTATAAAACAAAAATTTGTTCATTAAGTTGATCAATTACTAAGATTATACTGAGATGCACGGTCAGCAAAACAGCAAAATTACGGACAGAAGTGTAATTCAGTTATCGTATAGCACGATCCAGAATTGTATTTCGGAAAGCGGAAAGATAATTTGTCTTCCCAGCTACTGGCGCTGTGCTGCCATAATATTTGCAGCACACATCTTGCTGACAGCCTAACATCAACATTACAAGAACGACATTCGTGTTCTTTTCACAAGGATTAGTGTAAAGAAAATTAGTTTTGCAGTTTCCTCAAGCCGGAATGTTTGAAGACAACAACACAACGTAAATGCAATCTCTGACAGCTACAGCACAAAGTCCCATTCTAGGGCCTATGTCTGGTGGACATAACCCGACTGCCCACCAACATCCTCCTTCCCCAACGTCGAAAGACAACTCTTTTTACCAATCGTGACGGAAAGCTGGATAACACGGCTAAAAACAACGTAGAGGGGGCTGGTGGAAATCGGCCAAGGATATTAAGAAGTTCAATTTACGAACGAGTCAAGTTACAAAGAAGAGAAAGATTTGTTGAAACAGTCCTTAATATCCCTACACCTCTTTCCCCTAATGTAACCCTTTTTTTATTTGTCACCCTTCAACTCAGTAGTCAAAAGACTGTTCTTAGGAAAATACTGAAGCACTATTTGTCCGTCTCCCCCCCCCCCACCTCTGCCTATGGTTGCATGAGCATGTTTTCTTATCGTTAGTGCTTCAGACACCCGTGTCTGGCGTCCACTCAATTGGCGTTCTTCCTCGAAAGACTGATACCCGCACTGTCCTTACTGCTCTGCCTGCATTTGTGGTAGGCAATACCCCAACTGCCCTTTCCCTTAGAGTCTTTTTTCATTCCTCTGCAGGTTTCTCCTGGTCACACGCGGTTGTTGTGATAATCACGTGAAATCTTGTCCAGCGGCAAGCGACCGGGCCTGTTTGACATAGTTGAGATGGGGCTGGAGAGACGTTAAGCAATAGGCAACGATTACTTCACTATGATGAAGATAAAATTGGCCTTGTTCCTGTTGTACCATATGCCAGCGTCTGTAGCTAAACAGCCTTTTATTGCATCTTTATCATTTCTAGCCCCATTTGGTACAGAGGTTTACAATAAAAATAGCGCCACTCTGTGAGCAGCGTCTTTAAAAATCCGATGACTGATGGCATCATAAAGGAAAGCCACTGTGACGTTTCCCAGCCACCTTGAAATCTTCGTCACAACGTTCTCCGCTGCTGGGTGGCTGCCCTTAACAGCTTATTGCCAGTCCGATTATTACGTTGAATTCCTCAAAGAGAGCTATTCTTGCAACCATGAACCGTGCAATATCAGTCGTAACCTTGCAATCCCTATGATAATTGCAGAACATCAATTTTCCTCTACTCTCGGCTGTGGTAGATTTCGATTTGAACTACAACGAAGGCTCTTGTCCCTTGTTCACTTTATGTGTCCCCAGGGTTCCATTGTCACTATTACTCGATTTGCCAGCCCTATCCTTCCCTCTCCTTCAGCCGTCGGTCGTGTCGCTGCTAAAGGCTTTTGTATACGGACATTACACCGAATAAAGAATGAACCTAGACTCAATATAGAAAGTTCAAAAACGGACAGCAAATGCTGTTTCTGAACAAACGAAATGTCATCTCATATTCAGAAATGATTTAAAATATGAAGCCACAGTAATCATGCTCGCTAGGTTACATTCAGTAATTTATAATCAGTTAACCTTTTGACGCCTAATGTCAACTATAGTGGTCGTACCGCACCGCTAACCTCTGAAGTTGCATTTTATATATTTATTCAACAAATATATGTACTGAATATTTTAAACATGGTGTATATTCTCCGGTTTTTCTATTCAAACTGCAGTTTGTTTCATAATTCTAACGTATTTGGTTCCTGTATTATTCACATTTTATATACAGGGTGTGCTAAAATTTAAAAAATAATTCCGGCGCCAAAAGGTTAAGGAAACACGGGTTTCTATAAGCTACTGCTGCCACGAGTCGCTAAGAATAGGGTTAGTGAATTAAGCTGCAACGACATGCGTACTTTTGGACTTAAGGTCTTCAATCTTTAAGTTCACTAGGAAACTAACAGCGAATTCTAATCAACTATATAGGTTTCTGACAACTATATTACACTAGGATTACTCTGTTTCCAGTCTATCTTTCCACAAAAAAAAAAAGGTTTGGATAGAGATTTTCCCTTCTTCAGTGAAGAAAGGCGAATTGCACGCTTAATTGGATTGTTCAAGGTGGATTATGTGTATTGTTCATGTGTTGGAGGCCTGGGAAGTCAACTACATGCTTTTCTGTCAAAGGGGTTATAAAACGAAATATAACAACTGTGGCAAAATAAATTTAGATCTAACATTGGTACAGCAGAGGAAGTTCCATACATATATAATCGTTTCTGGTGTAAATCTCTTAGTTTCTCAGGGAGTACTCTTTTCCCTGGATATGCTTTCACTACCGCAGAGCCGCGATCCTTCTTTCGCTAGTAACCGGCAATAAATAAACATATTTTAACCTCTAGACACCCAACGTCAACTATAGTTGACGTACCGCACCGCTAACCTCCAAAGTTGTATTTTATATATTTATTCAATAAATGTAGGTACCGAGTATTTTAAACATGATGTATACTCTCCGTTGTTTTATCTTCAAAATGCACTTTGTTTCATAATTCTAACTTGTTTGGTTCCTGTATTATTCGCATTTTATATAGAGAGTGTGCTGAAATTTAAAAAATAATTCCGGCGCCAAAAGGTTAATTAATAAGTTGCTTTCGTACCGTCGTTCAAGTAAAGCGAGATCCTTGCAATTTCAGACGTTTCTGCCTCTTCATTGTGTTAAGGCCTGCGGTTAATAAATGTACAAATTTGACATTAAGACGGTGCACGTTACCACGTCTACTGTTGTCCTTAACAGAGGCAACCGATTGTCAAAATAGGCGCTTTAATACATCAAATATTGCCACGTTGCTCTGCCTCTCGTCAGATGCCAGCCGAAAAGCACGAGAATTAGACAGGAAGCACAGATTATAAAATGTAGTTGAAATATGATTTTCAGGTGACCGTGCATCATGATAAATTCTTATAAAACCAACTAGATGCATTAATTTCTCAAATTTATTTTTGGAACAAAATTCTACATGTTTCGGACAGTTCCTCTGTCCATCATCAGGTGTTTTTTTTTTTACTGTACACACAGCAATGGTATATGTCATACAGGTTTGCTGACAGCTTGCGAACAAACTGTCAGCAAATATGTAGAGAAGTGCACCTAGTTGGCTTCATTTGAAAAAGATTATACAGGGATGCACGGTCAACAGAACATAAATAACCCATATTGTATCTTCATTGCTCCCTGTATGTCGGTGATTCATACTGCAGCAGAATAAGGCTAAGTGCATTTAGTGTTCATTTTAGGAAGTAGAAGGCTCTTGTGTGCTGATGTTAGGTACAAATCAGCGGAAGCCTGTAATCAGGTATAAAACAGACTCCTTATATTGCAAGCTAACTGAGCGCTGTGAGAGATGGCGATTGTCTGCTGTAGAGAATTGGAAACTTAAAATGTGATTCGTTTAGACCTAAGCGCCTATTGTCTTGTGAGGGAATTTCCGATGATAGTGTCGATTTTTGTTTTCGACAACTCCATCGCACAATATGTACAGATCCCACGAATTTTTCGACAATCTACGGGCTACCTCAACTTTCCAGATGTCAGAGACATGACATGAAGCGAACTTCACACTGATCATAAAGTACAGGGCGCCATTGTACAAAACTTAGTCCCCACGGCAACCTGTATTTGCATATATATATATACATTTATTTATTTATTTAAATTAAAGCTGAAGCTACCCCAGTACAGACCTACACGGGCCTTTAGGGATCCAGAAGTTTGAGAATGGCAGAAATTGTAGACAGTCGGCACACGAAGGCGGTATGGTTGTCAACCCTAAGCACCCCCCCTTCCAGGAGGGTGGGGGTTGTTAGAGGCCCAGTCGACCCCAGAGCCATAGTGCGGGTTCGATTCCCAAACAACCCGTGTCATTCTGGATTGTAGCGCATGGCTCAACCAACTGCTCCATCGCGTAGAGTGTAGATTTCTTTTTATATATACAGGGTGTTTCAGGAGGAATGCATATATATTTTAGGATGTGGTAGTATGGACTATTCCGAGTAAATAAATTCTTATAAACATGTGTCCATTTTTCATTGGGTGTGGAGATGCAGCTGTTTGAAGTTGGCGCGTACAGATCATATTTCTGTTTGTGGGGATGGATGAAAAGCGAAGTATGCAAAGAAAAAGTAAACACAAGAGACGAATTGGTCACTCGCATTATGAATAGTGCTGCCCTCATAAAGCAAGAACGCCAAGACGACCTCAGGAGAGCTACACGTACTGTTGGCAAGAGGGTTGAAAATTGCATTGAATTCGATGGTGGGATTTTTGAACACTTACTTTGAACTGTTAAAATGTATTAATATCATTTACATAACCAATAAATGCAATCAATACGTCATTTGTCTTTTCTTCATACCTTCTGTAAGGCTCTTTATGCGTAACATTAAAAAAGCTGTATCTTCACACCCACTGAAAATTGGACACATGCTTATATGAACTTATTTACTCGGAATAGTTCATACTACCACTTCCTTAAATATTTATTATTCCTGCTGAAACACCCTGTATATGACAAGTTAACGGAGTCTACTATTCGTCAAAATATAAAAAGTGTGTGTTTTCCTCTATAGAAATGTAATTTTCGCTGCGATTGAAGGGAGCTTCATCCTACACAACTTGAGATAAAAATATTAGTCTCAAGAACTACGCTCGGTGACGAAGTGTTTTGAGACATTGTCCTGCCACTATTCTCAAGGAGTTCCCTCCATTGAAGGAGGGTAAAGCGATGAGCTGAACGAGGCGTGAATGCTCGAACAAACTGCATGTTGTGTGGGATTTGACTTTCGGAAATTGTTGTTGACACATTGACACACACTTTGTTGACAGCTGAAAGCGAGCAAACAGAAAGGTTAGCCGTCTGAGCAGAGAGCAATTATTCAGATCAGACAGCTCTGTTCCTAACAATGGTCGGAGGGTCAACTGAATGAGACATATTGTACTGGCTTGGTGTCCTGCGAACATGGCTATTTGCTTACTGTAATCCAAACTGTCGAAAGAAGATCGTAATAGACAAGCAACAGATTTCTACCAGATGACATATATGAAAGTTCTATTCTTCAACTCATTTCTTTTAGTAGGATCATTTACTTTGGTTTTTTTATTTGTAGTCATCTCATTGCTTCACTCCTTACGTTTAGCCAATCGATCTTGTTATCCAGTCGGTCCTATCTCAAAAAGTGGATATTTCTACTGAATACTGCTGCATATACGAAATGGGAGCAGACTGCTTCGCTTTGCAAGTTATTAAGTTATGCTATATTTTATTAACAGCAGTACAATGAAACCGGTTTAAACATATGCAGAAAATTTTAAAAAATCATACCCGTCAAATGTGGGCCGGGTAGCTATGTCGGTATAGCAACTGACTACGGGCTCGACGATCCGGGATCGAATCCCGGTGGAGACGAGATTATCCGCACGTCCAGGCCAACCTTGGGGCCCACCCAGCCTCCTGTAAAATGGGCACCGTGTATTTCCCGGTGGTAAAGTGCGGCCGGGGTGTGCTGCTGACCACTCACCTCCTTCTAGTGCCGCGGTCATGGAAGAGTAGAGCTATACCTCTACCCACCCTCTGGGCCACACCGGCCCTGTAACGGGATCACTTTTGGCGCCGTAATTATTTTTTTATTTTAACACACCCTGTATACAAAATGTGAATAATACATGAACCAAATACGTTAGAATTATGAAACAAACTGCATTTTGAAGAGAAAGAAACGGAGAGTATATACCATGTTTAAAATATTCAGTACATATATTTGTTGAATAAATATATAAAATGCAACTCTAGAGGTTAGCGGTGCGGTACGACCACTATACTTGACAGTAGGCGTCAAAGGTTAAATAGTCTAAGTTTCTTTCAGTCAAAACTCGGTTAAATACAACAGCAGGCGTCTGAGAGGTTTTACAAGCAGATAGACAAAATGATTATATAATTTGTTTAACAAATTCACAAATATCTATTATTTCGTCATTTTCCTCGTTTATGATATTTTGCCCTCCATTGTGTATTATCATGAATAACTTAAAATCCCCACATGAGCGGAAATTCGTTTTTTCAATTGAGCTTAATCTGTGAGCGTGCAGAACCTTTAAAATACCAATTCACCCAATAATACTCTCACTGCTGCATTAGGTGATCCCTTGGAAAAGACTATTTTACTAGGTATAAACACTACGTAGTGTTTTTTCTGTTCCTTTTTCACTGCCGTTATTCACATCTGTATTTCTGCTACCCCCTTACCACTTGCTCCATACTGTCCATATCTATTGGAATTGGTTACAGGAACAATTTTACAATTCATCCTTGTACACCCTGTATGTACTGTCTCTCTAATAAATCTCTTAAAAAAATAAAAAAGAGGCTATGGAAAATAATTACGTTAAATCCTATTATCCAGTCAGGTACAGTACAAGCATTGCTTTCGTACTGTGGTTCATATCAGCCAGGCCTAAGTGGGTGTAAGATATACAGCAATGCAATAGGCCTCTGCTGAAGATAAAGACGTTGATATGGTACAGCTGTTCAAGCTGCGGTGCACACAGATACTACAGCTAAAAAATATTATACTGACAGGCAGTTAAAATAAGCACACACATGCATACTCTGCTCTCTGAATTCCATTCGCCGAAGGTAATGTATCCTTTAAAACGGAAATTGTATACTATCAACAGTGTAGCCCATAAAATTGTAACATTGCCTAAGATGGGTTATTTTATTGCAGTCGCCCGCTGGAACAGGTAGAATTCCTTTTCCCATAGGTGGAATCGAATGTTTGTATTCTCGCTAATGATCGGGGTTTACGGAATCGACCCTTGGTCGCGGCAGTTAATGGGCTAATTTCTCGGGCGCGGACGCTACAATTTCTTCACTGATTTGGAAGTCATTTAAAATCTCAATCCCGATAACTTTAAAGACTCACTGGCAATGGTGAGCTGTCTGTTGAGCGCTTTCAGATTTCTAAGTTGTGTGGACTGAAATCCGGTCAATTCAAATGTGGCTCAATAATACAAGTGGGCCTTAGGTAATAGAAAGCATAAAATAAAATAAACAGCCGACTAGATGCAACAATGATAATTATATTAACAATTTCAATCAGCTCAACATGTTTCGGGCGATAATTTCGCCCATCCTCAGGAGCACTAGACTGTGTTTACAGCTTGTGGTTTAAAGCACTGAAGATGTTGCAACATCTTCAGTGCTCCTTAGGATGGGCGAAATTATCGCCTGAAATATTTTGAGCTGATTGAAATTGTTAATAAAATTAATATAGTTACTTCCAGTTGGCTGTTGATTATATCAATGATGCACGGTCACACAAACATCAAATTCAGAAAATATACAGCTTTTCACAACCCGTACTGTTTGAATTAAATCGGAAGAAGTTGCATTTTGCTGTGAGTCCACACGTGGCGCGATCAGCTGCAGCTGTACAGTCGGCGCCATTAGAGGAAGTGGAGTCCCTGCATCACCGTCCTTCCCTGATATACGTATTATGGCTCTTCTCTACAGCCTCTGAGAAGCGGTAACAATTAGCACGCTGCGTGTGCCTCGTCATAATGGCAGCCACTTACATTCACCCTAATCTGCTCCTACCTGATATTTGGAGGAGAGTGAAGGCACTTCTGTCTCGCATTGCACCACTCGGTGTTCAATATTTGTGTAAACAATCGTGAATTGGGGTAAGTTTAGATGTGATATATGAGGTCAATGGATGTGGCTACGAATATTAGTGGTTGCTGTCATTTTAGATGTGAGAAAAGGAGATACGCACCGGGGTTTCGGAAAAAAATCTCCGCGTATTTTTTCTGAGTAGGTGACGAAACTGGTTTGCCCGAAACGTCGATACACGATTATCATAATACGTGGTACTACGTCTCAAAAGAAAGAAGAATTTATTGGAAGAAGCATGCTAGTTTTAGTACTTGACTACAATGCTTATGCGATACATCTTTCGCCAATGCTGCTTCTGCCAGAGGTCTGCTGGGATATTCGTATCTTTCAATGGAACCTCCTAAAATGTATGTAACGGTCTTCTCTTCGTGTTATTTATCACCCTGGTATCATTGTTTTCACTCATCGTTGTAAACAATCGTCATTGCATAGCTTAGGCCTAATCAGTGCACATGATATGCAGTGATACGGCGTGTAAACAAAGAAAACTGTCTGCAGGATATTTGAGAGAGATATCTGGCTCACAATCTGATTCACGTTGAATGATAGGTCCAACGAAAAAAACGAAATACTTCATTATCTAGCTGTAAGATTAGCAATGAGCAACAGGGATACCTATCCAAATTTGGGCAGACGGATTGCTTGTTAGTGACTTGTCGGCACGTTCTTATAAAACTTGACTTTAACATCATACATCAGAGGTCCTTGCACCATTATTAAAGTAGGTCATTCTTATAAAACAGAACAGAGCAATAGCGCGAAATCAAATGACGCATCGCTTTGATGTCTACGAACACTAGAAAACTGGAAGTTTGGAGATACTTGAATTCTGGTATCGAATTTGTGAAAAATATGTAAGTCCAAAGCATTGATTGAAATTCAGCAAATAAACTATAGCGACAAAGTAAATTATTGGGTGAAATGCGACATGTTGGTCTGTTATGTAATCGGAATATTTATGACTGAGTAAATGGCCAACATTTGTCTCTAAATCACGTGCCTATAATAATTGTATTATCCGTTGTTACATTGATAATAGCTTTCCGAGTATTTAACCAACTTGATGCACAAAATTTGTTTCATAGTAAGTTTTATTTCATGCCTCTACATGTTTCTGGTATCATCACACCTATAGGTGTGATGATACCAGAGGCTGTGTAATGCAATTTTGACCCCCTGATGATGAGAACATGTGCTCGAAACATGTAGAGGCGTGAAATAAAACTTACTGTGAAACAAATTTTGTGCATCAAGTTGGTTAAATACTCAGATAAATGTACTGAGATGCAGCACGGTCAGCAAAACGCCAAAAAAGTGATAATAGCGTCACACTCTGAGAGTGACGCTATTTAAGGGAGTTACAAATTAAACCAAATTTTTTGGAACAAGTCCTTTTGTACTCAAATACACAATCGCACTACAGTTCCGTAAGAAACCAATTCCATTTAAATAACAAAATCAAAGTTCCGAGTTCTCACTTTTCCGGGCGGAAATTGGGGCACAACTGTACATTGTGTTGTATGAGCTGCGTAAGGCCTACGTATATATTACTACTGTCCTAAAATGGCATACGTGGTCGTCCTGACAGTGCCCTGTTCTAAAGTAGCTTCGTGCTTCTGTTTTCTATTTTTGTACAAGTTTACCGACCATTGCCACTAGGTGGAAACCCAATTGCCATTCATAAATATCTTATATCAAATCTCTTAGATTATGTGGGTTCAGGAAGGGAAGGGCAATTGGCCTATTCCGAATAATTCTGTACCCCACGCAACCGCACAACTGAGAAATTAAAACTACTGTTTATGTACAACAAAGTAACATAACGAAAATCATATTATGAAAAGAAACCCCTCTGGCATTACGTTTATTTTTATTATAAACCGTCTCTCTTAACACGCTGTCCATGGCAAAGAATTAACTAATTTTCCCTATGAGTCGTATCTGCCGGCTGCCCTGCTTATTTCAATAGAAACTGGTATTTCATGCAAACACCCAGAACAGTCCCGAGCAGCCTTTCAGCCGTGTCTGTCACCTCACAGATTCTGCACATTTCGGTTCTCAAAGCACATTAACCTTTTGGCGGCGGAATTTTTTTTATTTTAGCAAACCCTGTATATAAAATGTGAATAATACAGGAACCAAATATGTTAGAATTATGAAACAAACTGCATTTTGAAGAGAAAGAAACGGAGAGTATATACCACTTTTAAAATATTCGGTACCTATATTTGTTGAATAAATATATAAAATGAAACTTTAGAGGTTAGCGGTGTGGTACCACCACTATAGTTGACATTAGGCGTCAAAAGGTTAACCTCAAGATTTAACCAAGCGACATCGATAGACCTTGTCTTTACTAACTCACAGTATGTTCTATGAGAATCACCTAAAAGCAACATGCATGAAACTGCTCTTAATGTGCCAGGTAATCACTCAATCTCTCGTACCTAGCAAAGTGTACTCATGACCACAGCAAAAACATGGAAGCTTTTGTGGACCAGTGACATGTCATACTCTCAAGGAACACACAATATATGGTAGACCCAATACAGGACATGGTATGCCTTACATACACATTTTAGGTCGCCATGTCTGAATATTTCACTATCCTAACATACTCAGTAGGGTCTATATTTTACGTAAAAATGAAATATTATTTAGGAACTTTGCTTAAAGTGATGGGTAGGCGAATTACACTGCAACCCCGGTGCTTGTGCGCCTACATTGAGAGGGGCGTATATCATATTGAGCGCATTAAATTTTGGTTTGAACTTCACGGTACATACATCACATTTGGAAATCCATATACTCACAGTATGCGTTCGGAACTTCTTCAAGAGCAATTGAGATATGGAAGTTCATGTGAAGTTGCCACGTTTTCCTCAAATAAACCAGCTGGATTAATTCCAAGATCTCATCCTCTTTGTTCAGTTTATATCCACATATTCACAATATCCTGCCATCATTTCCTTGATCATGAGATTTGTTCAGGATTTTCCGAATAAAGTTTTGAAATTACACATGTTTTTCTTCGTGTAAAATTTCCGGCTTACATCTTCGCCTGTTGATTACTCCTCTTCGTGTATGTATTATCAAACAGGTTTTTCTTCCCGAATCTGCTTTAAGAGACGCCTCCAGTCCATTTCCTGCAGTGCAGTAACACAGCAAGAATAATACATATTGTCTCTGTCAACTACGTCTATTATGTTTCGGTTGAACAGCCGTCACCAGACAGTCACTCTGAAGTAACATGTAACACTAAAATGGCGTTACTCATCCTACATTCCTGCAAATTATTTTAATTTAAATATATAAATTTTGCAGTGAAATTTTATGATAAAGATATGTATATATTTGTAAAATTGCTTACTTTAATACTTAAATCTTGTGACATTAGGTCATGTCAACTGTTGTATTTCTTTCATCTTTAACTTTCTAACCTCCGCCAGCACCAATTTTACACCCCCAGGTTTCCTTAAATTTGTTGATGTTGTTCCGCTATCAATTTTAACTTCCAAATTTTAAAATCGTGTACTACGTTTGAAGTGCATTTGCATGAAGACAGTGTTTAAGAAAGTGCAAGTGCATGCTTTATGGAGATACGGTATGTGCTGATACTGTCACTCAAGGTAAACCTTATGCTCGTAGCTTGCTGTGTTTATTCCCAGCATACCGTGCGGCTTTAAATTCCTCTGTAGCATTGCAAATATACTTCATACATTTTTCTCATGTATCTCAGTTGACTGACGTCTTTCGATGCCTCGTAGCTGCCTCATCTTGAGTGACTCTAGCAGCTTAAGAAGCATTAAAGTCAGAGCAGTTCCAACTCATACAATAACGACGAACTGTGGCCACACAAATCAATTTTTGACCTTTTGCTGACCGTGCATCTCAGTATTTAACCAACTTGATGCACAAAATTTGTTTCACAATAAGTTTTATTTCATGCCTTTACATGTTTCGAGCGCATGTACTCGAAACATGTAGAGGCTTGAAATAAAACTTATTGTGAAACAAATTTTGTGCATCAAGTTGGTTAAATACTGAGATAAACAGAAAACAATGGAAATGTAATGCAGATTGAGTGAAATAAGTCAGTGTCAAGTCAAGGCAGGCTAAGAATAAAACACGCTGTGGGTAGAGGTGCCCATTTACACGAATAAACAAGTTTACTTGCAAAACTAATAATTATTTCCTGCACAGGATATTAATGTATGCACTGAGTGGGGGTACAGCTGTAGACATTCTTAAACTTGGTATTAGATGGAGGGTGAGGGGTTAGCTCTAAGTCCTGGCCGCATTACTTTTGGAGAAAGAGCCCCTGGTACCATTGAATAGAGTACCCAATGGACACTGCGGCCGTTCTGGATCTCTTCGAGAAGAACACGTCTCTTGCCCCGTTCATATCTCTAGTCCTTAGGAGCGTCTCGCTTTGTGGATCTATTCAAGAGTGATGCAGCAGTCCTGACCTGCCATCTCCCTCTCCCACCAACGACGCAGCATTCTGTTCTATTCCTCCCTCCTCCATTCTCTGTCCAAACGTTACGACATTTTAACCAGAGTGTACACAGATAAGCATATCGGTGCTGGGGGATTAGTGCCGCGGCGAGATGACACGAACTGGTAGGGCTGGCGGCCTGTTTGTGATAAGGATACGGTTATGCATGGGTCTCCAATCCGTGGCTGCCGGGTGGCATGCGGCCTGGGGCCCCTTCACCAAACTGTATATACTACAAAATTTCACAATAATTTGGGCAATTAGGTGCGACATTAATAGTTGTTTTTCCACGTGCGGCCCGAAAACCAGCCCACAACAATGCCGTCACAAGTTTGGCGCCCTAATTTTAATATCGTTCCTCTGACGTTCAAAATATAGGGAAGGTAAAAATGTAGGGAAGGCCAATGGAGAGCCAAAAACATGATGGTAGTCTGTATGCCAAATTAAGCACGACGCCATTAGGAACTATGTTAAATTGTCGGTGAAGATGCCCGCATTCTTAATTGGCAGCAGTAGAAAAGGCGACTCGTCAGCCTCACGCCATGGCTGTCTAACTAACTAAACTCCGTGGCCTTAGTCCGCACGCGAACTATACCGACAGAGAGGCCGCCGCCGGTCGGCGAAGTTAGTGCCAACTTTTGCGGATAGAGGGGCGTCACGTGGTCAGCGCAACGGGTCCCCACAGCCGTTAATCTCTGTTTTCTAGACCTGGAGTTGCTACTTTTTTCATTAAAGTAGCTCCTCAATTGACCTCACGAGGCTGGGTGAACCCCGTTCCAGACCCACTACTACTCAGAAAATCTGGTAGCGCCGGGGATCGAATCCGGGACCTCTGTATCTGTAGCTAGAAACCACAGAGGCGGTCACGGCTAACACTTTTTGTATTTATACGAAAGCTTCCTGAATTTTCTGAACTGAAGAGTTAAAAATATGTGACCAATGTGAATGTGCAGGGCTACTTAAGGCAGTAAAATACCCGTTTTTTTCAGGAAATCGCAGTTTCAAGTGGTTTAATAGACTGATATCCCAGACAACAATAATACTAATAGTCTAGAACAATTTATATAATTTGATTTCTTATTTAATAACAACCGTCTACCTTGCAAATTTTATAATTTAAAGTTAAATACACAGGAAGAAACACAAAGAAGGGAAAACGTGAAACAGGTTTCAGAGAAAATAGTGTAGAAGAGAGTGTGGGAGCGGGGAGCCGATTAATCTGTTAAAGGGCAGAGAACTTCACTACCTGAAATGTTTATGATAATAAGAAAGTTGATTTTTGAGCCATTTAAAGTACTTTTGGGAAAGAAAGAGAGAATGGAATAATTTGTGTTTCGCGTCAAAATACCAGATAATGGATGTGATCTGACGAGGCAAAATCGCTGTAGTTTTAACGAAATAATAACTTTTCTTCTAATTTTGCAGGAAGGCTTTCACATTCAAATTAAGTGAGAGCAGTAGGATTCAACCAATCATAGGCCTCTTGATTACTTTCTACATTTAATCAGTGCCACATATTCCTACATCCATGTGCAGAGCAAAGTGCTCTCTGTACGCGGAGAAGAGCGAGTGGGGATGAACAATTTGTCAATATTTTCAGCCTCTCTTTATTTCTGAGAAAAATGT
>Ga0123352_10005422_pt1 | contig 19200 bp, 12 predicted proteins | sample TergutLab28metaG_FD_89700 | JGI IMG/M metagenome (GOLD analysis project Ga0123352, IMG submission 89700) | Labiotermes labralis P1 segment gut microbial communities from Petit-Saut dam, French Guiana - Lab288 P1 | ecosystem: Host-associated > Arthropoda: Insects > Digestive system > Gut ... | reverse complement strand
GGGTAGTCGTCATTCACTCTCTACATGTTTCGAGCTTTCGGGAAGCTCATCATCAGGAGATCATTTTTCTGTACAGTCAGCCTCTGGTATAGTGTGTAATCTTTGCTGTAGCCCTCCCGTTCTTCTACGTTTTTTAAACAATTACAATGATGCACGGAACAATGAATGTAAAATTTAACTGACTAAAGTCACGTAACATATCAGATGCCGGTCCCAGTAACCGCGCGGTCTACGGCGTAGGTCTACGGCCGCTCGCCTGCTGAGATTGTGGGTTCGAATCCCACCGGGGGCATGGATGCTTGTCTGTTGTGAGTGTTGTGTGCTGTCAGGCAGTGGTCTCTGCGACGCGGTTATCACGTGTCCAGAGGAGTCCTACTGCGTCGTTGTGTGTGATCTAGAAACCTCGAGAATGAGGAGGCCATGGCCCGCGTTGGGCCGCAGCTCCACAGTGGGGGACTTACATCAGATAGTTTCTCTCTGAGCAGGCGATCGAAACTAGGACTTAAAGTACGTGGAAGTTTTTCTGTTCAACTGTGAAATTCTGTCCGCGAATTATTGAGCGAGATTCCTAAATCTATTAACCGCTTGTATGGTTATCGTATTTCAACATTTTCTATATCTCGAAAGAGTCTCATCGTCTTCGACAGTGACGGAGACGAATATCGAGACAGTATGAGACAAACTGGCTATTAATGTTCCCGTTCTTCTACTGTGGACACCCCCGATCTATCTCCAGCAGCTTCGCACAAGGAGAGCCAGTTACTGCTTTATTCATTCTGCACTGTGCCCAGCATAGCATATAGCATGTATGCTTTGTCAGCTCATTTTTATGAATGAAACATGGCTCATAGGGACCGGCAGGCTTACAACTCCATGTCAAGGAGACGATAGTGGAATTTCTTCTGCCTATGAATCTCCGCCCACGATATTTCAGTTGCGCCCACGTTCGGAAATCCTTTTGGCAGCGTGACGCAAATATGTTGCGATGTGTTTCATGCATGACACGCAAGGAAAAGACGAGAAAGGCATAAAACATATTAGCTTGAAACTCTGAAGAGAAAAGGCCACCCAGATTACAATGGCGTTGATCGGAGGGTAGTTTTAAAATATACCTTCGTAGTGAATCAGATCCTATGGCGAATTCTTTTGAAGGCGCATTACACTGAACTTTCTAGTTATTTAAAAGGCTGGGAAAATATTTACGAGCTGAACGACTATTAGCTTCCCATACGTTTCGTACTTCTAAACATAAAGAAGCTGATATACGAACTATCCGTCACAACTCAAATTTATAATTCTTTATCATCAAATATGCAACTTGTTTCGGCATTTTCAAGATTATCGCCACGTTTCAATAGTTATGAACCCTTATCCTGCTAACGTGGAGAATATGGTGAGCTCCTAATGCCAGCAAATGGCAGATGGGATTTATTTCGACGTTTAAAGAGTTAAAACACTTAAAATTATATGCAAACATCAAATTCATAATCAAGTTTGCTCATACACGTAGTCTTTCATTTTGCGTGATACCGCTAGGATAGACAACTTATTTGGTTCCCCTATTTGATTCTATATTTATTTACTTTTCTATTTAGCTAGTTTTCTTCTTAGAAGGGTAAAAGCAGGCTTTTATGATCAAGCTGTGTTTGTGTCTGTGTGTGTGTGTGTGTCTGTACGCGCGCGTGTGTGCGTGTGCTTGTGTGTGCGTTCGCGCGTGCGTGTGTTTGTGTGCCTGTGCTTGTGTGTGCGCGCGTGTATGTGTGTGCATGTGTGTGCGTGTGTGTGCGTGCGTGCGTGTATGTATGTTCGTGTGTGGCCCCAACTCCAACTTTTGAACCAGCTGACTTATTGTCTTGAAATGTGTTCTGAACGTTAAGCTATTAGACGACATTGCAGCGCTGCTGTTTTTAAATTTCCTGCATCCGTTATTAAATGGCAGACGTGTGAATTCGCAGGTGGGAGCGACACCTGTGGCGCTAATATTTATGCTCTGAGGTGACAAATGAGAACAGATATTGGAGAACATTGCAAGTTTTGTTAAAGATAGTGCTGTCGCAGAATGTGAAATAACAAGAGTGGGTCCGTACAGAATATTTTAAATAAATTTCAGTTTTGTGGGGATAGCAATTGAATAATCGAAGATTGCCAGTGACGTTTAGTACTGATACAGATCATACGCGTAGCTACAGAGTAGGTGCAAAATATTTTGGAGCAACGATTACAAACTTGGTGACGATTCGAAGCCATGAAATTAGTCCGACAAATTTAACGCTGACGGATTATTTACTTAGGTAAGAAGTTTACAAAGTAATAATAATAATATACGTAGAACTATTCTTTTTGAGATAATAAATTAGGCTCGGTGGCATCTGAATGTCTTATTACATTTGTTTCCAATGGTCAACAAAGTGTGTATTCTCCTGGATATGTTCCAGGAGGAAGCACATGGACATAAGTAGCATATCTGAGACATGTTTCTGAGCGGATAGACTTTTTGATACCCAAGGTAAAGTGCACATTATTAAAATATGTTTAGTGTTTACAAAATTACTGACATATTTGTTGGGTAAAAGCACAGAATTTTAGTTCACTTTATATCTCACTGCAAGAGAGGTAAGAGTAATTATACTACTACTAGTATTTGTAGTTGTAGTAATAGTAGTAGTAGTAATAGTAGTGTTGTAGTAGTATTAGTGGTAATAACACACGTATTAGTGGTAAGTAGTAATAACACTAGTAGTAGTGGTAGTGATAGAAATAGTAATAGTATTATTGAAGAAAGAAATAGTATTTTCGCCCGTCAGAAGTGTGGGACTCCTCCACTTTACAATCTGACATTACGAAGTACTTTCAGTTCTTCTTTCAGTGAAACAGTGAACCGTTCTGAGTCTTTAGCTACTGGGCAACAGAGTACACTGTACAGATTCCAAGCCATAAAATGAAGTTCTCATTCGTTGCCCATCTGCTCTAACAGCACTTCGACACGCGGCTCTCGGGAGGAGCATCTTGTTCTTCAGTTGTTACAGTGACATTTAAAACCTGACACACGTTATTACACTTGTCAAACGGCCCTGGCGTTGTTCTCTATCCAAGCTCAATCGTCTTTCAAACTACTGTTTTGCATCAAACACAAAATACGAATGAAAAACAACACGCAGGGTCAAGAAGACTGCTGTCTTATGTTATGTGACACCGTGAAGTCTGGTACAGAGTTATGGGCAATTCAGAAGAACAGGTTTTGTGTATCTTGGTATAGTGGCATAGAAGATCCATTACATGAAATACAAAAATATAAACTTTCTATAAAGAAAAAAAAAACTGATGAGTGTTTCTTATACACACGCACGCAGAAACGAACGTACGAAACGGGAAAGGAGGGGCGATGAAGTCTTTGGTAAGCTGTGGGTTCAACATTTTGTAAAGTTTAGAGACTACTGCATATGTTTAACATTTCTAAGTTGCTATTTATTAACGTCTATACCTACTGGCAGTGCGAACAAAACATGTTAGAATATTATACATTCAGTTGTCCTCTGCGACTATACGTTTCCACAGTTTTTGGCTATTGTGAAGTAGTTTTACAACAACGTGAATGGAAAAGAATACCGAGCCTCCCCCCCCCCCCGGCCTCCACGACATTGTTTAGAAAACACAAAGGGATGAAGATACCAAAATTATATATTTGTTTCTAAACTTCTTCATGTGTATGCTTTAAGATGTCATGTTTTTGTGCAATAAATAGCAGTATTTAAAAATAGATGTTTGCTTATAAATATTGGCTCTTTATTGTAATTATAGATTTGGCGGGAAAACATGAAGATCCTAAGCGTGCTTCGAGCACTGTCATGATATAACCACTGTCATAGAGGTAGCCTTTCTTCTACGTTGAAGACGTAGGTAGTAGGTTTCTCCAATTCCACTTTGTAGCTCTGTACCAGACTACACGGCGTCACATCTTAACTCAATCGTACTACATGCCAGTTAAGGTAGCCTTTCCTCTACATTGGAGACGTAGGTAGCAGGTTTCTCCAATTCCTCTTTGTAGCTCTGTACCAGACTACACGGCGTCACATCTTAACTCAGTCGTACTACATGCCAGTTAAGGCTGTCAGACAGTAAACCTACAGTCAGGTTGAAAGGAACCCCACTGAATGCATTAGCAAATGTGGTGCAGTTTAGGGAAAAAGTGGTTGGTGGGTGATGAAGTTTGTTTGGGCACTGCAATTAAGGAGGCTGAGTTAGCTTCGATATGTAGGTAGGATGGGGGAGGGAGAAAATGCGTACAGATTACTGCGGGGAATCACTCTCAGAACTACCAAGGGTCAGGTGTGTAACTCTAAGACAGGTTTTGGATGATAGGCTGTGAAGTTAGGAAGCGAAGGGAAGTGTCTCAGGTTCATGGTCTGTAGCACACTTCGGTGCCTGTGGTGTTGAACTCTGACACTGCAAGTGCAGGAATTGAATATCTCAGATAATAGACAAAATGGGAATATTTTTTATACGTTGTGACGGTATGATCTGGGCTGGATTGAACTGGCTCAAGATGGCTTCAGTAGCTGGGCTGGTGTGTTAATGGTGATGAGATTCCTGTTTCTGCTGCAAGACTGTTGGTTCAGAAGGTATTTGTAATAGGAAGTCGCACCTGTTATTGGTGAAATATATACTAAAAGCAAAGAACGGGACACAATGTCCTTCCTCTCAATGATCACAAAATTATGATGTTCTTTGCTGCTTCAAATGTGGAACAAGATAACAGGAGGCGACAGGGTAACCGAGAAACTGTATCACCTACCATAAAAATGTTAAGTTCATAGCATATGTGTATAATATTTTTTTTCCCCAAAAAAATTTTCCTTCCAATCCTCGTTCCAGAAATAAACTTAAAATAAATAATTTGGTGTCTTTTATCAATTTTTTGTCGCACACCAAAAAGAGAAAAAAAACTCCATGGAGGTCTTGAGAAACTGGTAGCTACTTAGTTAGCCAAGAAAGAATGCCGTAAAATGTTTTTCATATGATTTATAATTTACTACAAAATTTAGCAAACATTTTTCAAGAACCTAAAAAAAAAAATTAATTTTTAACAGTGAATGAAAGTAATGGATCATACCTTCGAGAAATCGCAGGATAGAAATTGCGGATCATAGAGTTAAAATAGGTATTTAATATTCTTGAAGAACAAGCAATTGGAGGCAAACTCAATAATAAACGACTACAAAATGGTTCAGTATTCAGAAGAGAAGGACCGTAGACAAAATAATCGGTATTTCTTCATGAAATCCAAATTTTGTCGTCACTCACTCTGTGTACTTTCGTCTTATTCTCAATATAAATTCCGATTATTATCCCAACACCCCGTTAACCGGCTTGTCTTTTATAACGGAAGAATGTAACGTCCCCTGTGAACTGTTAAAAATGAATTTTGCTTATAATTTCGAAGAATTCCATTGTTGACATCATGCCTTCTGCCTAAATTTACCAAAAAGACGATCGGGCAGTGCCTGAAAACATTCAGAAATCCCTATTTATTTTCTATTTTTTCTCATCAGTCTTGAATATGCAATTAAACTCGTCCTCCTATTGTTTATTGCAAGGACTCTTGATGTATTTCTTGTTATAAACCAGCAATAACGGTTTTTAAATATTAAGGCCTCACGAAATAAATTACTTTACGATATTCTTAACCAACTCCCCTCCTCGTACCTCTATTTTTAATACCTGTACTGAGCAAAGAAATTTATGAACTAACTTGAAATTAGGCTTTAGACTAAAGTGGTAACTCTTTTTGATGTACAAGGATCAAGGAGAAGAGAAAATTACAAAGAGGATCAACTTGGTATATTCGTAAGAGCGTACTGGTAAACTCCGTTAGATTACATTTGTTCGGCATCCTATCCGTGATAAATATGATCATTGGTTATGGAGTCCACTCTGCCCAGTTGCTCACGTTTTCCTTTGAAATTCCATCGTCCTGCCGGCCGGGGGTGTTTGAGTTGGTAGTTAGCATCCCGCCTGACTGATGCTTTGTTTCTCTTTACAGAGATCCTTCACGCTCATCCTGCAGGCCGTGGACCATGACAACTACACCGTACCGGGTAAGTTAATTCTTCCTCATGCGTTAACCTCAACGAGGAGACGCTATTCACTTGTTTAAGCCTTCATTAGCACATACAATAAGACAGTGTCTGTCCGTTGTGCATGGTGTAACAGGGACTGTGGTCCTCATATCTAACAGTTACACTTCCGTTGTGTCGTCTGCAAGATACTGGTGATACTGGACTTGTACGGACTATTTTGACCGGTAATTTTGGTAATTAGTACATGGTGGCCAAAAGTCTGGAAGGGTGAGGGAATCGAAAATGCTCGTTGATCTTCAGCTTTGTTAGAGATAAAATTATGGTTCTGTACAAAATAGCTCATAAAATGATTTTAAGTGTGACTTGTGTGTGTAGTTGATAATTCGTATTGATATCAGCACATTTTAGACAATTGTAACTACACAAAAACTGGGAAAGTTACTTTTGTTTCCAGATTTTATGGACGCGCGTTACAATCAGTGTTATGAATATCTGCTTTTCTTGTTAACGGTTTATTTTATACTGGTTTGAGACTTGGTGTCTAGCCCTACAGAAGAACAAGAGTTAAGGTCACAAGATTTGAATTTTCCACAAGAGTGAATGATAAATTATAGTTGTTTGGGAAGTGATTTCATGTAGTTTGGTATAGAGGTGCCAAGAAAGGGAAGGCCCTACATAGTAAACGTAGGCACAGATAACAAAATAATACTTAAAGTTTTCACGAAAATGTGAGACTTGAGAATGAAGAGTGAATTCAAACGACTCAGGATAGGGTCTGATAGCTGGCTGTTTTTAAACACCATAACGAGTTTTGGGGCCCTAAAAGATGGAGGTTTCTAGGCTAATGGTGCGATAGTCGGCTACTATAGGGCTATGCTTCAGATTCAGCAAGCAAACATTTTATCATTTTAATTAACTGTGACTGAGATGCGACAGCCGTTTGGCAGCCCTACAGGATATTGATGCTGATAATTCACCTCTGTTCTTTACACTTAATTTATCACAAATATTTGGGTCATGGTTTGTTACGGAGGTAAGCATCAAGATTGTGATCTTCTACGATACGCCACCAATGTTTGGTAGTCTGAAAAGATTTTGGAAGAAACTTTTGTTTACGTCTTCTACTATGGAAACGAAGGTAGCAGTCCTTCGCAACACTGTGACACTATTTGTCACACTAGAAGCTGTCACAACCCAGGATGCCGTAATCTTTAAAAATATGGGGGCTTTGTTGTTTTTTTGCATTCGTCTGATACCCCAGCAATAACATTAATTCTATTATCAATATTATTACTATTATTTTATTGGGCTTGAGTTTTCTATTGTACAGTTACTTGGATTTTATTTCAACACTTCCGGCTTTAGTATTGTCTGCAAATGCTTGCTGTTCTTCATTGGCTTTTAGGCTTTTATGCAGTAGGTCGTTCTGTCGCGAAATTCTGTTTATTATAGCGATCTATGCCTTATTCAGAACACAGTTCCAAAAAGTTTTAAACTTGTAGACAGTATATAGCAAATGATATCATTTCTGTTAAATATTTATTTATTATAAAAACAAATACTGTCCGGAATTTTAAAGTCTTGCTTTTTTTTCCATGGCGCAACAGCCCCTAGTTGGTCAGATCCTTCACATTATGGAGGGTTCATGATCATATTGAATTAGACAAACAACGATCGGTAGGACTGCACTGGACTAGTGGTTAGTCCGACGCAGATGCCTGCACTTTACAACACTCAACAGTCACAAGACACAAACATTAATGACCCAGGTGCGATTCGAACCCGCAATCCCAGCAATCGAGGGGCCGCAGACCCACGCCTTAGACCGAGCGGCTACTGAGATCCTAACAAATTCAATAATGAAGTATTTATCCAGGTTTACGCGTGCTTTCAGGTTTTCACCGTGATGTCAACGAGATCTGCGTTTAGGGACCGACAGGTTGTCCTGAAACTTCGGCACGTAATTACCACTCCACGCCGCGTAAAATCCCAGAAAAACGCTGATCTTATCCTGCATTACTTGTAACACCGTCGTACAAAACTTGGTTCTATTAATTTACACAACAAATTAGATACTAAACTTTAATAAATTGTGGAAATTATTCATTATTTACTTCAAATGCATAATTTTATAATTATGTGTAAGTTTGTGTATGCAGTAATAATTATTAAATTCAGTGTTCCTTTTATTAACATCATTTCCATTGGTGCAGGTTGTGATTTCGTTGAATTTACCTGGTGTCATAGCAAACTTTGCACCGTCACCACATTTATCATTGCTAACAAAACACAGAATATGTGTGTGTAGGTGTCGATTTTTCTTTCATGTGCGGATCGTTAGTCGTCGAAATTTGCAAACACATGTCGCGTCAACGCCGTGTTATTTAAGTATAATAATTTTCTAAATTCTAATACTACATGTAATTTTAAGGGGCTAAGCTGGTAGGGCTAGGCTAGCATTTGCATAATAGAAATTTGCATAACAGACTTGGTGATATTAGTACGGTAGATACATAAAAGAATATGGAGTTTGAATATTCTTCAGTGTCATGGCGTTTTTACAGAATTTATTAATGTTGTTGAACTTGCAATAGACGTTTGAAGAAACAGACCCGAACTCACGGATGGAATTACGCAGTCAATATACTAATATTGTTGTCTTCTGTGATGTGCTCCATACAGTGTGGTAGAATCTACCAACGATTTGGAGGAATATGTTATATCTTATCATCAGGGCAAACGATGAACAGAGTAGGATGCCCCGAAACGTCTGTACGATTCTGTTCGACTATCACAGTCAGCACAGTCACCGCAGCGAGGTTCTTAGGTGTGAAGAAACTTACTTCCTCTCATGATAGTCTTTTTTTACCAACTTGATGCACAAATTCTTTATTTTAATACATTTATTACATTCCTCTACATGTTCCGAGCACTATTGTGCTCATCTTCAGGAGGACAATTGTATAAACTCTCGTCCTGTCGTAGTCTGTGTACTGAACGGTCACCCAAAGAGAGTGACGATACCAGAGGCTGTGTTAATACAATTGTCCTCCTGAATATGAGCACAATAGTGCTCGAAACATGTAGAGGAATGTAATAAATGTATTAAAATAAAGAATTTGTGCATCAAGTTGGTAAAAAAGACTATCATTATATTAGGATGCATGGTCAACAGAACGTAAAAATTACTTCCTGTCATCTAAGAAGAAATATCATCTAAGTTATTCATTTCAAATATTCCGAAATTTCAGTATTAAACTCCAAATTCTGCTCAGTCCAGCATCATAAATCTGCAGTTACTAAATTAGGGAACACGTTACAGGGTGCTGGAGGTAGCGCAGGCGGTGTAGGAACTGCGCTAGGGGCTCGACTATCCGGGGTTCAAATCCCGGTAGTTGGGAGAATCTCTTCTCTTTTCCTAAACGTCCTGACTGGCTTTCCTCCTTCCCCCCTACCTCCCAGCTTTAAAAGTTAATGTGTACCGAGGTTCAAGTGGCCGGAGCGTGCAGTCACGCATTCGTTTCCATCTATATCCATAGTTAAGAATGAGTGGAGCTGTACCTCTACTCGCCTTATACGCCTTCATGCCGTGGACATGGAAAAGTTTACCTTTTATTTTACGTTGTATCTGGAGGCTTACTGTGATCAAAAACAAAAAATATGTGTTAGGATTATAAAACGATCTTTTCCCTGACAGCAACGATAAACAAAGAGTACACATTGTCATTATTATAGGAGAAATATGTACTTTCATTGACGTAATAGCCGACGTCATTGCATGACACTAATGACAATGGGAAGTCATGTATTTCTCCTACTGGATCATATGTTCTGAATCATAGTCATCACAGCGCTGCAATATTTTGAGTCTGTTCCTCCGTACCGAATTTAGATAGTTATCACGAATATTGTTGAGAACTGGACTTAAAACAATAATCTAGTTGAGCCTACAGATTTCGAAGAAAAGTTTTTTTGTTTATGCTCATTAATTTAGAATAACGCATTGTGACAATGTATTCCAAATTGTTCAATAGCCAGTAAACGTCTCTAACTCTCACACCTCAAAGGCTGGAAAGTTGCTTTAACTCGAAGGCTCTTCAATTTACCTTTTGAATTAATGTTCAAAATAATATCTAGTTATGGTCATCTGTAGTTTCGTGGTAAATCTCCAAAAGTTGTCGAAACTTTATTATTTCAGACGCGGTAATTTTCAGATGCTTCGCGATGTGTCTACAGACAATGGCAGCCTATTCCACAAGAAGGAAAGCGTCATTTTCTATGATGACTATGTGCAATATGACAACAGCTCTTTATTCTTCAGAACTGTTATTGACTGCTGGATGTATTCAGTGGTTCACAGCATTTTAGTTGATTCATGTAAAATAATTTGAGACGTTTTATTGTTCTGTTTCAAGTGGTAAGCCGCCAGCCACTGAGTGTGGTGTGTCTCTCTCTAAGGAAGTCTACATTCCAGCAGTGAAGTTCACGTTTTTGAGATTATGCTCTTCATTGAAGCCTGTACCATTCAGACGTACTCACAAAGTACAGCTTTCCCTCCTTTCAAAAATATTCCCTTGCAGTTTGAACTTCTTGTTCTTCTCCGAACTGTTTATTCGTCTGCAAATACGCTAACTTTCTGCTATTTCGCAGAATCCTAAAGCTCATCATCTCTAGCGCAAAATGTCCATTTTTCGACACTATGTTGGACAACAGGAATCAATCTCACTTTATATACCCCATTCTCCTAAGATCTGTTTTAATAATCCTCCCCAAAACATATCCTATCCTGCAACTTGTCAGTATTATTGTACGAAGCTCGAAAAAAACATGTCGCAACATTTTGCTTTAAAGACTATGATAATAGTGTTTGATCAAAATGGCTACAGAAATTTCAGTACTAAAGAAAACTATCGGCCTAGAAAATTCAGACAGGCAGAGAGGTAAAATAAAGAACTGATGTAGTGGAAGAAGAGCAAATGAGAAATTACAAGATCTTTCGAGAAGAAAAATAATTTCCACATTCTCGCACCACACTTCACCGAGAACTACAGGAATTCTCCAGGAAAGACTATATTAATTTCAAGCTCCGTAATTTTCTTTCACAGTGGCGCAAAAACCCAACTCAAGCTTATGCAACCTCATTGTTGAGATTTCCAGAACACAAGCAATTAGATACATACATACACTCTGTAGAAATCCTCTGAACGAATGAACGTCTCGTCGCAGGGGCCTCTACCAACACAAAAAGAACTCAAAAGGGACGAACATCCATGCCATCAGTGGGATTCGGACCCGCGACACTAGCAACCGAACGGTCACAGACTTACGCCTTAGACCGCGCGGTCACCGCCAAGAGTAGGCTCCTTGATACTGATACAGATTTTAGCATTACAACTAATATCTCACATTTTATTAACAGTCTCTCTTCTTAGAACTAATAAAGTGACCGACGATATGTACTGTACAAACTGTGTTTGAGACTGTGGCCTCAGTCTATCAACACATAATTTTGTTATAATATTTATTCTTTTATCATACTATGTGGCCTGAAGAGGACCATGACAACTTGCAACATGTTGCCTTATTGATATGAGTAATTAATACGAACATCAATAAAAGTTTTTTTTTACCAACTTGTTGCACAAATTCTTTATTTCAATACACATTACATTTCTCTACATGTTTCGAGCATTGCTTTTCTCATCTTCAGGAGGACAAGTGTATTAACACAACATCTGGTATCGTCACTCTCGTTGGGTGACTGTTCAGTACACAGGTTACGAAAGGACTGACTCTCGTAACCTGTGTACTGAATAGTCACCCAAAGAGAGTAACGATATCAGATGCTGTGTTAATAAAATTCTCCTCCTGAAGATGAGCACAGTAGTGCTCGAAACATTTAGAGGAATAAAATAAATGTATTAGAATAAAGAATTTGTGCATCAAGTTGGTAAAAAAAAGACTCTTATTGCATTAGGATGCACGGTCAACAAAACGTAAAAATTAACAAAAAGTTATTTTGACTGTAAGCATATATTTCTTTATTAAGTGAAATATTTACTTCCATTCTAAGCTAATATCTGTTCCCAAATTACGAATCATTTGTTGCATTGTCTGGCAGAAATTTCCAAAGCTTTATACGGATAAAACTTGTTATTTTTCATTTTATGACTAATTTCGTCGTGGTTATGTGTAATGATGGGGCCAACTGCAGTGAGAGAGGATATTTAGAAAGATGTGGCTTCGATTCTGGGTTCGTGGAGATGGTCACGGAAGACTTTCTTGAAACCCGAGTGATACAAAAGGAGAAGCATGAAATTCAGAGTCTATAGAGCTACAGTAATAAAGACACAATTATCATAATAACTGATTATGATATTTGAAAGAGAGGTAATTTAGATTCTGTACGAACTATTTCTTCAAAAGAACTTTTCTTCACCAATAAAATAAATGCTAAGAGTAATAATAAAATTTCCTATTTCAGAAACTATAAAAGGAGCTGTGAAAGTCTTTGTTTAGCTACTTCAAACGAGTATTTCTATAGAAATTGAGTCAAGATGAACATGTATGACTTTATGGTGTTCTTCAACGTACTGTATAAGCTGTTTCTGTTCTCACCATTGTCCTTAATTCTCTCTTCACTTTCCTCTCTTCACTTTTCTTTTCAATTTATTCACACTATTCTGTTTATTCCCACATTATCTCCCCTTTAAAGTCATTGTGCTTTAGTCTCTTCTTTCCACCACAGCAATATGTTTCCATATAAGCTCTCATTTCACCTAAGTTATTTCTTATCATTTTTATGATCATTTTAAAGAGTTCACTTTGTTTCTTTCGTTTCCTCTTTCTTTTTAATTTCTTTATTTTTTCAATTTCTAAGTTTTTCCTCGATTCCTTTCTTTACAATTCTGCTCCATCTAGTGGCGAGTTGTCATGCTCGCCGTAGGCAAGGACGTCCGGTTCAATGCCGGACTGCATGTAGACTACTAAACTCAATTTAGTCAGGCTTTCACAACGTACTGCCTCATAATTATACATTATATCCAAGCACTGTAAGTTAAGTAGAGCCTTGTGTCTCTAACAAAAAACCTTTCGGAGAATTATGCTTCGATTTCCGGCAAGACAATGCAATTTTCTCTTCTCCCAAGCGTCCAGATCGTTATTGGTGTCGACACGGTTTCCTTCCCGGGGTAAAGTGGCCGGAGAGCGAAGCTGACCACATACCTACATCTCGTGCCTGGGTTAAGAAAACATGAAACTATACCTCTTCTCCCCCATTTACCTTCAAGTACAAACGTACCTTATCTCTCTGTGACAATCTTTCGATCCACCCGCACAATTTCATATCTGTTTCACTCTGATTTCAACATTGTGATCAAAACTACGTTACTTCTGTCCTGTAAACCACCGTTTTGCAGCATATTCTACGTTGACGAAACCTGTATTTCCGAAACTTCAGTACGCTTTCTTTTTCTGTTTAATTTAGTGGGCTACACATTCATAAAATATATTTCTCTAAAATATGATTTAGTAACCTACGTCATTAACACACTACAACATTATTTGTTCTCAGTGCCGCAACAAGCCAATTCGGGTCTTGGCCGCCTCGTTTTGAGGTTTCTAGATCACACGCAATTAGAGAGACAGGCAGACAGACACGCACGCACACACACGCACATACACACACACACAACAGATAGAATTCCTCTGATCGAGTGATCAGCTAGTCGCAGAGGCCGCTACGTACCAACACAAAACAAAGACAAAAGACGAACATCCATACCGTCAGAGGGATTCGAAATCGTGATTCCAGCAATCAAGCGGATGCAGGCTTACGCCTTGAACCGCACGGTTACTGGGATCGGCTACCACATTTTTTATTCCTAATGTATTGTGTATGAAAGAAAATAATGGAGCTTCATAATTGGTACACTCCACTGAAAATTTAATAAGGAATGCATGCAGAATTTTAGTAAGAACATTTTGAAGAAAGAGAAGAATTGAAAGACCTAGACGTGCATGGTAAAGGTAGAAGATAAGGCAATCCCTTTACAGGCCTGTTACGGGCCCACGGGCTTCCAGGAGGTTGAGGCTCCCAGAAATCAAGACAATCGTTTGTCAGCCCTATGCACCGGCCGCCTTTACTACCCAGGTAATATCCGTGGTATTCAATTCTGTTAGAGGCTAAGTCGACCACAGAGCCACAGTGCGGCCGATAGGCGTATGTCAATGAAAAATTCCAACGACACCATCGGGAATCGAACCCGCGACCTTCCGGCTTGTAGTCCAGTGCCTCAACCAGCTGCGCTTTCTCCTGCCCCGAACAACGCCTCAAGAACCTAGAAGGTCGCAGGGTCGGGCGGAAGAATTCTTGGCCAGCTGAGCAATGTGAGATTATCAAGGCGTACTCTGTGCCGTTCATGTTGCTAGCCAATTAATATCCAGTGCAGCTCACTCTGTGTCTTCCCTTATCACCTCTATTTAGACCAATACCCACATTTTGGTTTGTTATTGCCTCTAAAGAGTTCCATTTAGCCTTAAAGTAGGCTAATTGTCAGTCCAACGAAGCTTAATTGCTAGTAGAAAGAAAGCTTGGTTATTCTTAGCTATAAGTATATTATATTTTTCTATCTCCTGGTGATATGCCATTGAAAATTGTCACTGAAAAATATAATAATTTAATCAAAAGTAAGTTACACTTCTGGAAATGGAATATTTCAGGGAGATTTCAGTCTATGTATAATATTGGTCGGCAGATTTGAACCCACTTTTCACGAATGGAACTGTCAGTGCAGTCTCCGACAGGTGGTAGGACACACAATCAAAATAAACCTGTTGGGCATCAGCTACTGTAGAGACCCAAATAAGTGACACGGCTTCTACGTATTTTGAAGTTAGTATAAGTAGTGGCTTGACTGACAGGTTCAAGTTAAACCGGTGTTATTTATCACTTGTTCTGATCACTTGGAAATGAGATGCAAGTGTCAACGAGAATAGGCAACTTTGTAGTGGACTTCCACTGCAACAAATATTATCACAAGCAGCAGGGGTACATGTGAACGAAAGGTGACAATTACTGGATTAAAGAAAACAGATTAAATTATAAAATTACTGCATAATCTGAGCCAAATTAGTAGTGCAAGGTTTTCAAATTAAACGCATATAAATTTCGGGGAAAAACGAAGGAGAGTATTTGATAGATAAAATTCGTAAGCTTGACAGCAACACATAACAGGATCTGATGTTTATTGGACCGTTCATCATTGCGATAACTGAAGAATTAAAAACCAACTAGATGTCACTTATTATTTTATTGTACTTCTTATAGTCTAAACATGTTTCGGGCACTACTATGTCCGTCATCAGGAGCTCGCGACTATGATGTTGATTACCACATTGGTCGTTTCGAATGTGGTAATCAACATCATATTCGCGAGCTCCTGATGATGGGCATAGTAGTGCCCGAAACATGTTGAGCCTATAAGAAGTACAATAAAATAAGTGGCATCTAGTTGGTTTTTTATTCTTCACATAACAGGATAATGTGTACATGTAAGGTAACATTGTTGCGAGTTCGAATAAACATTGTTCTAACAGAAACGAATAAAGATTGTTTCTGTTTGTATTTTTAAGCTACGTGTCACTGGCAACAACATAAAAATATTAAGTGTTACACAAAAACGCCCTTATGGCATACTTAAGTCTTCATGTAAAGTGCCCGATATTTTTGTCCGATTTTAACCAAAGCTGGAGGTTGTCTACAGGTTTTCGTAATAGCCCCAATATCAAATTTTAAGAAAATCTGTCCACTGAGAGCCACGTTGATATATGCAGAAAGAGGCATAGACAGACGACACGACGAAGCTAATAGGCACTTTTCCCGACTATGCGAACGCGCCTGAAAAGAAAGTCAGAAAATGAATTAAAGCAGTATGTCAGCCGACAAGCGAACTTGACTTGGTAAAATAGTTCTGATACTAATTTTTTGCAGGTTGTTACATCTAAAATTACGACCTATGATATAGCGACATGTTCACTTGTCTTTTTGTCTGTCTTCTTGAACTTGAGGTGGTAATATAGTGAAAATAGTATTCTGACACTCGTAGTAGTGTAGTCAGGGACGTAGAGGGTTAATGACGCTGCATCAACAGCTGATATTTTGAAGTGTCGAGTAATACACAAATTCAAAATTGTTTGCCCTGTTAGGTGTCACGTCACGGAAGTACACGAGGGAGCAGAGGAGAAGTTTGAAGGGGGATTAACTCGTCTGGTTATTTGTAGCGACCGGTGAACACAACCTCCCTAATATGAGAGGAATATTTTGACTGTCTGAGCGACTATAAGTTTCTCAGAGCAGTATCTGTTCCATGGTTACAACTACAGCCAAGGCAATTGACGCTTGCGGTACAGTGATACGAAGCCATATAGGGGCATAGGCAACTACATCCAGGTTTCTGTACCAAAGTGTAGTAACTTGTTTCGTCCCACAGTGCCTAGTTCGTTGCGTTACATGCCCTTTTCTTGCTAAATTTTCCTTTACCTATTGAATAGCGTAACATTAATTGTGTGAATAAAATCATACATTACTTTTATGTGCTTTTCTGTTTCTGCATGTTGTTTCATTTCACGCTACCTTAGTCTGTCCACTGTGCCTTTGCAAGGTAGATCTTGCAATTAATGGGAGAAGTCCGCAGGTTCAACAGCCCAGGCTGCGCCTACAGTCAATGTGTCCCAGAGCCATCCTATACGTAGTGGAGGAGCGACATATACTCAGAAACGCCTCGAGATAAACTCCGATGATTTGAGTCCTCGACCACTTACTTTAGTGAATGAGTTATTCCAGCGCACTGAGTAAACATTATTATTATTGTCATTATTATTTTATCACATGTATGCAGATTATTTACAAATATATAACTTAAACAAACCATGTTTCTGGGGTATATAGCGTTGCTACGGTTCTGTATTTACAATTCTTGCTGCATGTAATGCTATTTCTTATGTGAATTATGTTTTGTACTTGTGCATTAGTATTTTTTCCGCAGTATGAGTGCAGTGCCCAGTGTAGCTTGTTTTGTAGTTTCTTAATTTCGTGCTTTCCCGGTATGTTGCTCAGGTAATGTCTGAATGATACTGAGATGGTTTCAGTTGCCCCTCTTATTACCGGTATAATTTTTGTTTTCACATTCCACATGCGATGAATTTCTATTGTAATGTCTACACATAAGTACCTTGTCAGCTTCTTGCTTAATCATATTTCTTTATTATTATAAGTATAAATATTTGTATTAGGATAGAGACAGGTGGCGGACCCTTGTGAGTGCGGTAATGAACCTTCGGGTTTCGTGAAATGCGGGGAATTTCTTGACTAGCTGCAAACCAGGTAGCTTCTCAAGAAGGACTCTGCACCGTGGAGTAAGTAAGTAAGTATTAGTATTTTGTAAGGTAAATTTGTTTGAACGTTATACGGAGTTGTAACCTCTTTGTGCTTGTGTTTCCCACAGCGACGAACCGTGTCATCGAGGAAGCAACATATTCCGGTATAATTCTGCCGAGCCCGGATTGGCACACGTTGAATTATAACGGGAATACGGCACGCATCACGTATAGGGTACGGGTCCAGTGCGACCTGCATTACTTCAACTCGACCTGCACCAAGTTCTGCCGTCCGCGAGATGACAAGTTTGGGCACTACAGATGTGACAAAGCAGGCGACAAGGAATGCATCACAGGCTGGAGAGGCCTCAACTGCGAGATTGGTAAGTCAGAGGTCTCCAAAACAATTACGTATGAATACATTTGAATTAATAAATTTCGTATCTCCTTCACGTTTTCTTCTTGTTGTAGAAGATCTTTTTACATACAGAGATGTAGCTCAATCGGAATCCATATACATACTCGGATCAGAATATTTCCAAAGGATAAACAACGGAATTTATGTTTTTTGTACAGCGCATTGTGATACAATTATGTAATGTTAACCAACAAATTGCACGTTTTCAATTAATGTTTTAATTCAATTCTTGTTGTCTTCTACATGTTTCGAACATCTTATGTTCATCTTCAGGAAGACTACATTGTACATGCACTTTACGTGTTTCGAGCACATCCTTCAACCTGGTTGAATGCTTGCACAAGCGCATGGAAAACGTATCTTATAAGGTTGCATGTACAGTACAGTCTTCCTGAAGGTGAACATAAGTTGTTCGAAACATGCAGAAGACAAGGAGAATTGAATTAAAACATTAATTTAAAGAGTGCATTTTGTTGGTTAACATTACATAAATGATAACCAACGAATTCTTCCATTCACATTAGTAAGGACGGCGTAACATATTTTCTTCGAGTTGTGAAAATTATTAAATACGTACACTTACATAAGCTTCAGATTAATGCATTACTGCACGGTATTTTCGGTGTTCGGTTTGAATAGTGCCCAGAAAATGAAAATAATTCGCGAATTCAGATTGGCAGGTAGCAAGAAAGCGTATGACAAGATACATTTATAAATAAATTTATCTATTTATTCGTACACTTATTTATCTATTACAGTTAACCGAACGAAGCTATCCATTATTTTAAAGTTGTCCATTCTGTCATTTTTTATATTAAAGTGCACGGTTTATTGCACCACTATACAGAACTGAACGTATAATGCCACATGAATAGAAGCCTCCATGGATAAACCTTACTTACTTACTTACTCCATGGTGCAGAGTCCTTCTTGAGAAGCTAACTGGTTTGCAGATAGTCAAAAAATTCCCCGCATTTCACGGAACTCGAAGGTTCATTACCACATTCACAAGCGTCCGCCACCTGTCTATACCCTGGGCCAGCCCAATCCAGTCCATATACCCACATCCAACCTCATAGAGATCCATCCTAATATTATCCACCCATCTACGCCTAGGTCTCCCCAGTGGTCTCTTTCCCTCCGGTTTCCCCACCAAGAACCTATACACCCCCCTCTCCTCCCCCATATGCTCCACATGTCCAGCCTATCTTATTCTTCTCGATTTTATCACCCGCACAATATTGGGTGAGGAGTACAAATCATTTAGCTCCTCGTTATGCAATCTCCTCCATTCCCCCGTTACCTCGTCCCTCCTAGGTCCAAATATTC
>Ga0123352_10005421_pt1 | contig 19200 bp, 6 predicted proteins | sample TergutLab28metaG_FD_89700 | JGI IMG/M metagenome (GOLD analysis project Ga0123352, IMG submission 89700) | Labiotermes labralis P1 segment gut microbial communities from Petit-Saut dam, French Guiana - Lab288 P1 | ecosystem: Host-associated > Arthropoda: Insects > Digestive system > Gut ... | reverse complement strand
ACGCGAACTATACCGACAGAGCGGCCGCCGCCGGTCGGCGAAGTTAGTGCCAACTTTTGCGGATAGAGGAGTGTCACGTGGTCAGCGCAACGGGTCCCCACAGCCGTTAATCTCTGTTTTCTAAACCTGGAGCCGCTACTTTTTTCATTCAAGTAGCTCCTCAATTGACATATAGTACTGCATACCACTCTTATATTCCTAGTCCTGGATTATTTAACGACACTTTTAATAACTCACATTACGTAACTTGAAACGATAGCATAATTTGAGAAACGACGTGAATGGAAAGAGTCATGACGTAACATGGGGTGCTATGTGGTCTTTCTCACGGAGAGATTAAGAAAAGCCAGAGATAGCCACAGCCAGTATAATCGAATATCAGGTCGGAATATGGAACCAGTTTCTACGGATTACATCTATAATTGATGTAGCCATTCATTCGCGAGATTCGGTGCTAGGAAATACAGATTCTTGCAATATTCTTGTTGTGGTTTTTGTTGTTGTTGTTGTTGTAAGCCACGTGTCCGTCACGTGACAGACTGCCATAAGATTCACGCGCTATTCCACGACCTGTGCCATATTCTCAGTTTTATACATTTAGTACGGGAAAGAAGTATGAAAAATTATCTTCAAAATTTTCACTTTCCAAATATTGACATGAGAGAAAAAACTAACCTCAAGGCAACTCTGACTATTCTATTTTCTTAAGGTACATTTTTCTGGCATGCTGCCCATAAAATAAGAGCTCCCAGTTTCCGTATAAGCAAAGCGATTGCGATTTTCTTGTACCGTACTCAAACGCCTGTCATGATTGCAACAACTATACTTTCTTGTTCCGCCGAATATGAAGCAGCAGATTCGAAATCATATAACTTCTTTATTCAAAGAGGTTTTCGTGCCAAGAATATTTAACGCAAAACCGTACATAGCAACTGCCAATACTTTAACCACACACTTAAAACTACAATGCCAGCTGTCAGCTCATGCATACGGTTACACTACGGATGTAATTCCTTACTCCAATGTAAACATAAGCTTGCTGAGTTAGAGTTGTGACGTTCTGCAGGTGACAAAAAGCGGCACCGTTAGTTGCGTAGGATCCTGTATCTACACAAATCATCATCACGTAGAAATAAGACAAGGAGGAGGTAGTTTTTTAAGTATGGTTTGGTGGACCGGTCGTGACAGACGTCAGAGGGCGCGGCAGCGCGGGGTTATGATGTAACGCACCAACAGTCGCACGACCGGCCGAAAAAACTCTACGTGCAACACTGGCACACATCACGCGCCATCTTATCTACTTCTGCAACACGCTTCTTTCCCTCATAAACAAAGAAAATAATATCAAAATGAATATGTGTCTTAATATTCTGAAACACGAAGTTATTTTAAATAAATTTAAAAATCTGGCTTCTACTTCACAGAAAACATACTGCTTTTCCATTGCAAATAACAACTTGTTAAATCCCGTAAGGAAATTCTTTCTGAAAATACCGAAATTCGTAGATGTATTTTGTGGGTAAAGCAATAGAATTTTGAATGTTAATATATGTGGTATACGTAGCTACCAGTTGGCTTCAGAGCTTTAAAACAACCATGAGTACGCTAGTCCGTCTGTTGATTCGACATACATCCAGTACTTTCAGCAGACTCTCTTTACCTTCAAAAGTGATATGATTTGGTCTACATCTTCTGACGAGGTAATCATTTACGAGGCACTGTTGGTAACTTCGCACCTAGCAGCCAAGCTGATGCTCAAATTCCTCATTCGTGATAAATGGTACCGAACCTGACACTGGGAAGGAATGTCTTAACAACACAAGAAATGTGTAACATTAAGGTGCTCTGGCGAAACCACTGTCACTGTGGAAGAGCAGTAAGTACTAAATGTTCTGAGTGTGTGTCTGTAGCTTCGGTTATCCAGCATGCAAAGTGCATGTGCCATATTATGTTGTCTTCAGTGGCCTGTCCGGCTCTAAAATATTTTTCCACGTTATCTCGTAAATGGCGCGTCTTTCAAGAAAAAAAATTTATTGAAGTAAAATGTTTGTTGTGATCTCCTCTACGCCTTTGTTTCAAATATTACTCATTCTAAGACCAAATGAGCGGAATATTATAAAAAATGTACGTAGGTCTTCATGTACAGTATCCGCAATTCTTGTCAGATTTTAAAGAGATTTTCTCCAATCAGTTTCGACAAAATGCTCAAATATCAAGTTTCATTAAACCCATCCAGTTGAAGCTGAGGTGCTCCGTGCGGACGGATGGGCGGACAGGAGGACGGAAAGACAGATATAACGATGCAAATAGTATTTTCGAAATTTTGTGAGGGCGCCTAAAAATATATCCAATATAACGAGTGTAAAATATATTTATATTTATTACATAAGGCAATAATCGGTATAGCGACTCCATACCAAGGGAAATCAGATGAGCCGAACGTGTAGCACATACAAAAAATAGGAAAACCGTACAAAGTTTTAGTCGGGAAACCTAGGCTTATGTGGGAAAATAATATTACGTTTTACTTTAAAGTTTAGAGTCTCGTTGTTAATTTCTTGCACCACACGATCTAACAATAAAAAAAACTGTATTTTTCTTGCAATGTGCGTTTATGTATTTTTTAGGGTTCTGAAAAAGAGTAGCGACTTTTTCGTACACAGCCTTACCTAACTGTTTCTCATATCCGATCTGGAGAGTATATTTACTGTGCGGTACGGACTGAATAAATTTCAGATTTTTCTTGGTTTTTGAATGGGTTAAATGAATGTAATATGGTAAGGTATCTTGAGTTCGCGTCTTCTATTATAGGGATCTCCTGTCAGTCTTGCAATCGCAGTGATGAAATTTCAGATTTCATGCAAAGGAAAGTTACCTGCCAGCTGACTACTATCAGCTTCCAACGGGGGACTCTGCTTAATGGAATTAGTGCAGCCCTTCTACATTTAAAATCAGAGTAACACTGTAGTTATTTTCAATGTCTACTGGCACCGACAGCAATCCTTCTTCGGCTTCTTCATTTAATCCATTACACGGTTTCCACGTGCAGAAAAGAACGACTTCCTTGTGTCCGGGCTTGTAACCTCCAGTGCTCTGGGTTATTTGCAGTCTGCATCCAAATACTTCAGCGGGACCTGTCTGCAATTTCATTTCGTTCTTATAATTCTATTATGTCTTTTGTCTATTTTATTCGTGAAGTCTGATGTGCTGTTATTAATCCGTCGACTGAGAAATTCAGTTCTAAAACGAACTAAGTGACATTAAATAGTCAGGTCTTCTGGGATGTCAAGGTGCGTCGACCGGTAATTAGTAATGTCTGTCGGAAAGTTAAAATACTTCATTATTCAGAATTAAACAGTCCGAGAAGACGCAACCAAGTGCCGACCGACACAGCTTGACATCCCAGAAGACTTGAAACTTTTCCAAAACCGCTATGAGAACCCCGAACCTCGTAAGGAGCGCCTTTTAAATTTTGAAATAATAAATTCTGACGAGCCTGTGGGTCAAGTCTGAAATACTGAACTATTTATTTCAATTCTTTTCAAGTAAATGCGAGAAATACATTGCTGCTGCCCTGATAATTGGACCCACAAAATACACTGTATTTTACAGTTTCTATAGCGTTCTTACATCGTGTAGTATCAAAATAAGTTTAGATTTAAGTCAAGTGATTCGCTTAAAACTGGGTGATAAATTTATCTTTCAACTTTAAGTATAATATCAGATTTTTTTAAATTATAAAATGGAACTCTCAATTCAACAAATTCCACGGAGCAACATCCCATGTATGCGTCAAGGTCGCTTAGCTAGGTAGAAAATTCCTTTTCTTTTATGAAACCCGTATGTTACTGTCTTGGTCGCAATAAACTGTCATTTGAACCTAAGCTGAACCCGTGAGTCCACATTCTCGCATATTACTCCTTTGTGATCAGTTTTATTACTATCTTACCATTCATAATTAGGTCTATCAAGTGGTCTAAATCTCTTCAGATTTCCCAACTAAATCTGATGTTTATTGGACCGTGTATCATGGTGATAGTTGAAGAATAAAAAACCAACTAGATGTCACTTCTTATATCTACTTTACTTCTTAGATACTCAACATGTTTCGGGCATTAATATGTCCATTTTCAGGGGTTTTCGACTATGTTGTTGAACTACCACATTGGCTGTATTGTTCTTGGATTGCTGTGTGTTGGGGTCAGTGTGCGGCTCGGCTAGTGTGGTACCCGGGCTGCCGGCAGAACAGAATATAAGTGGTAAGTTAATAATCGATGCAAAAAAATAATCATGAACTGCAGAAACAAACACGACTGAACGCATCCACACAAATTGTGGATTTAAAAGTAATGTTTATAAATTAATAACTCATCCTCTAAGCCTCAAGGTGCACAACACTACAGCGAGTATCTGTAAAGAAAGCAACTGAAGTGAAAGCTTGTCACTTTACGTAGTGTCAGGCTGAAAAGAAACATTTTTATTGAAGACAATATAAAATTGTTTGCGCTTTGTCACTTTGGAAAGATGAAGTATGACGCTAAAAGACGTCTCACAAAAGCATTTAACTACAGAAGCAGTATGTCTGCAATTCATACTATCAGAACAATGACAGCCGTACACATAATGAGATTCCCTTTTTAGCGACGTAGACACTCTTCTCAACATCGTTTGATAAACTCGCATTTTATGCATTACTTTCCCTTGCTTCAAGTTACATTATACTAAACCTCACCCTCTGTTAAAACAAATGTTTATTTATTTCCTAACAAGTACCGGGCTGATAAGTCCTTAGGCCCATCAGGAAGGAAACAAGCTCGGAAGCATGTCAGGGACGCGTGCGATTTCAACAAAATCGAGACGCGAGCTGTCATCAAGTTTTTTTTTTCTGCAAGGCAAGGCGCCGAAGGAAATTCACGCCATTCTGTCAGAAACATTAGCTTGTTTCTTTCCTGGTGCACCCCTTTAAGTTAATCTGCACTCTACAATGGCATGATCCTCGTTCTTCGCGGTACAGATTTAAAATATTTACGAACGCAGCTCCTTTGCTTTCTTCTTGTTAAGAATCTTATGTATAATTCAGGCTAAATTTAGTCTTTGAAGAGTCAGCGGCAGAATTAGATATGTGAAATTAGCTTAATAGTTGAACATTTTTCCTTTACCTTTTTTTCTATCAAAAGGTGTCAGGGTCTACAGATAAGCCGTCAACAAACAGCGGGCAATTTGTAAAACACTTTCCAATGTGTTAGACAAACAATTCAATATCAATTTATTTAAGTAACACGCCAACAAATGCACATATATAGTCTTTAATAATCTAAAATTTGCATTAGAACACTTAAAACGCTTAAACTCAAACTTAAACACTTAAAGCGTGAGACTCAGTCTCACGCTACACGGCACAACAAGCACATCGACAGCCGGTCTCAACTGAACAGCGTACGACTCACACATAACACACGACATGCTGCCACAGCATCAAATTAATATAAAGAAGTAAATCACTGAGTGTTTTAAACTGTAACTTTAGCATGGAACAAAGTATGCTCCCTGAGGATGATCGTATGATCGAAACATGTAGGAGCGTTTTAAGTGTTTTATTGTAAATTTTAGATTATTAAAAACTATATATGTGCATTTATTTGTGTGTTCCGTAAATAAACTACAAAATGCACGGTGCAACGATAAAGATAGTTCAATATCAGGTTCAGTAGCACACACTACCTCAACTAAATGCCGTCAGTTCGAAGTAACGTTAGAGTAAAAGAACTAAATATGTGCGAAATCTAGGTTCTGCCTGAAATTTCCAGAGAATTTGGTATCGCTTGTTCACATCTCACATATACAGTAATTTTTTATAACCTTTCTTCCCCTTTTATTCAGTGACGTTATAAATTCTATGTTAAAATTACACGTTACCAGATTCCAAACAATTCTATCCTTCCTACGACACAGATTCAGCAAACTGTAATAGAGGAAACTAGGAGAATTAGGACTACGAAAATGCTACTTAGCTCACTCTCACATTGACACCGCATGGAGTTCTGGCTGCTCAGTCTTCTACAGTACTGTCCGCGGGGGTCGCCAATCTACTCGTACTGCGGAACACTTACCACTCGTGCGGGCTGTATCCGGGTCTTCCATGTGGAGGGGCTAGCAGCATTCGCACAGAAACACGTATAGGCCTATATTTAATTGGAGACTGGTGGGTCTTCTTGTTCTGTCAGACGAACTGAAGTTGTACTTCGTTAGCTTTATAGCGTTGGGTTGCATTTGGAGGAGACGGCGTCCATGTACGAAGTGTACTGGATGTCTCACAGTAGACACGGACAGAAGACAGGGGTGGTCCCTTACCTTGGATGTTCGGAGGAAGACTAATAACCCTTCTAAGTAATATCGTAACAAAGTAGGCAATGCACGTATAAACGTCACATTGTGGGGCGTTCTTGCAACCACTGTTTCAGTATAAAAGCAATCAATGTTACATATTCTGAGTGTGCGTTTGTAGTGTTAGGTATCCGGCAAGCAATTCGCATGCGCCATATTGTCACCTGTGGCCTGTCCGGCACTACAATTTTTTTTTTCAAAATTTCCTCACAAATGGCATAATTTTCGAAAAAAAATATTAATCATAAATTTAGTGTGTTTACTTTCTCTGCAAATTTTGTCTGAAACATTTTTCGTTCTAAGAAGAACTGAGCGAGATATGGTCAAAAATGTATATTGGTCTTCATGTAAAGTGACCGTTATTCTTGTCATATTGAAATGAAACTTGAATCTTCTCGACAGATTTTCGAAAAATACTGAAATATCAAATTTCATGAAAATCCGTTGAGGATGAGCCATGTTGTCCCTTACAGATGGACGGACGGACAGACAGGCGTGATGAAGCAATTTTGCAAAAGCGCCTAAAAAGTCACAAAATTTACAGAACTGAAAACTTCAGTCAGAAACGTGAATTTAAGAAAACACTTTTCACAAGCAACAGTAGGTGGAAGAATAATTATACAGGGATCTTCAAGAAACAGGATTTTAAGATGTTGACTGAATAAATCTGTCTTAAGAAAGGGCCAATTAGTAAGGTCCTGTGAACAAATACAGAAATATCCTTCTGCTTTTTGATGTCATATACTTTCGTACAAAGGCACCAGCATTTAGGAAGAAGTTTAACCTTCCATCTGCAGGGTACAGAATCTCACACATCACACAAAATTTATTGAGTAACTAAACGACTGTGAGTTCATCGAATGGAACACAGCTGCATGAAATCAAATAGTGGTGTTATTTAGGTTAAAAAAAATTACGTAACACTCTGTACAAAAATAATTTTATTTTTTAATGAATTGAGTCGAACAAAATTTGTCATCTGCAGAAAGAATTAATTGGGAATATGTTCAGGAGTGGTGTGCAGTTAAAGATATGGAAGGATATGATCGCAACATATAGAATGTATCCGGTTAAGCGAGGCTCAAGAAAACCACGGACATTTTTATTAAAACGACCCATAACCCGGACGAGTTTCAGACAAAGTTCATAACGAAAGAAAGAAAAAAGATCAGTGCAAAAGCCACTTTATTTTACACTAAGTAACTTAAATATAGTAGAGGGATATCCACGACATATTTTCCTTCCTAAGTAAGAGCCTATGCTTTTGATTTTAAAAGTATCTTAAACATTTACATTTCATAACAACATATAACGGCAGAACTGATAATACTAACTAAAATGTTTTTCAGTCAAAATACAACAATATATTCAATATAGTAAAGCTGCCAAATGTTTCCGTTACAAGTAACCATCATCAGGCAGACATTTCAGTACATGGACATGACATGTTCAATGTTACAGAATAGGATCCTACATTGTTTACATTTGCTGTGTAGAATTTCAGACAATTTTGATAATAAACTGCACAATATTTAATATCTTAACTGATGTATTTTTATATATAATTTCTGAAAATACATCAGTTAAGATATTAAATACTGAGCAGATTTTTAATCTAAATGTCTGAAATTTTACAAAGCAGATGTAAACAATATGGGATCCCATTCTCTAACACTGAACATGTAATGCCCATGTACTGAAATGTCTGCCTGATTATGGTTACGTGTAACCGAAATATGTAGCAGCTTTACATTATTGAACAAACTGTTGTGTTTTGACTGAACAATATTTTAGTCAGTACAACACGAGACGGCTCCTGTCAAGAAAAGAACTGATAATCCTTTGCAAACCGCTCGTACAATCTATATTGCAATCTTAGTCTATGAAATTCACCTCGCAGCTCTCACTTATGTAACCAAAGACAGAAAGAGAATTTGAATATTCTTTTTTATGATGCCAGTTTTTACGTCAGTTCTCATTCTTTCCATTTACGGTGATTCGACGTAGAAAGGCTCGGAGCCAGAAATTAGCATTGCAGATCCACCCTGTTCTATAAAGTTCGGACAATGGCAATGATTGCGTCTAACTCGGTTATTTGTGATTTAAATACCTCCGTGCTTTGTCTTCCAGAACACTACTGCGCGCATCTTGCAAAGCGTCAGGTGTTCAACAAATAGTAACTGGTAACCGAGAGTGTTTGTTCTATGGCGTAGTTAGCATATGGCTCTCAAGACGTCAAAAAATTTACAGGCACCTGGACGTCAATCTGCTTTCAACATTTGCACTGGACAAAAGAATTTCGTATAAATTTCACATCGAATGGGCATATTTTAATAGAAGACTCATCGAAACAAATTATACCTCCAAAACAGGTCAAATTTCGCAAGAGAAAGTCGTGTGTATATTAATTGATTTTTAAAACCCCCAGAAAACTAACTGGGACTTGAGATTTTGTCAGCATATAAAGAAAAATATGTACCTGACCACGCCATGAAGGCTGCGGACGCCAAGAGCGGATTCGGGGACCGCTGAAAAAAAAATTATATTCTCCCCACCCCAACCCCAATCCCCCCCCGCAATGACGGACACCTGCCAAACATCTTTACATTATATCTTAAAGACTGATTCTCAGTTGTTGAGTGACTGGCTTAGACTGAAAGGGTTAATTTGTACATTCGACAGTAATGATACTACCGGGAACGACAAAACCTTATGCAACACAGTCGGGTCTCGGACCCCCCTTCCGGACCGCCGGGACCCTGTAATTTTTACCAGCTTCCTGATTAAGGCATGTAGGGGGAGTAGAGTAAGAGCTTCACTCATTATTAGCCTAAATTACAGTGAGTTGTTAACTTCACTCCGTGGCTGCTTTACCCCGGGGAAAGAACCCAGGTACCCTTTAAGTAGGAAACTGGATTGGCCTCAGAGGTTGTCTGGGTGTTGTGAAGAAGAAAAATATATCTGTAGCCTGCCAGAATTTGAACACCAGCCCGTCCATCTCGTAGCCACTCGCTGTACCGACTGAGGATATTATTTGCACTTTTTTATTGTCCTCTTACTCAAAACAAAACGTTTAAAGAGTTTCGTTTCTCCTTCGCTTTACAGGGTTGTTTGTGTATCAGAACGTATAACACGGAATGACAAGGTGACTGAAGGATGAAGAATTTGAAAGGGATTGCGGATGAACTGCCGTCCAGGTACTTGCCAGGAGTGACTCGGAAATACCACGAAAACCTGTCACGATAACTGGTGATCCGACTCAGATTCAAGGAGGAAACGCCCCATATGCAAAACAACCTGCCTATAACGGAACAAACGGTACTGCAGTTCCCCCATCCCCCTCACCCTCACCCTCCACCCATTGCAGATTAGTTCCTTTCACACAGGTATTTGAATTTTGGATTCTTGGTCTGCCAGATCATGGTGCTGTTACAACTTCTGCACTAAAGACAAGTTTCCTTTATGCCCAGGTTCCGTTTCAGACAGTCCTGTGTACAAGTCTAAAAGCATTTCTGATACAGCAACCCGTTCAGTACAAATTTTTGTACATAATTCTTATCTAATCACTTAACGTTTGGACACTGCAGACATCTCAGTCGGTAAAGTGAATATCTACGATTCGATCTTCAAGGTTGCGCCGTGGATCAATGACATATAAACACTTTATTATCCAACTTATGCACAAATATATAATTTGTAGATACAATTAAAATTATAAAATATTTAAAAGTGCTCCAACATGTTTCGGATCACAGAGGATCCATCATCAGAAAGCCTTTTACAGTACTTGGCGAAAATTACAAGAATGGTTCTATCGCGTCCGTTGACATGGACGTGGTCTTTGTTACGGCAGCATATGCTGGAGCGCTTTTAAATATTTTATAATTTTAATTGTATCTACGAATTATATATTTGTGCATAAGTTGGATAATAAAGTGAGTATCTACGATTCGAGTTTGATTGTGGTAAGATCTTTCTCTTGACCTTCACGTCGAGAGTGGATCTTGGGTTCAACCTCAAATCCAAAGTTCCCAGGGAGTCCTTTCTCTAAGTTAAAGCGACTGGAGCGTGAAGATGAACATTCACCTCAAACTCAAACTGAGTGCATGAAATTTCACTTCCACTACTACACAAATTGTGATGGTGTTTCAGTACTATCACTTACAGTGACTGCCATAACTTAGATTGCTAATTATACAGCACTTACTTTCTGAAAATTTAATCCTAAACTGTAACATTAATTAATCCACATCATGTACCCCTTTCATATTGTAACTCCAGCCCTTCCTATTAGCCGTATTAACATGTGTAATATTTCCAGCATTCATATAAATCACATTTATTAATTTCAAACATTTGCTACTTTTACCGGAATAAGAACACTTTTACAGTGGATAAACTAACAGGCGTTTTCCAAATATAATACTATGAAAATTCGTATTAATTTTCCGGTACATGATAATCATAAACACGTTTAAAAATCTTTTTTATTAATTTGTCTCCAAACTCCTCGTTTCCGTCTCTGAAGTCCAATTGTTTTCCTCAGCAACCTGTTCTTTCAAACATTAATTTTGCTCATGGAACTAATAATAATAATAAAGGTTTCCGTCAAACACACATAGTTTGATACTTTATTATAATTATAGTGGCAACATGTTTCGACCCTATTGGGTCATCATCAGGCCTTCACTATGAACCAGTTAACTGTAAAACTGCGTAAATTCTTGCGATCCCAAACAATGTTTACAAGTAATAATTATAACCAGTTCAGTGTCTAATAGAATAGTTAAGTAATAAAATTCAGAAGGCGTAAAATTTCATTAGTTTCAAAACAATAAAATATATTAATAAAACGTGTAGAATGCATAAGTATCCAACAGGGTCGAAACATGATGCCACTCTAATTATAATAAAGTAATAAATTAAGTGTGTTTGACGGAAACCTTTACTATTGTTAGTTTCTAGTCAAAACACATCGGGATGGCTTCCATCAAATTTACGGCTGGGCAAGCTCGCTCCGTCAATCACTATAATAGGATATTTATGCATTCTACATGTTTTATTAATATATTTTATTGTTTTGCAACTAATAATGTTTTACGTATTCTGAATTTTATTACTTAACTATTCTATTAGACACTGAAATGTTTATAATTATTACTTGTAAACAATGTTTGAGATCCCAAGAATGTACAAAGCTTTATAATTAGCTAGTTCATTGTGAAGGCCTGATGATGACTCAACAGGGTCGAAACATGTTACCACTATAATTATAATAAAGTAATAAACTAGGTGTGATTGACGGAAACCTTTTATTGTTATTATTATTATTAGTTTGTAGTGAAAACACATCGGGATGGCTTCCATCAAATTAATTTTGCTCACGTTCCTTCCTCGTGAGGGCACTGCAAGTGTATACATACATAATAGAACAAATAAATGTTTAACTTTTAATTCACTCTCCTGCTTCAATAGGACTTTTTAATATTATGATGTGAATGCCAGCAAGCATATTGAAAAATTGATCAGCTGTCAATTGCCGGCAGATGTAGTTCCAATTTATTCCAATTTTTTCCGCATATTCCGAATTTGTCGTATCATTCTAGAACGTGTTATCGACCTTTCCATGGTGATCATACCCAACAATCGGGACAAAGGACAATGGACCTCTTTCACTCTCCCTGCCTTCACGTCTAAACCAAAATCCATTAACCTTTAAGGCCCAGTTATTAATTTATTTACCACCACTTTTAACACTAAAAAATTATCCCCTCCGCGAAAAAACTGTACTGATAAAAACAACGATTATTTCGCTATACAGCGATAAACAGGTTAAATTTTATAACCGATACGGAAAGAATTTACTACGCGGTACGAGCTGAGCTTTTCAATATTTGTGTATGAAGAGTTACTATGGTCTGCTCGGGTTTTGTTTGTTTGTGAAGGATTTATATTTTCTCTTAATAAAATTAAAGTCATCCAGAAGCTTCTGCGTCCCAATTGGCCAGTCACTTTTTATGGCTTTACCAAATGGCGTATTCGAAAGCTATATTTCAAATGGGTGCCGTCGAAGCATGTCACTCTTTGAAACTATTCTCATTACGAATTTATACACAAGACAAGCTGCGTATCACTGAGGCGCTTTCACGTAACACTTTTTGCTGTGGAAAAGCAATAAGTATTCCGTATTCTTAGAGTGTGTTTGTAGCGTTAGGTATCCAGCATGCAATGCGCATGCGCCGTGTTAAATTGTCATCTGTGATCTGTCCTCTTCTATCATATTTTACGGCATTATCTCAAAAACGGAACGATTTTCGGTAAAATGTTATTGAATATAATATGTGTGTTTTGGTTTTTTCTGCAGCTTTGGCTGAAATGTTTCTCATTCTAAGCAGAATTCCTCGAGATATTATAAATTCACAAAGATCTTCACGTAGGCAACCTGCTATTCTATCAGGTTTTAACAAAAATTAAAATTTCCCAAGAAATTTTCACAAAATCCACAAACTCCAATTTCCATGAAAATCCTTCCAGCGGGATCCGAGTTGTTCCATGCGGACAGATGGACGGACAGACATACCAAAGGTACTAGATGCTTTTCGAAATTTTGTGAACACGCCTAAGAATGTTTACCCATATTACACTCCTTACGTTAGCCGAAATAACACAGTCGGTGTGGCGACTTGTTTTGGCTAGAGAGTTCAAGATTCGAAACCCGATGAACGCGAGACTTTCCGCATCCGTCCAGACCTACCCTAAACCCACCCAGCCTTCTCTACAGTGGGGTAATGTGTCTCTTTCCCAGGATCCAAACAGCGGGGGTGTGGGTTTTATCACTGACCACCTTCTAGCTCTGAGGTTAAGGATGGGTAAAGGAACAACTCCATTCGCCCTCTTTGCCTCAAATGGCATGTTACGGGTTGGGGTTTACCTTTATCAGAAAATTTCACAGTACGTTTTGTTTATACAAATTGTCCTTATCACAATTAGTGTCGTGGGTGCAAACAACCATGGCTATTATTTACCGCAGTTCTATCATTCACACCCATCTGAATGACTGCAATTAGGAAGTACGTAACTTTAATACAGACATAATAAACTTAGAATGTATCTAAGCACGTAATTATGAAGTAGAAATGCTTCTAGCATATTTTTAAAGCAAATAATTAGAGACATTTTCTGCATCAAGCAACTAATGACCGCTCCTTCACGGTCAGTATTGCCAACCAATAAGAGATTCATTTCCCGTGTCACACGGAACATTTTACTGACACAATCACGTTGCAAATGCTGCAAGAGTAAAGGCTAACTAGCAAAATAAAATTGTTTTCCTTTTATATTAAGATAAGTAGGCTCCGATTTACAAATTCATAAAGCGTTAAAGAGATAAAGAAATGTAATTACATCTTCATATTTTTTGTGTCTATTGTGGTAGCATGGCTGTCTCATTTTCATACTCTTTTTTTATTACAAAAATAAGTAAAAATATAATAAGGACCTAAAGAGGAGACTCAACTGGCTCAGGAGCACGAGAATGAAATTTTAGGATTTCATAGAAGTCAACATAAAATATCTTGGACAGATGAATGATTATCGTCTGCTTGAAATAAGTCTGATTCATGCAACAGCAAAACGAATCAAAGAAACTTCGAATGCCAAAGAAAAGATTAAAAAAATTCCACATCACACTGACAGCGCTACTAATGTCCTTATATTGACATTAATTTTGGACGTTAATGAAAGAGCGGAAGGAAAATGAAGACGGTTGAAATTCTTTTCTTCAAATGTTTGCAATATAGCCTGAACGTAATGAAGATATGTGAGAAGCATTGGAGCAAGACGAAATAAACAAATCAAAACAGCCAGAGTATTCGGAGAGAAGGCCTGAACTTCGTAGATGTTTTTACAATATAAACCAAATAATATAATGCTGAAGACATAATTTGAGAGAAAGAAAAACTAAATCCCATTAACAGTGAAATAAAATATCTTATTTTCTATTTAAAATTGTAATTGCTGTACTTTTTATTATTGCTATTATATTATTGTGTTAACGGCTGTGGTGGTTCTCCGGCTTTTAAATATGTGTTCTTTTATTTCATAGTCATATATTAATTTATTGATCAATAAATTTTATTTCTTATCTAAGTTTCAATATGACAATTAGGGAAATAATTAATTTCTTAGCCGTAAGCATTCATATCTGCTTCCTTTACTTTTTACTGCCCAAACAACCCGAGAGTGATATTAGCTCAGATAAGCTGTATTGCAGCATTCGATGCAAGCCGCCTTGGCTGGAACAACCGCAACGTGACTATCATCTCGTTGTGTATTCTTACCATATCAAAGTATCCACGCTTCATCGGCCGGCAATAATATGAACAGATCTAAAGAAACTGTCAGCCTGAAAACAGCAAGTGTAATCAGATACATCACGCAGCCAAACACCGTGTAAATTTTTTTTATTACATTTTTAGGTCATAACAACATAAACCGAAGAAGAAGGATGTATAGAAATAAGAAATAAACTAGTACACGATTTTCGTGAGTGCCTTGCAAGGGTAGAAAAATTACAGCTGTAAGTAGGTCAAGCTTTATTTCTTGTTCACATTGACTTTAATGTTTATTGTTTAATTGCTTGTAACATGACAAAAGAAAGAGTGGAGTTGAAATAATACTGATTGATGACATGATATGTCGACAGTGTGCACAGGCATATTGTTTCAGTTTTGATATCACATCGAAAACGTGACACTACGTGAGAAACGCCTGAACAGATGACCGGAGTTCACGTGCAGCAATGACATATATTCATCAAAGTTATTTATTCACCAACGAATGCACAAGTGAATTATCTTAAAAACAATATGGAAATTTATATTAAAATAGCTCCGACATGTTTAGGTGTAGTCACACCATCATCAGGGAGGTCATTATCCGTTCTTGTTAAAGTTACACTTCGTTAAAATAGTTAATCATGGTACATCGGTATGTGATTAATTCGGTGGTGATGTGGCTGCATATATAAGCAGGTCCTTGTTGCTGTGTGTACGTTGCACTGTCCGGAAGTATAGTATAGCGTAGTATATTCGTGTCTAAAATCTCTAGCAGAACGTTACAGGTGGGGGTTTGGATTTAGGAATTTTTCGAAAACCCGTGTATCGGAAGTACTTTCCTAAAATTTAATTCCGAAAGTATCGAATATATGTATGATCAGTGGCATTGTTCAGGCACCTGCAGACCCCGCAGTTCTTGGGTCCCCTTTGTTTGGTAGGCCTCATACATATGAAATTCTAAAATCTGCTTTCGAATTATTCGTTCTGGATTCCGTTTTTCTGTTAGCAAGCAGTAAGCCGATAGAGATACAAAATATTTGCAAACACCTTTAAAATGGGCCCTTATTTTCCAAGTAACGGTAGATTGTGGAAATGACTGTATCAGCTTTAGTCTTTTTTAGCCGCTTTCGCAAAATTACGAAAAGCAACTATTAGGTCTGTCATGCCTGTCCGTCCGCCTGTTCGTCCTGCCGCATGGAGCGACTCGGCTCCCACGAGGCAGACTTTCATCTAAAATTGATATTTGAGTATTTTTCGAAAATCTGTGGAGAAAATTCAAGTTTCACGAAACCCTTACAAACACAACGTGTACTTTACGTCATCACCAATATATATTTTTCAACATATCTCGCTTAGCTCTTCTCAGAATGAGAAATGTTGCAGACAGAATTTGTACAGACAATCAAAACACGCTCTTAGTGTTACACTGATTTTTTTTTATTTCGAAAATCCTTCCATTTATGAGATACAGTGGAATAATACTGTAGAGCCGGAGAGGCCACAATGATAAAATATGGCACATGCGCATCGCATGCTGGATACCTAAAGCTACAAACACACAATCGCAATGTGTAATATTTGTTACTTTTCCAGAGAAAGAATGGTTAGAAGCGCCTCAGTGTTAGGTTCTATGTATACTGTCTGCCTTTTTTACTCTAGCTGTGTCATGTTTAGTGTTGTTTTTGGAGAAGGATGGATGTTAACCTCTTCACAGGCCTTCCGACCAAATTTTTATAAATCAGCGGATTTAAACTTCTCATATTTTCTCAATGTTGAAGGTTTCTTTTTTTCAGGACGCGGCTCAGTATTACAGAGCATTTTTTAAAGAGATTTATTAGACAGACGGTATACACAAGATGTACAAGGATGAATTGTAAAATTGTTCCTGTAACCAATTCCAATAGATACGTACAGTATGGAGCAAGTGGTAAGGGGGTAGTAGAAATACAGATATGAATAACGGCAGTGAAAAAGGAACAGAAAGAAAAAAACACTGCGGTAGAAAAAACACTGCGGTATTACAGAGCATTCGCAAGCCAACAGTTAGGAGCAAATTACTGCTTTCCTCTTCATGAGTCGATAGGTTGGAATTCGGTCAAGCTCCGACTTGCAAACACGAAAATCCGACCCAAATACCCAAAAATATAAAATTAACATCCAGCTGTCTGGAAAACTCACGGTTGAAGTAGGTCAGGCAACTCTACATTTATTTAGCCCAAGTTCTCTGGGAAAGCTATGTCATTTAGATAACACATTACAGTGAATCGAAAATGGACACGGGAAGAGTGTTCGAAAATTCCATCAGCAGAACACACTAGAGAACAACAAGGACATAAACAAAGAATATTAGCCTCCATAAGAAGAAAGATTAAAGATCCTTGAAGTGTCATATATGAACAGTAGTTCTAAAAGAAGCAATCGTAATCAAAATAAATGTTAATGATTAATTATAAGAAAATTACTGTCTTTATATGTTTAGGACCTGACGAGAACGTCATTTTGTAAACGCAAGTTTGAGACCTCAACCTGGTTTTAACAGACTTTAATGTTATTAGGTAAATATCTCTGCACACATTTTAATTTAACTTGATAGTAGCTTAACACAGCACCAAAACATGTAGCTATGTTTATAAAACAAAACACTCTGCGTTATTAATAAATATTTGTGTTTGACAACTCTACTTTTTCTATAGTAGGCCACAGAATCGAGGTAGGCCCTTGTAAACATGCTAAAGAAACTTCGAACCTTATAAAAGAAGTTTAAATTGTTTACTATCTAGAATGACTGTTGGTTTTTCAAGGACCCTACTGAATAGTCAGATGGTATGACTATTGGCTGTATCATGCAGTGGAGTGTCAGGGAATCTCTGAAAGCCCACAACAATTTTTCGTTCTTGTACCCTAAGTGTTATGAACTATTGAATATATGCATATGCACACCGTGTTCGTGTAATTTTATGATGTGTCGCCACTCTGTTGTAGTAACGCCCAAACCTCTACCCCACTTTCTGTTCATCTTGTTTTGAATGGCATAAGAAAAGAGAATTAAAAACGTCAAAAAAAAAAAGTAAGTTGTCATTCTCTAAATCCTCTTCACACAAACGGCCCAATGACAAATGCTGTTAACAAGACAGTGTAAATGTTTACACTGCGACCAGTGCCATGCAACACTTCTTTTTCAGCAGGATGTAGGTTACGTAGAAAAGATTTTCCGGAAATGCTAACTAAAAGAAAGCGTCAGTGGATATTACTTTTAAACAGTACTTGACCATGTATTAAACTGATTAGATACGTTAACGAATCCAACAGATACGAGGAAGAGTCAACTGAAAACCTTAAAATTTAACAAACAATTATATTACGACTTTTAAGGTTTTCATTCGACTCACCCTCGTACATATGAATATTTAAGAGCATCTTATATTGTATTATAAACACATTCGTCCTACGTGTTTCGTTCACTCCTGTGGCCATCCTCAGGGAGATGCATTACAAGGGATATTTTACAAATTTTTTAACCAATGGGCAAATGTAAGATACTGTCATAAAATATATTGTTTTAAAAGCAGAGTGGGTCAAAAGTAGGTATACAGTATATAGTATAGCATCTGGTGTATACCTGCTTTTGGACCACTCGGTATACAAGAGGTAAAGTTCACCCTAGAACAAGCCACGAAGACCCAGACGGGGAGTAGATGTATAACTCTACTCTTCCTTCAACTTCGGCGCTAGATGGGGTGGGTGGTCAACGTCACGGCCCGGCCGCTTTAACCCCGGGATAGAGCCGGTACCCATAGTATAGGATGCTGGGTCGGCCCCAGGGCCGGTCTGGAAAGGTGCGAAAAATTTCGCCCCCACCGGGATTCGATCCCCTGGACCGTCCAGGTCGTAACAAGTCGCTATACCAACTGCGCTAACCCGGCCCCGTTTAAAATATATATCAAAATATAAAATGCGCTGAAAAGTCTTTTATTAACCCAGGTGTGAAACGGATGTTCTATGTAGTTAGTGTATAGTATGTCACCATCCAAGTAAAGCAGTATTGTTGGTGTTTGGGCGGCAACAATGCTTAGATAATAAATTATCAGCCCAATGGGCACTTTGTGTCATAATTCAAGTTCTATTATTCTACAGGGCAACAGTAAAAAATAAAAATTTTATCCACGAAAATGTTAGGAGCAATTAATTTCCATAAATTCTTGGTACATTTCGATTATTCAGAATATTTATCATCTATGTAACAGTAAGACCAACGGATAGGGGCAGAAGCTGATATCTCGCCCTGATGTCAAAGCACACTGAGAGTATCTGTTAATAGGGTGACTGGCAGCGACAGAAACATTAAAGCATGACAGGCTATACAGAGTGTTTCACGACTTTAGGGCATAACTGCAGGAGGTGATTTCCTAGGTCTTTGTGATCAAAAAAGTTCATATAAACATGTGTCCGATTTTGGACGGTTACGGAGTTATGACCGTTT
>Ga0123352_10005417_pt1 | contig 19205 bp, 14 predicted proteins | sample TergutLab28metaG_FD_89700 | JGI IMG/M metagenome (GOLD analysis project Ga0123352, IMG submission 89700) | Labiotermes labralis P1 segment gut microbial communities from Petit-Saut dam, French Guiana - Lab288 P1 | ecosystem: Host-associated > Arthropoda: Insects > Digestive system > Gut ... | reverse complement strand
GTTCCATAACCGGGCTCTGGCTCCTGCCGGACCGGCCTCTAGGGCTGAATACTAATGAATGAATGAATACTTAATTTACAAGGGTAGTATAGTTCTCATTTGAACTGTTGCTATAATTTCTTTTGCCGTTGCACCGATGTGTGTCGGCGTTTATTTCTCCCTCTTTCGTAAAAGAATGATATAAGAAAGTTTGTTATTTTAAATAAATGATAACGTTTTGATATTTCGGTTTTGGCTTGTCTCATGTATTGTGACTTCCGTTTCTACATTAATGGATAATTACTCTACCTAGCTGTACAATTCGGTTTCATCATATCCTTAAATTTAATATAGAAGGCTCAGTATGACACATTAATCAGTCACAGTGCATTCGGCTGACGTAAGATTTATATTCAAGTCATGCATATAATTTTGAATTGATTTTACTGCTTAATATTGCGTAAGTTTGAGATCATTAAGATAATGTATAAGCAGGCACTCCCTGTTCATTACACTCATTTACAGTTATTGTTAGTTAATTATGTTTACCTGTCAGACATGACGGATTGTTACCAACAAAGCGTAATAGAAGATCTTTATTTCTAACCAACTAAAAATGTTCACGGGGGGAAGAAATAAATGCCCTCTAATATAAGTCTATTTAATTATGCAACACAGCTATATCTTCAGTATTACTCTGTTATAATTATTTTATTGTAATGTGCTGTCGTTACACAACATATAAAACAGTTGTTATTTTACGACTGGTTAAGTTTGGCTACATGTTTCGGCCGTTACCTGGCCATCATCAAGCGAACAAAAAAATAGTGTTAATTAAGGTACATTCATTAGCTTTACCAATCAGATCCCATTGTTTACATTAAACTTTAAACTTCTAGAGTTTACATTAATGGTAGAAAAACTAATGAATCTAAAATTGCTAATAAAAATTGTATGTATGTGGTTTTTAATTTCACTTGCAGGGACGGATTTACGTCGTGCCGCCGTATGTAGTAACAATGTGGGTTGTGTAGATGTAGCTGAACTTAATCAAATGTAAAATTGCAACTGTTTTATACGTTGTGTGACGACGGCACATTACAGTAAATTAGTTATACGTGCACAGTGGGATGGCATCATTCAAATTACTCTGTTATGGTACGTGTGAATACTTCATCATTACACAGCTGTCAAATTAAGTTTAGAGTATTTTCTCTACACCGCTCCATACTCGAAATGTACACACTTAGTTGCACATCGAGAAACAGAACAAAAGCGTTCACATCAACACAGCCTCGTAGACCATTTACTACTTTGCGCATGCGCGAGACGGTTGACTTTGCTCTCACTTGGTTCCAGATTGTGACTTCACTCACAAACCAAACTTCTGTATATTTAGGTTACACGTCTAAATATATTATGAATGACAAGTCTCTGCAGTATAATGTGGACTGTACACCTAAGGCATATGCTCTGCGTTGTCCACCTAGAAAATGTATTGTGTGTTACATGTCAGAAATACATTGTCTTACATGCTGGGTAATACACGTAGGATGCATTACTTACCACGAAGCGTTATTGTGTGGTACACACGTGAGGATTACGGTAAAACACCGGGCGAGCTCACTTCTGGTATTCTGCATTCATTGCATACATCGGAAATGTTATTATGCGTTACACACTTGCTTTGTGCATAACCGAGCGAAATTACAGTTCACCATCTATTATAACGGCGATTAGGAGTATCAGTGTCATGTGTTACTGCGGACTGCATTTTTGTGACGTATTTTTGGTGTTACTTTGACAAATTGCATTGAGTTTGTTTACATTTGCCGCTAACTAATGCTGCAGTTAAAATTCGACACCCCAGTATCTGTTCGTAAATTCCACTTCGAATGCATATTCATGTCCATAAATAAAACAGGAGGCCTGCATTCTTCATGTTTTTGTGAATAACACCATCGTTTCTAGAAAACGAAATGAGACTGTTTTAAGACGAAACTTTTCTTCTTCTGAAATTCATGTTAGTTCTGTTTTTAAGAGCGACAATATTATTTTACACTGAACGCACCCAGAAAACGTATGTGTGTGTGTGTGTGTGTGTGTGGCGCCAGGCGATCGTGTTCTGTTTGTGTGATTTAGTTACCCGCAGTAAACTGAGGCATCACTCAGGGTTATCCAAATGGCGTCTTTTGTTCTAAAACCACATGTATAATAACATGTAATTTCTTTCAAACACGATTTTGTGGAGGTTTTTTTTGTGTGTATTCTGTGTATGCACATATGAATATACGTATTTATGTGACGGATGTGTGTTTATGTGGCGCGTCGTAAAGGTAAAAGTACACACTGATATCGTTATCTATAGATGCTGTATGTGTGTAAGGGGTGAGCTGATATTTCCTGTTTGACGCTTGCTTCTCAGTAGTGGTTAGTAGCAGCAGCGTGTTGCAGAGTGTACACGTTGTCACTCTCAAATTAGATTCTGTGTCTTCCCATCATTATCCCGCCTACCAAATATTTTGGTGTGTTTTTTTTTCGATAGTTCGCATAAGTAGAGCAACATTGCCATAACTGAAGAATGGATGGATGCTAGTGTAATGAACAAATCACATTTGTGAGTTGCTTGTTTCTTGTTATTCGCGTTCTTAGCTATTATATAACCTTATATTACGTAGGCTGTCTTGCGACAGATCCATATCCTCTTCCAAAGCGAGTTCTCCACAGAGTGCAATCTAGTGCTTCCTTGTTTTAATAAAACCAAATAAATGCACTAATTTCTCAAATTTATTTTTCGGATAAAGGTCTACATGTTTCGGACAGTTCCTCTCTCCATCAACAGGAGCTTTTCACTGGGAGTTTTTCACTCTACAGTGAAAAACTCCTGATGATGGAAGGACAGGAGTATTTTACTGTAGAGTAAAAAACTCCTGATGATGTACGGACAGGAGTTTTTCACTGTACAGGGAAAAACTCCTGATGATGGACAGAGGATGATGGACGGACAGGAGTTTTTCACTGTGCAGTGAAAAACTCCTGATGATGGATAGAGGAACTGTCCGAAACATGTAGAGTTTTATTCCAAAAATAAATTTGAGAAATTAGTGCGTTTAGTTGGTTTTATTAAAAGAGTATATCACGATGCACGGTCACCTGAACGTCTAACTAGTGCTTCCTCTTTGAAGTCCAATGCCCTCTCTTTTCCTTGAGGTCATCCGGTAGCTGCTTACATCTTCTTTCTTGTCTTCCTGCTCTTTTACTTTTTCACCTTAAATAACGTACGGGTGGTTTAAATCCCCGCCCCATAAAATTGTAGTATTTTTAGTTAACCTTATTATTGTAGAAGCGAGATTTTTGTCGAGCAAAATTTTGGTTCCAGTGGACACGTAATATCAAAATATTGACACTTAACGCTATTATGAGAATTGTGTGAGTAAGAGTGTGTAGTTTATGTCTGCCTTAGTTAAATTTGTATGTCTCACACCTCAGCACAAATATTCACGTCCCAACGCCACACTCTTCTCTGCTTGCAGTAAGGTTCTGTGCATCCCTATAACGGGCAGTAACGTTAACACAAGTTGCTGGAGCTTCAGCAGCGTGCAAACATCTGCCTATCTCCTCTCAGCCCCCCGTTTACAACACTTCAACCACGACACTAGTAAGCGAGATGAAGTGTGCTCCGGTATTTGTCATACGTGACGAACAGTGGGTTTATTGGTTTACCACTGTTTGTTTATTTGCATTAGGAGCTTCTTAAGTTTGGGATGACACCAGAGTCTTTAGACACCTCTTCTGTGTCAGTTTATCTCGACACACACTTGTATGAGTCTGTACTATTAATGTGGATTATTTGTAAGTATTTGCACTCGTGTTAGACTACAGTAAAGACAGAGGCAAAGAACTTTACGTTAAGCATCCTTCATGCGTTTATGACGTGATAAAGAATTGTGACGATGCTCATTGACTAATCAGATCGAAATGCCCACAACGACGCGGGTAGTAATTAACACTCTTGGTTTACATTTGGGAAGTCCATTGTCTTTTTTTTTTAAAGCATCATAATTCAATGTTAATAAAAATCCAACCAGATGCAACAGTATGCAGTATGACTTATTTTACTGCAAAATCACTCTACATGTTTCGGGTGTCCACCGCACCCATCATCAGGAGTACTAAAAACTGTAACCGCAGCCTCCGGTACAGGTCATACTGTAAAATACAAGGATTAACCGGAATGAACTAACAGTGTGTGTTGGTTTGTTAACTTCTGATAGTAATGGGTGTCGGTACATTGACATATTTACAAAAGTCTGGGTATACAATATCGTGGAAGTTTATAAGTTTAAAACTCTTTGGATAATAACTTATTAACTTCCAAGATATTTTATACCTAGACTTTCGTAAATATGTCAATGTGTTACCACCCATTACTATCAGAATTTAAAAAGCCAACACACACTGTTAGTTCAATCCATTTAATCCCTATATTTTACAGTATGACCTGTACCGGAGGCTGCTGTTACAGTTTTTAGTACCCCTGATGATGAGTGCGGTGGACACTCGAAACATGTAGAGTGATTTGCAGTAATATAAATCAGACTGCATACTGTTGCATCTATTTGGATTTTTATTAACATTCTATTGTCTTTGTTTGTAGGCGAACCGTCTTGGATTAGGATTCTTGTTATTTTCCCCAGCCCTCATAATTAAATACTTGACAGTTCCTTAAATAGGTCATGGCTGATTTCCTTCGGTGTCCTTCCCAGTTACTGACTCACAGATATCTTAGCATTTAAGGGCGTATAACATATCATATGCGGTCGCGAATCAAACGAGCGGTATTACGAGGTCGAATAGATTAAATATCTTACTAAGAACGTGCAGATAAGTGCCCACTGCCTCCAAGAATAAAGTTACAATTGTAAGTACAGTTGCCACTAAAATGGAACTAAAAAAAAATAAGCACATGATAAATACAAAATGACTTTCAACGGCCTTTCTTTCAGAAATTTCAATCGTTTCACAGCAACATTTGCAAGCTGACGTAAATTGTCTTGTTGATTTCGACAGATGTTCTCTGTTGTGTATTTTTCTACTGACTAACAGGGACAGGCACAATGAAATGCTTAGGCGGTCATTCATTGTTGCCAAACGCTCCTAATTGAAAGTAACATGTTGTTACACAGGTTGCCGAGACAGAGGAAAACTGTCTTCACTTTGTCGCCGAGTACGTAACCAGGATATCATTCTTATTGCTGACAGTTTTAACTCCGCTTTATCGCTGGTGTTAATCATAACTTAAAGAGTCACATGACATATGTGAATGGTAGTTAGGGACGTGACGAAAGAGGAGGTTTTGTTCTTTTTAAGGTATTATTCCCAATTTTTTAAGTACTGGGGGACCGCGGTAGCACAGTGGTTAAGGTGCTGTGCTACAAATCGGAAGGTCGCTGGTTCGATCCTAGCTGGTGTCAATGGATCTTTCATTGACATAAAATCCTTCCGATCGCACTATGGCCTTGGGGCCGACTCAGAAATGAGTACCAGGAGTATTTTCCTGGGGGTAAAGGCGGCCGGTGCGTAAGGCTGACAACCTTACCACCATCCTGCGCCATTGTCACGAAATCTGGGAACATTAACTTCCTGGAATTCGAACTTAATCAGCGATGCAACTTCTGCACTATAGAGTAGTTGCTGGCGAAGCGTTCCAGTACACGGGGACTCTTGGCGATTCCAGTGCACTGGAATGCTTGGGGCGTGTTATCTGAGGAAAGAGCAAATACATGCTCTGCAGTGCGCTTTTGTTTCTTGATTACTATTGACAAGAGAAATTATTTTTAATTAATTTGTTTTATTATTTTTTTTAAAGTAATTTCTTGCCTGTCTGACACCAGGTACTTGCGGAGCACCGATTCGTTAAATATATATGTGTAAGTGTACAGGAATACTATTAGTAAAAGCCAACTGTGTCTAGGATCAGAAGCAGCATGCTGGCAGGTTGTTACCAGTGATTAGGATAAAGGTTGCCCCCGTCTTGAGAGTAGACACTTCGATAAATATCTACTGGGCTACAAATAGACAAATCATATACGATAGTAGCTGCAATAGTCCTCGTCGAAGCACTTCACAGTTGTTAGTTCTGAAGAACACTGCACGGATGGCGATGTCAAGGATGTAATTGAAGTAGACTGTAGGCAGGCATGGTTTTTGAAACAGTTTATCAGGAGCGTGCGAATTATAGGAGTTTTAAGTAATATCAAATACAATTGATCAGTAAGCTCAGTCAATGCCTAGGTTGTTGTTATGGAAATCTGTGCATATCTAGAAGCCATAGAGTTAGAACGGGAAAGTGTGAAGCAGAGGGAGAGAAGAAGGCGGATATATCGGGGGTAATTAGAGTGTGCTAATATCTGTAATCCAAATGTTTATGCGAGTCGCCAATTAACTATGTCTACACGTGTTGCTAACCATCTTCGGGTATCAGCTAATCCCGTCGCGCTGTGGTATGTCCGCTCATTACCCAGGTGTGTCGCCATGCTTTGCGTCATAACACTCTAATATGAAAAGAATTCGTGTTGTGTTTCACTTTTTGCAGGAGGTCGTAAGGAGGCCCTGTTTAATTGTTATTCTCGTGAACTGCGACTCTCTACAGATCATTACTTTTAGTTGTGCGTTGTGGACTTGTCTTTCAATTGATTCTTGCGTAATAAAAATGAAATCTACGATCGTGTGTTCTAATGGGATGGGAATTCAGACACATTGCTTATTACATTGTCAGGATAACAGAAGTGCAAGCAGTCAGTAACAAGCTTGACGCGGATCGTGCCTAGTGCACTCAAGTTAACATTCAGGTACAGGAAACCTCTTTATCGAGTCCACGTATATCATGTTTAACGATGCTGCCGGTAGGTCAGACTGTGTAACATCGAATGATGGGATGGTGGAACGAATCTGTTGTGGCAAATTTGGAGATGTTATTCTGGCATTGTTTTAGAGGGAGACAGGAGAACCACGAAATGTCAGCTAGGATAGTCTCCTCCGACCCGGAATCGAACCTGTGATTTTCTGTTTGAATGTACGAATCTTTGCTGCTGGGACCAAATAGCTCCGTTTTTGACAGACTGATTATTTATTCTGCTTCATTTTCTGATTTGTGCCAATTACCTTTCAGACATACGTACATTTTAGGGGCTGTCTCACATACTCAGGGAGGCATAATTACATCCACCGTAAAACCGTGACAGATGTCGCTATATGCCGGAGACACTGCGCAGTTTAATAAAAGGTTCTGGGAAGAAACAGATTGACGTTTCTTTCGTATTAAAATGATCCTTTCTGCGTAGAGGTCAGCGGAATAATTAACCTTTTAAAGCCTCGCGAATACTGTAAGTACCATCAGGTTTAACATTCAAAATTTCTACATGGTTCTCATATTGCTTTTGTGTGTTTTGTACGGATCTTAGAAGAAACAGCGGCCTTGCTATATGCGTCATTAACTGATAGGTTTTTATAAACGTGGTGGAAAGTGCTTACAGCGCGGTACGGACTGAGTCCTTGTATAAAACAGACACGTTTTTTCTTTAAAGGGTTAAGTAATATTAACACCGTGTTTCTCTTAGGGCAGCATTCCCATCCGTTTAGATTTTCGTTATCCGTAGAGTGTCAGATATAAACCCATTCGCTTCACTCTCTCGTGTGTTTGTAATAATTAGGAAATGAAAGATATAACTTAACTACCAAATTCCTAAGCATTATTATTTATTCTTGTTATTAATGTAACAATTTCAACTTTAATTATTCCTTGTAAAGGATGTACATGTAAAGAAATGTGTGTGTGTGTGGGGTTCGACAGATTTTGGAAGTGAATGTTGAGGTTCGTATTACTGCCACTTTAACTCGTGTCTGGTTGGCTTGCGAGCCGGTCTTGAGTTTGTTATAAAAAAAATTCATCCGTAAAGTGACAATGTTACCCATCGTATATAGCGAGTTTTGTGTAAATTACATAGTATTGAATGGGTTCAGTCATTCATACGGGGGTCGCAAAACATTTTTACACCTGGCTGTCACGGATCATTACAGGAAGTACTCTGAATGAACTGACCCCGCTAATTTCGAGGTACTTTTCGACCGTTAATGTTTAAGTCTATCGCTGTTTTACACAGAATGCGTAAATGGTATGGCGTAACGTTAGCTCTGTCGTAATTCGTACATTTGGATTCCCAGTAAAGGCAGAAAGACCCGTCAGGCGTTTACATTGTTTATATAATTGCTCTGAGTACCAAGGTGTATTTTAGCGTCCGTCCAAGTACCCAAGTTGCGCGCCGTTCTGAGTACCACGGTATATATCAGCGTCCGTACAGGTACCCAAGTTGCGCGCCGTTCTGAGCACCGCGGTACATTTCAGCCTCCGTCCAGGTATCCAAATTGCGCGCCGTTCTGAATACCACGGTATATTTCAGCGTCCGTCCAGGTACCCAAGTTGCGCGCCGTTCTGAGTACCACGGTACATTTCAGCCTCCGTCCAGGTACCCAACTTGCGTGCCGTTCTGAGTACCACGGTATATTTCAGCGTCCTTCCAGGTACTCAAGTTGCGCGCCGTTCTGAGTACCACGGTATATATCAGCGTCCGTCCAGGTACCCACGTTGCGCGCCGTTCTGAGTACCTTTTTATATTCCAGTGTCCGTCCAGGTATCCATGTTGCATGCCGTTCTGAGTACCACGGTATATTTCAGCAGCCATCCACTGAGGTGTAGCCCAGTTGCGCGCCTCTCTCAGTACCACGCTGTAACCGCATCATCCACCCGGTCACACAGGTTGCACGTGTAAAATAAAACCGTCCGAGTGATGGGGCCATCACCTTTTTTATTATTTACGTCTCTAGACATGTTCACTTCGCCACTCAGCGCAACAGTGTAGACGTAAGGTGTAAGAGCAGCTGTACCACAGTGTGGACAGAAAAATGTTCTGTCGTCATTATCGTGCTGTTTACACTTTGGATTCTTAAGTAACAAGCAAATTTGTGGTCCGTGTACGGCACCCTGTATTGTTGGTACCGAAATCCATTGTGGGGGGGGGGGCTGGGGTGGGGGATTGGTGTGGGATAGGGCTAGAATGACGTACACAAGGGATATATGCGGAATTTTGATGGAGAAGTTTCACAGGCAAACTAAAAATACGACTACCTAATGGATGGACTATACGTAGAATTAATTATATGGAGATTGCTTGCAAGGGTGACAGGTCACTAAGGCTTTTCTATTGAAAGGTTTGGACCTTTCCGTTTAGATGTCATACTGTTATGCCCTTTACTTCAGTTCCTGTATTTCATAAGTTACACGCTTTATGGTAAGTGTGTTGTGTACCATTTGACTGTCCATTCGTTCTCTTATTTCTTTATCCTCGTTCTTGAATAAATTCTTTTTACGTCTGGAATGAATGCTATTTTTATAGTTGGTTGGGTGGGGGGGGGGGGGAGGAAGAGAGAACTGGTATATTCCTAAGTAGTTTATAAGCCATCTCAGAATATTTTATTTCTTTCGATTGTTTTACGGACGGTACAAACTGGATATGCTACTTCTTGAGACTGATGCTGGGAGCATTTTCCTGGTAGAAGACTTTTGTCACCAGGAAGTGCCAAAGTTTTTCTCACGTATCTCACACGTGCATCTGTAAACCATTTTTTTGTTTTATTTTACCCGAAAGAGTTTTTTTACTGAGTTCCCACATGCCTATGGTATCAGCCTAACCAGTGCCACTGATAGGAAGACAGTTTCTCAGATTTTCTTCACTTTATCGGCGTGTTGCTGTTCAGTGCATTTCGCGGTGGGGGAATGTGAGGAACTGGCTTCGAAAGGTTTAAACTATGAACGTATAAATTCGAACTGTTTCCGATAACGAGGACGGGGTCACCCAGAACTTAATTTTGAACAGCAGAGAATGAGGTTGTGACACTTTTCGAGATTCCGATAGAAGGAATGAACAATTAGTAGTTTACTTCGTCATAATTGGGACCCTGAGAAGTGGTGCTATTTCATTACTGGACGGAGAGAGGGTCTGTGTCAAGTACAGTAAACGTATGTAGTGGACTTAACTTACCAGCGCCTCTCATCCTGTAACTTCGTGGTTTCAGTATTTGTATAATAAGCCAGTAGTTCGTACAACCGACTGTACGTGCACTAGATATATTCTTCAAGCGTTATCAATTTTGCAGCATGCGATTACCTTCAGTATAGTAATATTAATATACTAAATCGCCCGATGTCACAGTCAGGCATTGAACCGCTGCGAGGAACGGCAGTAATAGATAGAGGGTCTCTAAATGAACGTATCATACATTTGACAAGGCCAGACCTGAAATTGGTAGTAAATTTTGAGCTGCCATGTTTGTTTGCAATTTGGAAATACAGGTATTCATTTTCGTAGTGCAATAACAGACAGCTTCGCTGTAAGTCGACGTGTTTCTTCGATGTCGTCCTTTCTAATGCTGTCACATCCTGATTCTGAAGTTTTCATGGCTGACATTGATGGCGACTGTTTTTGGGATTCTCTTTGGGGGCGGGGGGGGGGGGTGCATACCAAAAACGTGAAGAACTTCGCTGCGGGTAAAGACTGTGGGGTTAGGCCATGAACGGTTTTTTATGATACACTTAAAAAGTGTAATTGTTGCAAGCAGATAGCAGCATTTTGCATCAAAATGCCAGTTAATACAGAGTTCAGAGACAATAAACGTGTCATTTTAAAGCGCGGTTTACAATACATTTTGTAGCACGTCTCTTCACCTTTCCTTTTATTCTCTACAAACCATCCAAGATTCTATTTCACATGTGTAGGAAGGTTTCATGTCCGGCATTGTGTTCTTCTCTGATATGATGGAAACAGTTTGTGCTGTTCGAACGTAGAGTGGGGAGTATTTACACAGCTGTAGAAGGTATGACGTGTCTGTCACGAAGCAAAATTTCTGGGATATACAAGTTAAGCCGCATACACAGTAGTGAATGTATTGTTTGTTTTATGTGTAAAACACGGTTTTATAAAATGATTTGTTAGACCAACTTGATGCAACAATTATGATTTATTGATAAACCAATGAATCAACATGTTTCGGGCACCATTGTGCCCATCTTCAGGACTGCAAGACTGTACACTACTGCATATGGTTTTCAGCACTTTAAGTGCTGAAAACCATATGCAGTAGTGTACAGTCTTGCAGTCCTGAAGATGGGCACAATGGTGCCCGAAACATGTTGATTCATTGGTTTATCAATAAATCACAATTGTTGCATTAATTTGGTCTAACAAATCATTTCATATTAAGGATGCATGGCCATACGAACATCAAATTTACGGTTTTATAATTAAATAAATTCTTCGCAAGTAATGTGGTTAATTATGGTCAGTTATTTTTCGAAATCCATGTACGGTTTGTCTATTCTGTACTTTCTATACTTGCTGATAGAAATCGTCAAAAATTTCCTCGTGGAATATCAAATCGTTACGCTGGTCTAGAGACAAACATTGAATTGAAACGGTTTATTACAGGTCAACAACGCAGCGAGAGTACACAGAGAAAATGTCGCCCACTCTCTAAGTATCTATGGATATAACATTTTAGGTTACTACCGTTTTGGACGAAAAATGTTATATTTTTGGTGAATTAAGTCACTTGTGATGCATCGTTCGGATTATCCGCTATTTTGCGTACCTCGAAAAGTTACCGAACCATTGTCAAACTTGTACATATGTTGAACTTCTTTTTAAATATTTGCCCGATGATGTAACTGGCGAAAGTTTCGAAGCGGCTCAAAGGCCAAAAATCACTAAATTTGGCAGTACATACTGCAAGAGTAGCTCTGATACCGCTAATAAAGCCTTTGCGTCAAATGCAGTTGAATGGTCAGGCCCACTGTCCAGTCGCTTTTCCCCAGACGACATAAACTCCGGCGCCCTTCATTAAACACTTAAAATTGGAAAAAATGAAGCACTATAAGTATTCATATTTGTCATCATTTTGTTGGGGAATTAAATGTAAGCTAAAGAATACAGACATGTTATTAAACCGAAACATATTAACGAGTAATTAATTCTTAACTATCGTATAAGAAATTCAGCTGAAGGTATGAAATATTCGTTAATGAAATAGGGTAGAGAATTAGTGCAGAAAATAGTGTTCATTTCCTAAGACACAGTAGATCCTTTATGAATAACTTCATATAAGGTTGTTTGTATGGACACGAATGGCTTATTGAAAATTCTGTGATGACCATCATTTGTCACATTTTTTGACGTTTTGCTGACCGTGCATCTCAGTGTATTTATCTCAGTATTTAACCAATTTGATGCACAAAATTTGTTCTACAAGAAGTTTTATTTCATGCCTCTACATGTTTCGAGCACATGTGCTCATCATCAGGAGGTCAAAATTGCATTACACAGCCTCTGGTATCATCACACATATAGGTGTGCACGAGACGGCCACCTATAGGTGTGATGATACCAGAGGCTGTGTAATGCAATTTTGACCTCCTGATGATGAGCACATGTGCTCGAAACATCTAGAGGCATGAAATAAAACTTATTGTAAAACAAATTTTGTGCATCAAGCTGGTTAAATACTGAGATAATTTGTCACATTTAATAATGGTGTGTTTTCTGAGTATACGGGAGACACAGGCCAGATATTCATGTATGATTTTCGCAGTCAAGTAAGAAAAATCCTCAGAATCTTTGTGAGCTAATTTATGTTGCGTGCTTTGTCCCAGACACGACGTCGACGTAGTTCGTGTGTTGCAAAACTTTGTGTCTGTAGCGGAGGGAACAAGTTTTGAAGTCTTGTCTGAATTTTTATAGATCAACTTTTTTTGGTTTGGTCTTGTTTTGAAAGCAGCAGTTACAGACACAGTGGAAGTACTGACATTACTCGTGTGTCGTGGATTTTTAAAAATGGTCCTTTTCAACTTGTTTGCTGACGCTAGAGCAAAATCTTTGCGCCGTAGTTATTGGTCGTGCTGGCAGTAAGAGAAGGCGGTAACACGTAATTCCATTTATGTCATCATCTCCCCCCGTTTTAAGATCATAATTTCTGCATTGCTTTTGAACGACCGCATGTTATCAAGATACTTCCATTTCATTAGGAAGGTAACCTCGTGTTCTTGTAGGCACACAAGAAATCGTCTGGTGTGCTACTGACTCTTCATGTGTTGTTTGGCGACATAACGGGTTACTGACGTAACTAATGATTTGTTTATTGGTTATTAAATCAGCTACAAATTTTCTTTTATTATGGCTAGAATCGCGAAACAAAGTGGTTACGTGGTATGCCCCACAGATTCTGAAAATCCATGTGTATTTGAATGTTTATGTTTACAGTACCATCGTAGCAGGTTTTAAACTTATTTAGTTCTGAATCCGCTTAATTCATTAGGTTATTTCAGAGTTCTCACACCCAATACTTTCGCACTTATCCTTATGTGAACAGATGGCTCTTAAGAGTTGTCGATTTTTTATTTATGACGTTACCTCATTTCCCAAAATTATTAACTGTCGCCAAAAATGTAATTAATAACAGCGGACGAATAAAAAACCAACTCGATGTCACTTGTACTTTTATTTTATTTTTAGAGACTCAGCATGTTTCGGGCATTAATTTGTCCATCTTCAGGATTTTGCGACATTGGCCGTTTCGTTCTTGATTTGATGTGTGTTAGAGTTAGGGTGCAGTTCGGCTAGGGTGGTATCCGGGCTGCCGGCTGAAGCTGTGCTTCAGCCGGCAGCCAATGTGGTAGTTCAAAAACATAGTCGCAGAATCATGAAGATGGACATATTAGTGCCCGAAATATGTTTAGTCTCTAAAAAGTAAAATAACAGTAACATGTGACATCTAGTTGTTTTTTATTCCCCAGCTATCACAATGATGCACGGTCCACTAAACATCAGATTGTAATTAAGAACTCTTTGCAGGATATGTTACAGATGAGCGGGTCCAAACTCACCAAATTTCATTTTGCAAAAAATATTACACTGAATGTTCAGGTATCGAAATCAGCTTTGTGTGTTTACATTACGTAACAATCCAACAAATATGTATATATATATATATATACATCGGTAAAATACATTTTATTACATATTATAATTCACTAACTTTTCGGTCGCATGTGCGACCAACATCAGGTTGACGTACAAGTGACCGAAACATGTTGGTGAATAGCAATATATAATAAAATAAAATATGTTTGATTGATGTGTATTTTTTAATGTGTTACTTCATGTAAATATTCTCTAATGCACGAACATGGAACATGTAAAACTGAACTTCGTTTCAGTTACTCACGTGTAATAAGAAAGGATAATTGAAAAAATGCATCACGAAGTGCTAGAATGAATGTTTAATAAAATTAATTCTATACGTCAGCACTACCTTTATTTATTTATACATAAGGCTACATGTTTCGACCCTTCAGTTGGTCATCTTCAGGCCTAAATAGCAGACTAAGTCACAGACTAAGTGCACACAGCACCAATGAATTATAAGTCACAGACTAAGTGCACACAGCACCAATGACTTAGTCTGCTATTTAGGCCTGAAGATGACCCACTGATGGGTCGAAACATGTAGCCTTATGTATAAATAAATAAAGGTAGTGCTGACGTATATAATTAATTTTAGAAAGGATAGGTTAGGTTTGTCCTTCAAGTTTTATCTTAATTCGAATTGAAGTACTGTAAGTACCTGTTCTTAGTAACACCATTACGGACACTAAAATTCAACTGGACCACAATAAAGATGACTTAAGTCATTTTAGAATTAATTTGTATAACTGGAGGATCTCTGAGCGAAGTACAGTTACGGTGTGTGCGTAAGTGTTTGCATGTCAGCATCCGGTTCAATAACCACAGTGGATCTGTCATCTTAATAAAGGAACTCCTAAAGTGGAGCATCGACTGTGCTGTGGCTAGCAATACAGATCTCTTAGCGTGCTGGGAGGACCTACACTCAGTGTCCAGCCACCCCGCCCCCTTCCGTGAGGAGGTCGGCAGTTAACACGTTTCGATTGAAAGTGTGGGGGTCGGTGAAAAATAGTCCAAGTTGTCCGTATATAGCATCTCTTCATGTGCGCTGTGTAGCTGAGTGAGGCAAAATCTGACTAGACCAGTAACAGCTTATCAGACATATGATGAAATCCGTTCCTCGCGGCAACTTTACCCATGCAACTCTGTTCTCTCGCTGTTTTATGGTTCAGTAGAATATTAACGTAATTTTACTGGCAGTCTTCATTGGTAACGACAAGGAACTTCAATTAATTCACCAACAAAAAGTTTAGTAAATTTTAAATCATGTTGTTAGTTTGGTAATTAAGAAACAGACACCCAGGGGCAAAATAGAAGACAGTTGTCTAAGGTCATGTTCTGAAACTGTCTTGCTTCTTTATTGGTTGGCTAAATATTAGTCTGTTACGAACTTATTTTCGTCTGCTGTTATTTAGGCCCTGTTTATAATTATTGCTTTGCAGATGTGTCAGGTTATTCTTTAACTTTATAGACCCAAAAGTATGTTTTGTCTGGCACATACAGCACGGCCGGATAATCGTGGCTCGATTGCCGATAGGGGTAATAGATCATTGCCCAAATCTTCAGACCGGCTATATAGCCCACCTGGCCTCCTGATCAGTGAGGAACGAATCCCGTTACCCCGCAGGTAAAGCAGCCGGTGCGTGAAGGTGACCACTCAAATAATGTAATGCTGAGATTAAGAATGAGTGGAGCTATACCTCCAAAGGGACAACTTCATTACCTTTACCGAAATTATCCTATATAAATTATTGTACCCTAATGTCAGCATTTCGTAGAGATTCACCTAAACATGTTAGCTGAAGTGAAAACAGAGTTCTGTGACAAGCAGATGAAGTTTATGTTATGCGCTGTAACATAGGCTGCGATGTATATTGTTGACAGTGCATAATCTCACAATACCCGTGAACCGTACAGGTAAACGCTGAAGTGCGAGAAGGTAAAAGGTGCTATTTCTCTTCACACCATGGAAACGTGGGGGGAGTGAATGTTCAGCTCCACGCATTCCTAATTTTATCACTAGAGGCAGTTGGGTGACCAGTTTCATGTATTGTTCGCTTAATTATTGGGGCAGGAGGCTTCGGTGTCCATTGGATAGATGGGGCTGCGGATCCTGCCTAGTCACTTTGAAAAAGAGACAAATCTTTTGCCCATTCCTGGATTCAAACCACTATTCCTTTATAATATAACCTGTTACCTAGTCACTATACCGCATCAGCTGAACGAAACAATCGCACCAAGGCGGCCTCTTCCCTAGCGGCATGTCCTGGCCTTATATGTAGTTCTCCACGTCTTGTATCAAGGCTCTGTCTCAAGCTGCAACATGTAAAGTAGTAGACGTGTATCGTGGCTGGCATTTCTCTGTCTCTTGGTCGCCGCTAATGTATTCAACATCACATTTCATCTTTCTCGTCCTGAGCGAAGGAATTTACAAGATGCTTGGTTTGAAAGTCGTTATACACTAGAAACGTATTGTGTGTTTCTTATTTTGTACATATATGAATGCGGACTGTACATAAAATACATTGCATGTTCTTATAATACATTAGTATGTGGATTTGTAGCTATTGCGGTGGTTACAACATTGTGCCAGTACAGTCACGGATTATTAAAATGCTTCAGTAAGGGACTACAGTGATTTTAACTGTTGTTGGAACTTGTATTTTCAGAATTTGTTCACAGTAAGTAGATTAGTCATTGTAGAATTTACTAAGATGTCCTTATTGTGAAAATATGGAAGAAATGACTGAGGCTTACTATACCAACAATGAGGAGTGACTGAGTAAGACAACGAAAAATCACTATCTGAATATAGTATTCAAATAGCATTAGCACGGTACACAGGAAATTCCTGCATGAAGTCGTGGTATTAAACTCTTTGTTTAATCTTTGGAATGTGGACTGCTAGATATTAATTGCTAGACTAACGAACCAGCCTATTTGCCATGAATAAATTCATTACGTTTCTATCTGCCGGTCGATGACGTGTGGACACAAAGAAACTCGCCACTTTTATTGTGAAATTCCGATAGGCGGCAGCACTGTTTGCATAAGAATACTATCTGTAGGTCTGCATGACTGGAACACGCAGTGTCGAGGGTATCGGGCACGAAACTTTCTTTGACATGCACGAGGTTAAAAAAAAGGGAGAAGAATTTGATTTCCTAAAGAATATCGTTTATGTAAGTGTGGGACATGAAGCTAGAGCTTAGTGCTTTTGTTTCTGCAATATTTGATGTTGAGACGCCATTTAATAATGCCCTTCTTATCGAATTCACTATGGAATTTAAAATCTTCATATTCGCTTTGTGGCAGGGTGACCACGAACCAAGTCCTGGGACTGAATTCTTCCATTACGGTTTCGGTCCGAGTTCATTCTGGCTTCTACATAAGCCTCAAATTAGACCTGGCCTAATACGAAATTTTTATTGATATTCTCAAAGTCCCCGTGACTCACAAGGAAACAAAATCAGAACTGTACATTCCTTAGCTCGCTCAAGGCACTTGTGCCCCTTATCTAACGTGATCCACTCAAATATCCTTCTTAACACCGGATTAAAGTCGCATAATAAATTTTTAGTATTTGCTTAGACTTACTGAGGAAGATGTACACTGTGTGTTCCTGCACACACAAACCCTGGAGGGTGTACTTTATGTCGGTGTTGTATGTCTCATACGCTCACGAAGCGATATTATAAGGTGTGCGTTATTAGCCTGTGTCTGTTTCCTGCACACACAACACTAGAAGGTTTGCGTGTTTCCTTTACGCACAGAACACTAAAAGATGTGCGTTATATAGGCTGTGCGTGTCGCCTGCACACAAAAACCTCTAGGTGTGCGTCATATAACGTGTGTTTCCTGCACACACAAAACACACACACACACCACACACACACACACCACACACACACACACACACACACACACATACACAAACTAGGTGAGAGGGTGTAGGCTGTGTGCCTGTCCCGCACACAAAGTACTAGAGTCGAAAATAATTTAGAACAATAATCCGTATTCAGGAACATATAGAATTGTTCCAAGAAAAGGTATGCAGTCATACACGACTTAATCACTGAGGTGTATTTAATGACTATGTGATGGAAACAACTACATGTTTCGGCCTGTATTGGCCATCATCACAGTTCCTAGATCTAGAATTGTTACACGGCGTAAACGCAACTGGCTGTAGATTTTGTACTCATTTTTGTACGCAAATCTGCTTCGTATGTGAAGGAGAAAACTTTAAAAGGCACCGATTCTGCTTGGTTGCTGTACATACAAGCCGCTTCACATATTTTCTTTTCCTGAACGTCGTTGCATGCCTGTCTCTTGTAGCTTCTCATATATTCCGCCTTCTCGAACACAGTATAATTTCTCATGGCCATGTTTCTAGCTCCCTATTCTGGCGAGTTCCGAGGAGGATATATGGAATGGTCACTAAGACAGCTAACAGTTTTCATTCTACTTAGCTAACTTCATGGCGCAGAGTCGTTCTTTCAAGGTCATAACTTGCTCAGCTGCACAAGAAATTCCCTTCATATTATGGAACACGGAAGTTCATTACCGAGCTCAAAAGAGCCCACCAGTTTTCCTTATCCCGAGTCGGATGAATTCAATCCACGCCCTCTCTGCTTCTCGCTTGAAAATCCATTTTAATACTATCCTCTCATCTATGCTTAGTTCTTCCATATGGTCTATTTTCTTCAGGTTTCCCTACCCAATCCACTACTGACCCAAATTTAATGGCGCATCTTTTCTTGTGTATTTATTCAAAATTTAAATCTGAAACAAAATCAGGCCTCTTAGGTCGTTGTCAGCTTGGAATGCTAAATTAAGAGAAACAGTTTCTTCTTGTAATTAAAAAAATGCGTTGTATGTGGAAGAGTCACGTACAAGGCATTCATTGATGTGTGGAGCATTGAGAATTACGCTTGCAGGAAATTGTTTTACGATCTGTTTCACAAAATACAGTAACTGAGTGGTCCATAATCTTGTTCTGTTTGCTGTACTGCCTTGGGACTAAATATTTCGTTACTCTTCTTGTATATTGTAGACTGCACACGGATTTCTGTGTGCGACTGATTCCTTGTATATTGTAGACTGCACACGGATTTCTGTGTGCGACTGATATCTTGCATCTTGTAGACTGCACAC
>Ga0123352_10005415_pt1 | contig 19206 bp, 10 predicted proteins | sample TergutLab28metaG_FD_89700 | JGI IMG/M metagenome (GOLD analysis project Ga0123352, IMG submission 89700) | Labiotermes labralis P1 segment gut microbial communities from Petit-Saut dam, French Guiana - Lab288 P1 | ecosystem: Host-associated > Arthropoda: Insects > Digestive system > Gut ... | reverse complement strand
TTCTACATTAGCACTCAGCATTATTCCGACGGAGCTCAGACACACGATCCGCATCTAACAATGGTCACGGCCAGACTAACCGATGCGCGTGAATGAACTTTTGTGTGACGGTAGAGGGAAGTCTACGGGCCAATGCCCTACCCTCCTCTTCGTCATCGACGTGGCCGGAAATGAGTAATAAAAGCAATCCAGTTTCTTTATTGCCACACCTCGTATATATATTGTTGTGACAGTCTGATTTAGCGTTTTACACGACAGGGCATAGCTTGACTTCCGTTAGGCAAATATTTCCTGGTGGTTGAAATTAAAAGTTTCAGCGAAATTCGCTGGTCAGCAAGTTCTCCGAACTTGACAGTCTCAGATCTCTTCCTGTGGAGTTACCTGAAGATTTTAGCCTGTATTTCTCGTGCCCAATGCACCCAGAACTCAAGTCCACATTATCGAAGGATACGGGAGTATTAAAGTTGCTTGCTTGCAACGAGTTATGCGGCATTTCATGCGAACGTTATGGCAACGCATCTTATTCCACGTACGTCGTCTGAAACAACTGAAATATGGGTAACTAACTGCGAAGATTGTGCCGATTACGCTCTGCTGTATCGAAATTCATTGTTTGTCCGGTCTCTCCCAGCAGTCAATGTCCCACTCTTACGCCCCATCTTCTACAGAGTGATAGTTTCCATTACTGCAAGGAATTCGGTGTGTGAAACAGAAATGTTTCGCGTCATAAACACCTAATCATCACCACAAAATAAACACAGTCACCATTACGTGAGACAGACCAACAAGATGCACACTTTTATAAATAATTTGTTTCACTTAAATTATCCTCGACATGTTTCGAACAAGTGTTTGTTCATCATCAGGAGGAGTTCTGTACAAGCAGCTTACAGTAACATCTTAAGAGGAGTCTAGCTGCTGACACGATACAGGATAAGTATCATTCGGATCGTGTCAGTGACTAGAATCCTCTTACTTGTTCGAAACACATCGAAGATAATTGAAGTGAAATGAATTATTAAGAAAGGTGTGCATCTTGTTGGTCTTTCTCACGCATGTATATCACGATGCACCGTTCAGAGAATGTAAACTTTGACAGTAACCATTATCAGAAAAACAACTTTTAATTCTGTTTGTGGAAATAATCGCTGATTTATGTGCTAGCTTATGCAATATTGTAATGCAGGAAGTGCAGAGTATGTATTAGCCAAAGAAAATAGTGCAGGTCGTTTACACTGTGCTTAAACGTAAACCTTTCTACGACTCAAAATCTCATGTAGACATTACGAATAGAGCTGCATACGTAATGTAACGATCGCAGGTTTAAACACAACGAGTCTATGATCCGTAAGAATTCACTAATACTTTAACGAGAAATTCGATGACAGCACGTTGGCGAAACGACATATCTTTGTCCGCCATTTTGTTAGGAGTGATACTGGTCACGTGATGCAAGCTACTGACGTCACGAGACACTCAACGATAACACAACAGCTGGTTCCATCTACCACCATACTCTCCTTCGTCTGCTGTTCCCGGTTTGCATGCAAAAAATGGTTACTCATGACTTTCGGTACGACCCTCGTAGTTCCAACCGCACTCACAGAACACGCGTACAAAGACAAAAGGTAATTTAATATGCAAAGTAACATAGTCATGCTTATATTTCAAAATTTCAAAATCGAGAAGAAACAAGGCATGAAATTTGTTTTGTGACAGTTTGTTTCAAAAACAGAAACAACACGCAAATTTTATTGTCAGATCGGCTTTGCCTTCTATGGATTTCTGGATTAACGTAGCTTGTAGCCTGGAAGGCAATTACCAAAGCGTCGGATGAAAGTCTTGCTTCATTCTTCAAAGACAATAAGATGGCATGCATATTTTATCAGTTACATTTATTAAAACAAAAGGCGTGAATCGCATTTTGCAATATTCTCCACTGTCTGTCCAGTAATACTTTTCGATAATTCTCATTTGCCTCTACTTACAAGTTTTAGGATGAGATGCTTTTGAGAAATACAGTTCAGATTGGGCGTCGTAGAAAGCAAAGGTCAATAACTAGCGGCCCGTTTTGTAGTTTCTTCTAGCCCACCGGTCTACCCAAGCTAAAAAGAATGTTTGGACGTCTGAATGTAAAGACTTACATAAACGAGCAGGCATTTCATTACTGAAATTTGTCAAATCAAAATTCCGCTGTCAAGTCACAGATAGCCATTGCCACCGTTGTTTATGCTTCACTAACTTTTCAACAGATATCAGTTTTGTTGGTGTCAAGAGTCGATCGCATTGCTTCTCATGTAGCCCTCCCGACTTAAATTTAGTAGTACTCAATTTCATATTTTGTATGCATGTAAAATAACCACTGCCACCCGGTGACAATCCAAAAGCAGTTAATAAATATTATTATTAATCCTCTGATTAAAGCTCGGGTAGTATGTCGAAATTTCGGACTTGTTGAAGTTCAAGTAGTTTTGAATTCCTGGGTTTACAAGCTGCCTAAATCTTAATGCTGTTTAAATGGAACTTCACAGAAGTGTTTCTATATATACTGTCGCGCAGTTACATACAAGAGTGCTCTTTTTAAAGTCTACAAATGCCTAACGCGTAATTGGGTCTTTCATTATTTGGCTGTCGTTTGGTGTTAATTCTGTAGCATTTACTATTTTCAACCATTTAAAGAGGATTTTTAAGTATTCACAATAGTGTGTTCAATCTGTAACGACCAAAGGGGAAAAATAGTAAGTATGTGAGTGATTTTTCTGTCTTCAGTTGGTTTTAAACTTAAAAGACCCAATACTTCTTTACTTCTTAAAAGTATTAACAATGCGACCTGCCCATGCTTAAAGTTGACAACCCCTCATTTAAGAGCACGGGGTAAGGCGTGATGTGTAGCCACTACAATTCAATTCGTCAGGAACAATGAATTTCTTGCAGATAACACTGCAGCGCTACACCGAAACTTCTCGCACCTGAATTCTTCTTTCATACATAGTATCCATTTGAGAAATGTGTGATATGACAGTCAGTGTGTCTCTGTTTTACTGAAATATTTCAGGTATTCCGAGTGGTAAAATTTACTGTTATTTGCTTGTACTACACTAGGTGGGCTGGCACATAAGATTTGGCTTTGCGAAGAAACCGTGCCTTCTCTATTTTCTGAACTGAAGATTGAGGTAATATCAGCCTTCGATTCGTTGTAAATTCCTACCAGACTACACGATGTCATAGCTAAGGGAACCACACATATGAATCCGTGACTTAAAAGTTTAGATCTAAAAGGCAACAGTCAGTACATGAAGAGAATTCAGCGTCCGTAAGGATAAGCTGTACTGCTTATATACTTAATTTAAGCAAAATCGTGGAGGATGATATAAATGCTCAGACAGCTTACTACTTATTGGAGATATTAGAAGTAATATATGCACTGACGGAAGGAGGTCATTTCAGAGACGTGGACATAGAAGAGAAGATGATACTGAGCGGATATTCAAGAAAGAGGCAATTTTAAATATTAACTAACGTTGAAATGCAGCATGTAAACATGATCTGTGAAACTGAGATCTCAGTTCTATGAAAAATTGATCAAGCATTCTTTTCACGTGTTATATAAAGTATCTTAGACTGATTACTATCCTTTAAAGGCCGAAACATGTAACATTAAATGATATATACTTCGCTGTGGTGAATTTATTTACGTACTAAATATATCATTAAGTTGTGGACTGGATTCACAGCCCTTTATAAAATGTATCTTAGACTGATTACTATCCTTTAAAGGCCGAAACATGTAACATTAAATGATATATACTTCGCTATGGTGAATTTATTTACGTACTAAATATATCATTAAGTTGTGGACTGGATTCACAGCCCTTTATAAAACTGACTGTTTCATTTCGATAAAATTCGGGGAAGATATTAACTAGCTGAGTGACTGTCATTTGCTCCATAGATTTATATCTCGTGCTTGCAGGTTACTAATTCGCAGAACATCGTTGTCTACCCTTCCGTTGTACACGAGGAAGGCGGTATGGAAATATCACAGACCAGCCTGGAGTTGGAAGCCACTAGCGGAGATTTCGGAGAAGGAAAGCTGAGGCTGAGGTGCCTGGCTACTATCTTCACCCTGTATCGTCGCAGCGAAGAACTTGAGCTTACGGAAGACATACCACGCCTTGAACCTGTTATGGGACCCAAATCCCCACATACTGGTAAGGTCCTCTTCGGCGCACACAATGTTACATAAGGCAGCGTCTCTCAAACTCTTTCTGCTGCCATGCCCTCTTGATTTCGGAAAACTTAACTTATTTCCATAACTGTAAAACACGTCATTAGCAAATAAATGCAGCACAGCGTATTTCTGTAAATATACGAGTGAAATTTTATGTAGTGCATTTGTTGGTTAAAAATTAAAGTGACTCTGTTTTATTGTTCACAAAAAAAACCTTTATTTCATAATTCGATATGCTATATCGCCTGAAGATTGTCCAGAACGGCCCTGGGTCCCACCTAGTCTCCTATACAACGGGTACAGGATTTTCCCCGGGGGTAAAGCGGCCGAGGTGTGGCGTTGACCACCCACCCCGTCTAATGCCGAGATTAAAGAAAGTGTAGATCTATACCTGTATTCCCCCTTTGGGCCTTCGTGGCCTGTTTTAGGGTAAAATTTATTTATATCATGTGAAGGTCAGTCCTTCGGCCAGGTGTGTTTCTAAGCATTTTACATTTTCCATTCCATACGAAATAATTATATTATCACAATGTAAACAAAAAAGTCACACACGTCGTTAGAATTACTGTAAAGTTTTAATATGTCAACTGCTACATGTTTTGGCCCTCACTGGCCCATCGTCAGTGAGTGCACAATTGCAAAAATAACATTTTAACGTTTTTATCATCTACAGCATATCTGGCGAAGATAAAAATTATTTCTCATGTTCTGAGTTTTTAGCAAGTTTGCCACCAATTCCATCGTATGCCACCATAATAATTGCGAATGTGACTGGAGATGATAAAATGATTAAAAGATTGGTTTATGCGACTGTGCACTCCCTGGTGGACTAGTGAGGACCGAAACATGTATAGTTGAGGTATATTGTAATTCTGACAAATTTTGTGCATTTGTTGTTGTGCTGTGTGGTAAGCCTGTCTATGTTTAATGTTCTCCGTAGAAATACGGATATTTTAACACTTACTGTGTAATGTTGAAGGATGTAATTAAATCTACTAACAACCATTTTATATCCTTACACAACGTTTCTTTAATGTAATATTTATTTAGATAAAATATGTTATTTTTGTGTTATCAACAATGTCGACTGTAATGATTTTACTATATTCAGGAACAAATTACAACAATTTAATCACGTACGAATTTATCTATGCTAATGTTAGACAAGCTGTTTTTGTGGGAAATTACGTGTTATAATTATCTTTTTCCTGTTTAGTTTATTTCGTGTGTTTTTATTTCATACACTTTTTCCTCTCCGTATAATTGCCCTTATGGTGTTAACGCCAGCACATTAATATTAAACGACGACCATAATAAACAATAATAATAATAATCATTGTATATATTATTATCATCACTTATTTCATATAGAAGTACACGTATTTTAAGTTGAAACACAAGTCACATAATTAAAATAATAGTCTATATGAGTAACAAGGACAGGTGGCGGGCTTTTTTAAATGCGGTAATGAATTTTCGGGTTCAATAAAATGCACAGAATTTCTTGACTATTTGAGAACCGGTTTGCTTCTCAAGAAAGACTGTGCTCCATGAAGTAAGTAAGTAAGTAAGTAAGTAAGTAAATAAGAAGTAAGTAAATAAGTAAATGAGTAAGTTTATTTGAGTTTAAGTCTTTATTTCTTCTCTACAGATTTCGGTAGCAGATTGGATTCTTCAGTCCATCTGGTCGCTATCTTAAGCATGGCATTACTCCTCGTCCTTAACACCAGATAGCATGGTTTGTATTTGTAAAATACGAATAAATAACTGGTGACAAACATTTAAACTATTCATTTCGTTATATAAAGTGAAATGAGAATTGTACGATGGACATTCTTCTTTATTGAAAACATTGTGGAACTGAAGGCATATATTTTGCAGAATTATGTAAATGAACATAAAAGTGAATTGAGTGGTATAAGACAAGAAGTGCCAACATCAGCAAAGAAGAAATTTACTATGTCATATTCAATACTTAGATGACATGGTAGTACGTCTAGTGTGGCTGTCTGTAAGATATAAAATATTAATTCAATTTTTTACCACATCCAAGAAAACTGAGTTTAAAATATCTAATGTTTCAGTACAACAAAATAAAAACATAAACAAAACGTTAGCTGGGGGCTTCCAGTAGTGCTAATATTCAAACATCTACTTTAAGGCATATTATTTTTTAAGCCCTGAATAAAAAAATAATAAGAAACCGAGTTTCATATTGAAGGCTAGTCATTTCTTTAAACACTTATATAATACAGTTGATTTTACAGTCACTTTCGTCCTTTAGGCTTAGTATTTAATGTGAATGACCTTAAAACACTTCCTAATATTGAAAGAATATATGCAATTCAAACTGGAAAATTTGCAGTACTTTAGTTAAATGTTTAACTTTTCAACTAATGTTTATTCCACGTTTTATGAAACTTTTCTCCACTTTCGTTCCTATGTTTGGTCTTAGGAAAACATTCTTAAAAATACGTAACATGGACTGCACTTAATACCCATTTACAGGCCTCAATCTGATCGTAAATCCGTTAGTATTACCGAAACAGACATTTCAGTTTTCACAACAAAAATAGAGATTCTGAGTCCTGTAAATCCTTCAATCACATCTTAATATGTTGATTTCTGAAGGAAAATCTGGCAACAAGTATGGTTCATGTATAACTTGTAAGGTCGATGCTCAATCATACAGCCGTTGTATATAGAAGCGGCTTGAACAAAATGTTTTAGTCGTATATGTAAATAACATGGTACCTCTCGTAAATTTGTCTTGTAATATAAATAGCATAAATAATATAATCGCGTATATTAAGAGTTTGAACATGGCAGAAAATAATTGTTAGGATTAGGTATATTTCGATGCAGGAGTTATGAAACACTGCAAGATTTTCCTCGCGTCTTGCAAAGCTCTGTGATTGAAGAACATACTATTTACTGTACAAATCGTCAAAAAGTCAGGAGTCCGATTAGTTGTAAGTGAGAACTGAAACTAAAGCAAATTGTGAACATCGAAAGTAATAAGTTTAACATGGCTTGTATGTTTATTTGTATGTTCATTTGTGAGCGCATATGTCTCTAAATGTTGCAAATAAAATGTAATGAATACATCCATTTTGTCAGGAGTAATGGAGAACGGAAATAAAAGTTTGGTATTAGTAATTCTGTTTTCGTAATTAACTGGCATAAATCCTGCTGAAATTTGAACGGGAAACTATAGCTTTTATCAGCATTGTACTTGATTGTTTATAATATAGTTATTTCACAGTAATGCGCTGTTATAATGGGTCCTTATTTTATCTGATAATTAGCTTTGTTAACTTTCTGTCGGCTTGGTTATGTTATATTCCCACCTCAACCTACCAGGTAACTTCCACACCGCTTCTTGGCTATTATATGGGTCACATGCTTATCACTGTATACATTGCGTATGACACACAGGCAGTAAAGATGCTACAGAAAGCGTCTTTTAAATTCGGATAAGGATTTAAAAAACGTTAAAATTCTTTTATATATATATATAATTGAATTCTGAATATACCTTTAAATATCGTATATATTTGACGTAGATCAATTAAACGGATATGTTCAACAATTTCCCAAGCGCGTTGTGAGTATAAACAAATACATTTAAGTGTCATTAATATGGTTTTTACTTTTAAAATAAATTAGAATTATTTTTGTGAGCTTTAAAAGGAAAATGGCATACTGAAAGCTTTTGGAGTTTACACATAGTGTCTTTAAGAGCTAAAACAAATTCATGTTAAACAAGGTACATGCAGTGATGAAGATTTGTGTTCTCTACGACGTGACACAACCTTCCCTGATAATACAGGCAGCTCTGAAGTTTCAACATGGAACCTGATTACGGAGATCAGATTTCTGGGTAACGTTTGTACACTGCTGAACTTACCTACCTTTAATGGAGCCACTAGGCACCTGTGAAATGTCGTTAAGCTGCTATCCTTACGGGATACAACAGGTCTACCGACGCGTAAACAAGATCACATTACAGATGACAGCATTTTTCAGATAACTATCCTTAGAGCCTCACATAACATTCAAAAACGAGTTTATGGCAATTGAAACAAATAGTATGATATCCGTAACGGGAACTTCTTCCTTAGTGTTACTTCTTCTACCTATTCATTGTAGATGTAGAGGGTTATTATTGTACTTGATTACACTCAACGTCACACACGCGAGGTAGGTCTCCTCTGTCTGTTGCAAATACCTCGTCCTGACATCATACAACACTCACAAGAGACAGGCTACCTTGCCTCCGGCAGGATTCGAAACCGCAATCCCAGCCAGTGAGCGGCCTCGGACCCACGACTTGGACCGTTCGGCCACTGGGATTGGCCAATATGACGTGTGCCCTAAATATAACTCCAGACTCTAAAACTGAAAAAAAAGACCCGAATAATCGTTTAACAAGTGCTTTTCAACAAAGGGATGAATTATGAAAATCTGCTGTCCTTTCTTTTGACTCAAAGATGGTGAAATCGTAACACAATGCTACACCAGCGAATGCAGTTTATGTATTGTATAGTCCATTGCCAAGAAGGTGATCGAGACAAATGCGCATTTGCAAGATATCTTAGCCAATGACCAGGTGGTTTTACACATCCTGTACACACAGGCAGCGTGCACTAACTCAATGCATGTTACTTGAAGTGCCTGACATTTTCATTTTGTGTCTAGCAGCACAAATGTCGGTAGCTGTCACTAAAATTCTTCTAGTTTCCCTCTACAGTCTACAGCCCTCGCACCGCGCCAGACACGCTCACTCACGGCGGAGACCATTTCCTCATCTGCCATCTACGGTAGGCCTCTCTTCCCTTACATTCATCAGTACCTTTTGTAGTTCACTGCTAGCATATACACAATTGTTAGTGCCAGCCAACCTTCCCATTATGTTACTGCCTTTCTTTCCTCTTGCTTGTGCACGACAGCATCATCCTATTATTCCACCCCTTACTACAGCACAGCCATATGAACGTAAGTTATGACCCAACTTCTAGCCATCTTCTTTCCGGAAGAACCTGCCACACACCCTGCTGTTTCGTGGAGTGGCTCCATACAATGTCGAGGATTCCACAGCTCTAATTCTCACAGCAACATTTTAGTCGAAACATTATACTGACCGTTGCCACCAGTCACAGTGACGGCAGTCCATAGATGCTCGTATAACGACGCTGAAGTTACTGAATACAGTACAATGTTAAGTAAATGACGGTGCAGATTATACTAAATCTTTCTGTCTCCCATACGTTTCGTGCATTAGACAATTATTTTTTAATTAAACAAAATGCCCTTACAGTCAGACGGCCTAAACTACGACATTATTATTATTATCATCATCATCATCTCAAAGATATTTCGTCCATTTCTGGGCCATCATCAGGAAGAGGACAGATACAAGAAATGCATAAAAATTTATATGTATCATAAGCAAATGCAGCTCGTGCATATGTATATAAAATAGTGGCAAGTTCAGTGCGTACACAAATCATGAATATTAGTAAAAACTTGGATAATAAAACTTATTGTCAATAAAAGTGTGTCAAATATGCACTACAAAGTTGCAATACGATATGTACAATTTGTATCCAAACATTTTGTTGTACCCATTTATGAGTATTTAAATCTCTTTAATATACTCTCGGTCTGCAGTGGTGTGTAGCGTATGCTTGAAAGATACGTTTGGAGAATTCCCTTTAAGGTACGTTTATTACACACTGTGCCCAAAAGGTACATTTAAATGCACTTCATGAAATTCCTTTGTAATTGAACCATCCGGATTGGTTCCAGAGAAGACATTCTCCTGGCTTAGAGAAAAGGTCTAAAAGTTTAATATTGTGAGGTAATATAAACGCGGTGGAATTGCGGAAATGAACTCTTGGCATGTGGGGCTGCACGATACGACCAACAGCAAATCCAAAAACTCCGTTGATTGCTTTGCTTTCACAGTGTTGACGTTACGTGGACATCGTCGGATTGAAACATTGTAATTTTTAAGGAAATTTATGCCCGTTATGTTGTAGCATAATCCGAAGTACAACATATTCAATCTAAACACAACAGTTTATTTATCGTACAAAATCAGCTATATTCGGTCAAATGCGGCAATTATCAGCCTGATTTCAAGATCAAAAACGAAATATTTACACTAAATGTAAATGCGTAATATCTGTCCCTGTTTTTAGCCTGATGATGGACTTACTTTTTTCGAAAAATATAGCTGATAATGTACGATAAATTGATTATTTTTTTTAGACAGATTATATTGTGCTCTAATGAAAGATTGTCCTAAACATCCTCAAAATCAATGTCGAATTACTTTTATAACTTTATGGATTCTATCGGGACGTGATAAAGGACCAACAGGAATTTTTCAAATTCGGGTTAAGACTTCGTCAATATTCAATCGAAGTTAAGGTACAAGAATGTGGCTATTTAGGCTGGGCCCACTTTTAGTAAAATGCGATAAGATTGACGACTAATAAATCGCAAGAAGTTGTGGAATTTAATAAGGAATACACCTTGTGGGGAAGGAATAATGTTGAGAACTTCGAAGAATAAAGTTGAAGGACATTGACAGCCTTTACAAAATGGCGCTGTCGTGCGATAGCCAACGTTGCTGGAAGTCTAAATATTCAGAATCAAAATTTACCATCAATTACTGTGGATGAATAAATCAATCTCTTACCGAATTTTGACACTCTTTAGCCAGCTCAGTATATGAGTTTGCAAGCGTATATGCGCACGGTACACTAAGATAAAGAGATATTCCAGAAAAATTCTGACTTTCACGCTGTTACTAATTTGTGTGCTTGTAGATGAGTTGGCATGATTGCAGTTTCTTTGTCTGTCTGTATAACAATTTGAAGCAACTCGAAAAAGAATCTTTCTTAATTTTGTTTACCTGAGAATATTACGAAAATATTTCGAGCCAGCTGACACAGCATATCGAAAGACCACTTTAGAGGAAAACATACTAGAGTTTCTAGTCGCATGAGCTTTCGCCTTACAGCCTTGCGAATGCTCTTGCTTATCCACATATCTTCTCATGCGCAATTCTTATCACAATCGATTACAGCTCTGCTGCTGCCGTATGGGAAACTACGGACACCAGATCTGTAGAGGTGTGTGTCATGAAATTTATTTTATTCTTACATTTCATAATTTGTCAGTAATGAATGTCTAGCTATTAACACGCGTCTTGTTCTGGACCGTTATGAAATTGTTGAAAATTGTAGAAACGTAATGAAAACTCGTACATGAAAAATACTTTTATCTTGTCACTAATATATTAATTTGATTTTGTATTATTGGTGACTTTATGGAACTTGTCAAGTTAGTAAAATAATAATTGAGTAAAATTTGGTTTCGAAACGTCCCTGAAGAGCTACGGAGTACGGAGTACAGGGAAATTGTTTTATCTGGCAAATGGAAAAACTTTTTAACTCAGACCTTTTCGCAACACCGCAGGCAACGTTGTCATTCAAATTTGCCGTGAGTCGGTGTCCACGTATTTTAGTTCAATGTATTGCAGTCAATATTAGGCTTTACCCAATATATTAAAACAAGGTCCTGAAGATGGTTTCCTTCGTGTCAAAAGCAAGCTTCCAGACTCATAAGCACGGTCATTGCACGAGGAAAATCTGAAGTTCCTATTATCTTAGTCATTATCATGGTCACTTGAAACTTTCTGAGCCAAATGAATGCATTCCACATCTTCGCATTCTTTTTCCTTAAGGTATATTTTAATAATATCCTCCAAGGTGCGCTAATTTTTTCAAGATACTTTAAAACCAAATAAACCGTTTATCTACCGATCTATTATTATTTCCACTCTGAGTAATACAAGATAAAAATTACAAGTTAGCGAAGATGGTACCAGCGAATTTTGCAAAGGAACTTATTACTCATTCCGCGTATTGTGCCTGTAATTATTGACATGTGTACCAACATATGCGTACAAATTGTATAAAACCTCAAGTCACCCGTAGACCGTTCCTCTTTGTTAAGCTCTTAAAATGTTAGGTTCATTCAGCTCAACTTGCTTGTAATCACGTGTATACCAAAATATGCGCACTAATTTTACAAAATCATAAGCCAAATGTACATCGTTCATGCTTGTACAAGTATACCGATACATGCACACAAATTGTACAAAGTCAAATGTCATTTGTATATCGTTTGTGCTAGTAGACAGCTTACATATTTTATGTTATTAATTAAGCACTTCTTGATTGTACCCGTTTTTTGTATATAATAACATTTGCACACAAACTGTATGAAATCGCAAGTTATGACCTGTGATTTTATAGTGTTTGTAAAGCATGTCTGGGAGTAAGACGTTTCGCAGATGGCTTAAAAGTCGTATTTCTCTTTTTGCCACCTATAATTAACGACCCTCACAGATTATCAGTCATCATATATTTAATTCCTTTGGTTTCAGACAGAACAAAATAGCAAAATATTCTGTTGCACCACAGAAGGTAGTCACAACATTGCAAGAACCTCAATGGAATATCCGCACATCGTAGCCCGTATGACGCGCCGCCTCTTAACTTTTAGGCAGGTTTATTGGCTGTCTGATAACGATCACCGAAGCCTACTTTTTAAATTATGCCTTTTATCTTCTCCCTTTGTAACACTTTTTTTCATATTTACACACAAGTGAGCAAGGTCGAAAGGTACCTGTTCTTCAGTCGGTATTGCAGTTTTTGCACTACCATGAAATTTTATCTATTGGTAACTGCATTTCTTTTTCCATGGAGCCAATTTTAAGGAACATTTAAATTTCATGACACGAATATTCAGTGAAAGTGTGATTTACTGTCCTTCAATGGCTATCAAAGTTGATCAGTGGTAGGGTTATCTGGAGAAGTGGCAGATAATTATTAGAACTGCAAAATTGTCCTTCTGAAATTACAAACTATATTGTAAAATTATGGTACTTCATAGAGAAATTAGTTAATATTCAATTACTTGTATCGGCTTTGGAATTAGAGGTAACAAAAATAATTATTTGAATTAGAATATAAATTTATCGTATACATGGCTTATTGTGCTATTCAGTTCACATGATTTTCTTCTTGATTATGTTTCGTATGAAAAGAACGAATTGAACAAGAAAGGGGAAGAAGGAAAATGACATCTAGAATGAAGGATCAACGAAAGGGGAATTGGAGTGTAGAGGGATGAATGGGCGAGGGTGGCAACCGAAAAATCGAGATATTATAAGTAAGGGAGCGTGCACGAAAACAGGAGGGGAGACTTCCGGCAACCAACCTTCATACATTTCTTTAGAAGCCATAGCTCGTGGCGCCCCACACCCAAACCTCCACCATCCAGCCCACAAAATGTCATCTACACACTCGCACAGTTTTGTCAATATTCAAAAATATTGCTTTCCTTTTACTGAAACTACAGTTTTGTGCTTTAAGGAGACCACTGCACGAGGCGCCAACTTCTTGGCAAGGAGCGATAGAAAGGTGTCGGCATGGAAGGCTATTCATTTTCTGAACGGCATAGAATATAGCAAGTGTAGAAATGTTAAGGCACGCACCATATCAGGAAACAGGAATGGGACTTATATTTCTAGCGAACCTTGAAATGAATTATCGTATTTACTGACTTAACTTATTGAAACAAGAATGTTAATACTTTATATCGTCATGTTCGATCGTGGAGGCGGCTGGTTTCTCTGAAATAAGCGTAAACATCTACCAGGTTATAGGGCGTCACATCACTTACTTTTTTGTCGATATCACAAGAGTGACGTCGTTAGGCAAAATTGCCAGTTCACTGAATATCTGTGCATCAGTATTATATAATTTCCTAGTGAGAAAGATTTATCTGTCGGTGTTAAAGCACTGACGACGCATAACTATGAAGAACACTGCCTTCCGGGTTGTGAAGCCATGAACTCTGATAGAATAATATCTTTAAGTATGAAGAGGGAGGCAGTATTTTTTTCTGTAATTCTGGTAAATTTCTGTTACCTTACATGGCGCCAGGCTCCACAGCATCAATCTATTTGAGCGTGTTTTTCAGCTCCTAGTACGCGACCAATATTTGTACACTCTACTTAGGTTTTCTGAAAAGTGTTTCACCTATCTTCTCCTTTCGAACAGAAGCGCGACAGGAATGAAAAACCAGACTGCGTCCATTTTCAGTGTAAAGAAATCTTTTGTATCCTGAAACTGAAGGCAACGCATGAATAAGAAACGTTAGTAAATTCCTATTAGATTACAGGACGTCACCTTCCAGAGCACAGTGTTGTGCACATTGATCCATTTCTCTTCATTTCTGCTCCTAGTGACAAACGCAGGGCAGAACACATTGATCCGTCGTTCTTCGGTTGTCTAAAACGTGTTTCGGTTGCTGTTTCCTCTCAGAAAGAAAGTCGACAGGAATCACGAACAAACGTCAAGAGTTTTATGGCAAACACAACTGTTTCTTATAGCCTTCACTTAAAGAATAGAAAGAAAATGTTGATTCTGACAGCTGATGTACATGAAATGCAACTCAAAAAGCCATGTTGTCCTTAATAAACTTCAGTCTATATGGCCGGAAAGTTGTACGTTACGGATGCTGTATCTGATTAAATATAATTTTATTTAAACAAAAAAAAATCTGTATTAAATTTGCATTAGGCTTTTCGGTCACACACGAAGAATGCTTTCAAAATTATCTTTCGTGGTCATACTTACTGCATGTTTCGGCATGATCCATACGTGAAATATATCTTATGTTTAAAAAAGCTATTATAAATTCAACGTTTTGTAGGTATTGATACCCTTAAGATTAACATAAGTGCGTCGTGTTTAAGTTAGATAAATGCACTATCAGGTAACTGTATCCTATTCCATTGAATGTGTTACTTGAGTTTACTAAATACATTATGCTAGTCGCGTACAGAACGTGTATGGCAAACATTTGGGGATTCGAAGTTCTTATGTTATGATAGAAGTGTCGGTCTAATGGTATGTGATATGGCACAGGGAAGTCTGGCAGACACTGACTTTTTACAAAGACACTTTGCCGTACTGTCATTGTAAATTCACCCGAATATCCAGACAGTGTGTCAGAATCAGCTCAGAAGGCGCCTCGACATACTTTCACCTGAGGACAAATATTGATTCATTTACGGAAACACTGTGTTTTTTCCTAACAATAAGTGTTGCTCGCACTTCCAAAGCCAAAGAATCCTGAAGGATGAACTAAATTTATCAGTCTGTCGTATGAAGGTGATGGTCTTGCAGGTATTTAAGCTATTACTCACGTTATACGAACTCAGATTCTTCCAGTTGTGTGGGAAGGATTGTGCCCTGAGACAGCTGAATCCACCCACATTCTCACGTAACGTTTATTTCGGTTCGGCCTAAATATCGACCACACATTTACGCCCAGGCCTCATGATTAATTACACACTTTGTTTGATTTTTTAAACTAAAACTGTGACTGCAGATGCAGTTCACTCTATCTGTGAGCTGCCGCTGAAAAGCAGGTGTCGGTGGAACCATTGTGTATTAACAAAGTCAATGGGAGCTAATAGAGTGGCTGGAAGATATTAAGAGAAAAATGTTATTTCAGTGTTCATTTCAGTAGTAGAGTTCTGCACTAAGGTTCAGTGTTGAGGTACTGCATTTACTGTGTGGACCTACACTTCAGTTGCTTGTATTGTAAAGTAAGAAGAAACAGGAAAATGTAAGGACGCAGTTCGCGGTGAACCTACTTTAATTTGGATTGCCGGCACTTTGACCAGCCACAACTCTGGTAGGCGAAGAGAACCGGCTGACCACTCAACTCAGTCTAGCGGCAAAATAAATGATACGTGGAGATTCATGTTCACTCCCTGCTCTCCTTAAAACGTGATGCTTAAGTAAGCACAGAGTCAACTTTATATTCAGATTAACTTTAACATGTTCAGAAGCGTTTAGCGGTTAAAATTGTATAACATGTTACATCGTCATAAAATTATTGCTGTTGTTTATGTCGGCGTAGAGTGACGGCTGCTGTGAAACTGACGCGTTACTTGCTGCAAAGGAGTGAGTCTGGTCGCCACAAAAATATCGATAAATACTGATAAAACTGTATATTCGCTCAAGGAAGTCATACGTAATTCTTTGCGGAAAAATGTCTTTTTTAAATTTAGCAACGCGTATTAAGTCATACGATTTGTTGGAAGGTTAACACATACCTGTGACACGAAAGAGTTAAATACAGTACATGAATATTTATTGCCAACTATGTCCCAGGTTGCCCACTGAAAACAATTCACAGTTTGTCAATAAAAGCCACCCTTCTCTATGAATTTATTTATTCTTTTTCTCCTAGCAGTGTGAAATGGTCTTTCATTCCCATTGTCTGGTAGGTTACAAACACTTAATTGCATCTTTTCATTTAAAACGATGACCGGCAAAGAGTAAAAACCCTTGTCGGGTGTAGAGAATGTGTGTTGCCAACAGTTCAGTTTGAAATAATTATGTCACCCCAAGTTGTTAATCCAGTGGAGAGCAAGTGTTTCGTTACCATAGAGACGGATATAGTATTGGCCTGCAGTGTAATGCTGCGTTTTACTCTGGTAATCACAAGCAACTCATTCACACTTGCGGTAGGATGGAAGGTGCTCTCCAAAGTGGAAGGGAATTGGCAAAACTAAAACAGTGTAATGCCAAAAAACTTATCTCGATGCAGGATAATTAACAGTATTCGGATTGGGCGTAACGATCAGCTAGAAACGTACGAATAATTGTTATTAAAACGTAGCTCCGCGTTGACGGCATTTACAAACAATTTTAAATTTCGACATGCGGTATGTACGTTCTGTCCACAGATACTTTGTGTTTTGTATGCCTCTCAGAAGAAACATGAATTACTTCCTTATATAATATTGACTTATTGATCTATATAACCGAGACTTAAACAGGGCCTATTTACCGTGCGGTACGAACGGAATATTTTAAGGATATTTCAGGTTAATATTAATTAATTACGTAGTCTATCTTGCGACAGGTCCTTTGCCTCTTCCAAACTGAATTCTTCAATCAGTGCGATCTAGTGCTTTCGCTTTCAATTTACAGTTTCATGTATTTCATTAAGATCATGCTGTACGTGCTTACGTCTTCTTCCTCTTCTTCACGTCCCTTATATACATTCTCCTACCTTCCTTTTAATAACGTACTTTAAAAGGCAGTTCCTACGTAAGATGTGACCAATACAGGCAGCCTTTCGTTCAAATGTTGCATGTAGGATATTCCACTCCTCCTTGACTCGGTGTAATACTCCTTCATTTCTCACACGATTGGTCCAAGTGATCTCCACCATCGTTCTGCAGCACCGCACTTCAAAACTTCCCTGTTATTTCTGTAATACTTTCCGAAGTGTCAAAGTTTCAGGGCTACAAAAAGCCATGCCCCAAATGTAGCACTTCACTAGTTGTTTCCGTAACTTTAAGTCCAATTTGCTGGTGAACACAGCCTTCTTCTTGTAGAATCCCGCTTTTCCCATGAACCGCTAAATTAAATTTCCTGTGTACATCTTGCGTAATTAGTTCTCATGCTACTCAAATAGTAGAAATATTACACAATATCGAGTTGTTTTTGATCTATTATTATCTGTTGTTGGGACTATTGCCTTGATATTCTAATTAGCTTAAGTTTTTCCACTATAATTTCAATTCCATAACATCTTGCAATTTAAGTTAGTCTATCGACCACGCCCTGTAGTACCGTTATTTCTTCAGCCAGTATCACAAGTGTTATCTGCATATAGGTTAACATTATTTTATAAAAAATATATTCCATCACCAGCGATAGGTACACGACAGGAAGACAGAGTGCCTGACTAACTGTCAGTAGAAGAACAGGACTTGGATTCCGACTGGAGGTTGCGTTACTCTGTTGTTACTGTGCTGTCTGTTCAAACCACTCCTTGATCGAAGCCCCTTTTAAAATATGTGACACTTGATAGACGTCACGTTAGATATATTAAGGAATTGCAGCAACTTGTATTCCTCTTTCTCGGGTTAGTTTTAAAATTACCTACAAGGACAAATATTATTTTTAAGATTTTAACTCACAATATTTCGGAGCTTATGAACGATTTATGAATGCTCTTCTTCGAAAGTTCAGACAAAAGTCTGACACTCTTGTTTCTTATTCAGTGGATATGGGACCAAACCTAGGCCCTGATATTTGCTTCCTGGATAAGAATTTTTGTGGGTGCCCCTAATATTTCTATTTCAGTCACGGGAGAAAAGGATTAAATTACGATTTGGGGTAGTGTGGCATAATTATGCCACCCCAACTTCCACATTATTTTCAAATTCATTATTCGTTACCTGCACAATGAATATTGTACATGGTAATATATAAAGCCGTTTTCCCATGACTGGTATTTTGACAGATATATGCCACTCGTTGACGCTTGCCATGTCTTGGGAACAATGAACCCAATGAAATACTGTACACTTGTCCGTTTCCAACTGACTGTCCCTAAATATGACGCAAGTCAAAGAAGTCATCAGTGTTCAGCCTAGACTTGTCGTGTTAACATTTCACTTATTTGGGTTCCTTGTGTGGCAAACATCGTTTGTCAATCCCTGTCGTTTGACTTATCACGTAGAATTTCGACGACTGGCTGATCCGCCTACGACAGCGCTTCAGCAGATAGTCTGTCATGTCAACACACTTCTGGTGCGTTCGTCAATTTCGTCTTCCGTGGGCGTACATTTTAAAGTAGGTAAGTCGCTCTTGAATGCACGAAAAACACGTTTCATTTGAAACCTAATTATCTAGCAAGTTAATATGAGTGGCAAAATGTAAAGCAGTCCCGTTACAGGCCTGGACAGACCCAGAGGGTTCCAGGAAGTTAAGGCTCACAGATTTCGTGACAACGGCACAGGATGGTGGTAAGGTTGTCAGCCTTACGCACCGGCCGCCTTTACCCCCAGGAAATAC
>Ga0123352_10005414_pt1 | contig 19208 bp, 11 predicted proteins | sample TergutLab28metaG_FD_89700 | JGI IMG/M metagenome (GOLD analysis project Ga0123352, IMG submission 89700) | Labiotermes labralis P1 segment gut microbial communities from Petit-Saut dam, French Guiana - Lab288 P1 | ecosystem: Host-associated > Arthropoda: Insects > Digestive system > Gut ... | reverse complement strand
TGGCGGACGCTTGTGAGTGCGGTAATGAACCTTCGGGTTCCGTGAAATGCAGGGAATTTCTTGACTAGCTGCAAACCAGTTAGCTGCTCAAGAAGGACTCTGCACCATGGAGTAAGTAAGTAACAGTAGAAACTCAAGCAGTGGTGTGGCGAAAATTCGACTTCCTGTTGGGGTCCAAACTTCGACTAGGAAAAGTTTATCCTCGTACTTTCAATAATCTTTCATCAATACTCCCAAAAAAATTATTACTCTATACCTTTACACTGTAACTATATCATTGGATATTTTTGGAGTCGTCAAGATTGGCAAAAACGCATGATAACTACCATTCAAATTTTAAAAACTGTCTGTCAGAAATTACAAGAGTAAGATAGTTCTGACCTTTAAAAATATCACTCGAATTCGTAACAAATTTAGTTCAACTTTTATTTTTAAATAAAAATCAGTTTTGTTGCGCAATTCATGTGAATGTTTATTGCAATATTTGTTTATTATTGTTTTCAGAATAAAAATATAGCTCCGGGCAGTAGACATAACAACAGTCCATATACGCGTTGTGTGTTTTGTATAGAAAATCAAATTGTGGCTTTTGGGACAGTCATAAACCATATTCAAATACCGACGCATTCTGCACGCAAATATCTATAATTGAAAAAGGTAAATAAGTACTAAACAAATGTGTTAAAAATTTAGAGAATTAAATCGGCATTTTTAAGAAAATTTTGATTCTGGCAACATTAAAAACACTTAAAAGAAAAGTCTAAAAATTATTAGTAATATTTATTAAATAATATTAAATGAAAACACCTAATAATAATGAACCAAATTAAATATGAATTTTTAAAAGGAACCAATGTTCGCTGAAGTTTTATTACAAATACTATCCACGTTGCTATTTAAAATAATGTTACATCCAAAGTTGAAAATCTTCCTACATATGTATACTCCTCTCTGAATTAAGTTAAAAGCAGCATTGTTTCATTCTACCTGGACAGATATAAAGCGAATTCAACAAGGTGCTCTGTAATAATTGAGTAGTCTGATTTCACTCCCTCGCAATTCTTACTTTCTTAATATTAAATTACTCAATTATGAATACTGGAAGCTGTGATAAAATTGAATCTAAGAGCAAAGAAATAGAACTGAAAACGTCCGTCAGTATGAACTTTTGAAATGCTTTTAACTTCTTCGGGCAATAAATTTTTAAATCTTATTGCTCTTAAATAATTTACATTGGAAATGAATTATTCATTTCCCCCTGGTCCCTAAAGTGAAGAGAAATTAAAAGATGAAAACGCATAGGTATCGGACTCCTGGCTCTTTTTATTTAGAGTTTGCAGTCAACGCAGTTGCGATGTTAGCTTATCTCGCAATTCTCTCTTTTCCACTTCCATTCGTGCCGGAAATCCTGTCCGCGGGCTACTCATTAATTCATTTCAGTAGTTCGCACAAACGCTAGGACAGTTCTTCCAGTTGGTTTTTCTGAAAGAACGTAAATAAAAAAAAAATTGAATTCTTTATACGAATGTGTATGGAAAATTAAAAATCGGAAAGGGTTTTAACAAAAAACCAATTCTGAATTTATTTTTTTTTAAAGACACGCATGCAACACTGCTAAGAATAAGAAAGCATCATTTGTGAAATCGAATGTAATAAATGGGTATACAAATATTACAATATTTCCCAGGCAGTCTCTACGAAGCTCTGCATTCCTCACAATACGTGATCTGTTTCACGGATCAGAATAACATTAGAGAAGATACGTACACATCCTAGATTAGGAAAAACGAATATTTAGGCATGCGCTTTGAATACTGTCGTGGTCATAGTGGAATAATATTTGCCAAAGAAGGGTAACCTGATGAAGGAAACAGTAAACTAAGTATTAATGCATGTTTCTAAAATATTTTGGCGCGATTTATCTAAATTGAGGGCCGGGTAGCTCAGTCAGTATAGCGACTGGCTACGAGCTGGATTGTCCAGGGATCGAATTCGGTGGGGGCGAGATTTTCCACACCTGTCCAGACTGGCCCTGGGGCCCACCCATCCTCCTGTACAATGGGTACCGGGTCTTTTCCGGGGGTAAAGAGCGGCCGGGGCGTGACGCTGACGCCTCACCCCCTTTTAGTGCCGTGGTCAAGAAAGAGTAGAGCTATAACTCTACTCCCCCTATGGGCCGTACAGCCTGGAAAGAGCCTCAGTGCTTGTACAAGGGTGCACATTACCTTTTTTTATATCTAAATTTATCCGTTGCAACATTCTCCCTGTATTTTGGATACCAATTAACCTTTTGGCGCCGGAATTCTTTTTTTAATTTTAGCACACTCTGTATACAGAATGTGAATAATACAGCAACCAAATACCTTAGAATTATGATACAAACTGCATTTTGAAGAGTAAAAACGGAGAGTATATACCATGTTTAAAATATTCAGTACCTATATTTGTTGAATAAATACATAAAATGCAACTTTAGAGGTTAGCGGAGCGGTACGACCACTATAGTTGACATTAGGCGTCAAAAGGTTGAACAAAATTCTCGGCATGTAAAACAGTAGTTTTATTCCTTACCATTTATTTCAAGACAAAGGAACAAACGTATATGTGAATTCGTAGCTGTTACGCAAAATAATGCTATTATTTTAACGTTTAGTATGGGAGGGTATATTCCAAATACCTGTGTGCAAAAAGTCTCTAGTGTTCTTCACACTGATTCATATACAAACTGCAACGAAATCTCTGAACTTCCTTCAATGGGAGTAATACCCTACCCACACATCCGGTCAGTCTTTCATATTCTGATGTTTTGCTGACCGTGCATCTCAGTGTAATCATAATAATTAACCAACTCGATGTAGAAAATTTTATTCTATAATAAATCTATTATATGCCTCTACATGTTTGGAGCACTATGTGCTCATCATCAGGAAGTCAAAATTGTGTTATACAGCATCTGGTATCGTCACACTCTGTAGGTGGCCGTTCGGTGCACAGGTTGAGAGAAGTCTTCCCTTAACCTGGCCACCTACAGGTGCGATGATACCAGATGCTGTATATACAATTTTGACCACCTGATGATGAGCACGTAGTGCTCGAAACATGTAAAGGCGTTTAATAAACTTATAATAAAACAAGATTTTTTGCATCGAGTTTGTTAATTATTAGGCTTTCATATTCCTTTGTGTCCTTATTGGGATTACACATTTCTATATTTGTTTACTGTTAATTTCATTTTATAACCTTGGATGATATGTAATGGTTTAACAAGTGTGTTAAAAAGAGAACTTTTGTGAAATCTCTTGTACCTTCAGAAAGAAATAGCGCCATACAAAAGAACTGAAGATAATTTCAATAATAATAGACTGATTCATTTCTAGATACAAAATAGATAATACAATACGTAGTACCGCTGGCCTAACCAGCACTGTTGGAGCTATTATAAAACTTGTTTCAAACAAGAAATATTTTCGAAACGTGAGGGTTATACAAATCAGGCATACAATTTCGAGTGACAGTCTAGCTGCACATTTGAATTGAATTACGACCTGATCTGATTACACGAGCCCCAAGAATGCCGTAGAGAGAAGATAAGCCAAAAAAAAAAACAGGTGGACGTTTGTAGGACAAACATGTAGTTGCTGTAGAATGTGGTGTATATAAATGACAAGGTAAAACATAAAAACTAGAAAAGGATGTGAACATATATGTGGAAAGGATAAAAGGAACTTGTCAAGACACTTTGGAGTGACAAAGAACAGGAGGCACTTCATCCATTACACTCGAATTAAAATATCTAAACTGCGTGACTGAAGAAATTATTACTCGTTACTTTAAGCTGTTGCAAAGTCATGCGGTCAAAATTAAAACGGGAAAGTCTTACCACTTAAAGGCTACACATGTAAATTCACGGACGCCGTAGCACCACATGAATAAATTAGGGGTGTGGATAACAGACTAGCTTATCCATAACTCTAGAGTTAATATATATGTGTGTGTGTGTGGGCCGGGTAGCTCAGTTGGTATAGCGACTGACTACGGGCTGGACGGTCCGGGATCGAATCCCGGTGGGCACGAGATTTTCCGCCCGTCCAGACGGGTCCTGGGACCCATCCAGTCTCCTGTAAAATGGGTACCAGGACTTTCCCGGGGGTAAAGTGCGGCCCGGGCGTGCTGCTGACCACTCACCTCCTTCTAGTGCCGCGGTCATGGAAGAGTAGAGCTATACCTCTACCCACCCCCTGGGCCAAACCGGGCCTGTAACGGGAACACCTTACCTTTTATATATAAAGACTTTTGTCTTCCGGTCCTTCAGGAAAGAACTGATTATTTTAATTTAAGGGAATTTTCGTTACTTTGTTTTTATTTATACGCACGATAATTTCCTTTAAAATTTCAGCAATTTATTTTCACTTGCATGACACTTCTAGTGTTGAATATATTTCTCATAATAAACATTCCCAGTTCTGTAGTGCAATGAATCTTATCCGTGTTAAATTCTCAACTCCCATCAATATTTTACGCAAGCGTACCAACGTAAAAAAAAATCCTATAAAAACAAGAAAATAAACTGAAAGGGAATTTTCTAGATCAATGCCTAGATCCAGTCACTCTAATTCCATGGCAAGAAACCTTTGTTCATTTGGCAGTATATACGTGAACCGCAGAACTATTCTGGACAGCAGAGATAAAAAAAAATGACGTTAAAACTAGGATATATCGTGAGAGCCCAGAGGGGGAGTAAATTCGGCGTTAGAAGTGAGTGGGAAGACAGCGCCACACACCGGCCGCCTTAGCACTGAGAAAGAAAGTACGTACCCATTGTAGAAGGGGCTGGGTGGGCCGCAGGGACTGTCCGGATTGGTTGGAAAAATCTCACCCCCACCGCGATTCGATCCCCGGACCTCCCATTCCGTAGGGAGTCGCTATACCGACTGAGCTATCCAGGCCCATGGTCTGCGAATTAGACGGAGATAAACAGCATAGGTACTTCGAGAAAAACTACCACCTGTATTTCAGCCATAGTATCTAATGAACTGTCTCAGTTTTTTTTTCATCTTATTACGTGTCCAGATGTGTTTACACTAAAGACTACTATAAAATCTTAAGAAATTAATTCGATGCTGGAAATGCCCAATAGTCTGTCATGATAAATGTAACGGGGTGTATTACGAGGGCTTCTTGTACAAGGAATACAATATTGTAGCAAGTATTCATTTCCTTTATTATGTCCGTAGTCAATGCCACAAGCTGAAAAATTGCATGAGACATAGAAATTACCCATAAGTTCCACTTATGCGCTGCATCGTTATTAAAGTGTTTTTTGTTGCTGTGTTGAATTTATTATGCTGAAAGTGGATTGCTCGTAGCAAAGACATAAGAGGATTATTACATTGTCCGTTAAAGACCTATAAAACAGCTATTCAGTTACATTCTTTTTAAGTTGCATGTTCGACAGAGTAACAATAATATTAGAAGTAATGAGGGATCTTCGCTGTATTGAGATATAAAAGAGATGTTCTTCATTGTAGGGTTAATTAAGTCCATACAAAATGTTTTGGTCGAAACTTAGAATAAGAAACACAGAAAAGTGGTACTTACGAACATTAAAATGTTTTGTTGTCACGGACATAATTCTTCATGGGCTCTGGTAGGTTTATCGTATATACAGTTCATTTAAATAATATAATTATACAATGATGTATCTGTGAAACACAACAAAACTTTATTATATTTATTATTGTATTAGGGCAACATGTTTCGATTCTTATAGAACCATCTTCAGGTCATTCTATGAATTCAGATCCTTGCATAGCAATGTTTAAAACACGCTGTGGGATCCCAAACGCTTACATTCTTGATATAATCGAAACATGTCGCCTTAATACAATAATAAGCATAATGGTGTTTGATTGTGTTTGACTGATACATCATTGTATATTTATATATGTGTTAAACATTTCGGGGTGGAGAACATTAAAAATCATTTAAATAAACTAACCTTCTTTCAGTACACTTCACTTTAAGCTACATACTAAGTCCATAAATTTATTTTCAAATCTTGAAGTTTAGTAGGTGATCGTGAACTGAAACCTTCTAAAAAGCTGACACTGTGACTGATGGAGCTCGTTTTGACTCGAGTCTGACGTATAAGACCCTTCAAGGAGAGAAATCCAGTACCACTCGGCAGACATGACAAGACTGATGTTGTGAAATAGAGGTGTACATGAATTCTATACCAAAACATTTTCATGAGAACCGAAGGAAATATTTTATTTAGGGTTTATTTATTTATTTTACTTAGTGTTAATTTCACAAAATTAAGGTCAATGTGTAGTGGAGAGAGTACCTGCATTATATTCTGGACACGCAGCCTGAAATATTTTACATTGGTTTAAAATTGTTTGTCTCCTACTTAAATTTATTCGTTAAGATGTTAAGATAAATTAAAATACACTTTACAGCCACGTTCTTCGACGTGTTTAGACGCTGTAAAAACAGTGCAATTAATTTAACCTTTTGACGCCTAATGTCAACTATAGTGGTCGTACCGCACCGCTAACCTCTAAAGTTGCATTTTATATACGTATTCAACAAATATATTTACTGAATATTTTAAACATGGTATATACACTCCGTTTTTTCTCTTCAAAATGCAGTTTGTTTCATAATTCTAACGTATTTGGTTCCTGTACTATTCACATTTTATATACAGGGTGTGCTAAAAGTAAAAAAAAATAATTCCGACGGCAAAAGGTTAATTCCCTTACGAATAACAGCTTCCTGTACAATGGGTACCGAGTCTTTCCTGGGGGTGAAGAGCGGCCGGGTTGTGACCCTGACCTCTCACCTCCTTCCAGTGCCGTGGTCAAGAAAGAGTAGAGCTATACCTCTACTCCCCCTATGGGCCATACGGCCTGTACAGAGCTTCATTGCCTGTACAAGAGTGCACTTTACCTTTCTTAGTTACGAATTAAATGCTATTAATCTACCTAAAAATGAGTGTCGCTTCAAAATAAATTTTATATTACCTTATTAAAGGCTCATAGCACAAAACAGTCATATGAGAAAAAGTAATATTTGAAAAATTGTGTCTGGATAGAGTAAACAATGTAATGACTGGGCTACTGCTTCGACGATCGAATTATGTGTCTTCCTCTCTCTGCCGGCCCAAAGAGGTTTTTGTTTTCAAAGCGCCCAGACGGTGTCTGAAGTCTAGCAGCCTCTTTTCAATATATATATATATATATATATAAAAAGGTAAATCAATCCCGTTACAGGCCTGAAATGCCCAGAGGGTCCCTGGAAGCTAGGGTTCCCAGATTACGTGACAATGACCCAGGATGTTGGTACGGTTGTCAGCCTTACGCACGGGCCGTTTTTACTCCAGGAAATACTTCTGGTACTCATTTCTTTTAGAGACTAAGTCGATCCCATGGCCATAGTGCGATCGGAAGAATTATGTCAATGAAAAATTCCAATTCCACCATCTGCAATCGAATCAGCGACCTTCCGATTTGTAGCGCAGCTCCTTAACCACTGTGCTAAAGCGCGGTCCCCATCTTTTCAATGTATATAGAGGAGTTGTTTTCCTGCATGTAAAGCGGCCGGGACGTGAGGCTAACAACTCGTCTTCATCAAATGTCGAGACTAAAAGTGAATGAAACTGAACATCCACCTTCCCACGTGACTTCATGGCTGGCTCAGGGACAGCTATAATTTAGCACTAAAGTATTACAACAAGTACTCTGGAACACATTCTATAAGGCGTCGAACAAATCTCCAATTAAGTTTTGTACTAACTAGAATGACTCCCATAATACTGACTACATAATAATGCAACCCCTTTTCAAGAATGTCTTTTTTACAAGCCATGAACTATTATAAGGACGGCCGACTATCCACTACCGAACGACCTCAGTGATACCATCTGTATGCAGGACTGAGTCATTCCGACTCGATCGCCTGTGGACATTATAGAAAGCTTTTATAAGCATCGCCACCACTGATAGCAGACCGGAAAGAATGCAGAGATTGGAAATAATGAAAAATGGACAAATAGACAAGTGCTGAGTGCATAGAGTCGAATGCTTATTGAGAAGCGACTGACGCCTGTAATATTCTTAATTGACATTCAAGGTTATTCAGTGTTGGAATTCAGTCATGCCTGTGTTTATCTACTTCTGTGTGTGTGTGTGTGTGTGTGTGTGTGTGTGTGCGCGCGCGCGCTCGTGCATGTCTGTGACAAGAAGTATGTGTCGTAATTTTTATCCTTTAACGAACTCGAGAATAAATATTTTCGTTTTTTACACCGTCCATATTGTCTAGTTACTCAATTATTACACCAACTACTGAACATATACACAATTTATAAAATTTACACATTAAAACATTAAAAACGCTCCGAAATGTTTGCGTCCTAATATTTATTTTGACGATACTTATTTGGTATAATTTATATTACAGGCATGATGCCACAATACCCAACTGGTACAACGAAATTAATGTGACTATTTCTAGTGTGACTTTAGCAAGGACGATATAGCTCGCTGATGAAGGTCCTAGGACCGAAACATGTCGAAGCGTTTTTAATGTTTTAATGTGTAAATTTTATAAATTTTATATATGTGCAGTAATTTGTGTAATAATTGAGTAACGAGAAAAAGTAGTTGTGTTCTGACAACAACAGGCCTGGGCTGACGTATGGTATAGTAGCAGCACGTTTAAGGACGACATTCTGAAGCTCCAAGTTATAGAGAGCATATTTTATTGAAGACGTAGTGGGAATAAGTCACTCATAAGCAAACCACGAACATTTATTTAAGTTTCAAAATTTATTATTTTATTCTTCGTGTAGACCAATTTAATTTTTCTCTCTGAACTGCACAAAATGTGCAGAATATCTATTCAATTGCGACGCCGTCAAAATTTTAACAACTATCTCAAAGAAGACAAAATTATGAAAAAAATATTTATATCTAATGGGCAAAGTAGTATTTCAAAATTTCTAAACTAGATTGGAGTGTATGTACTTGTCTAAAACAACTTTATTTGATGGTAGAGATATGTATAGAATTTACCACATAAAGAACAACTACATGTTTCGGCACTTTACAATGGCCATCTTCAGGTTGAGAAATGAAAAAACTTAGTAAGCAGCTCTATTGGACATATATGGGCTGTATACAGCCCACATAAGTCGAGTATAGCTGCTTATACAGCCCATATAAGTAGAGTATATCTGCTTACTAAGTTTTTTTTATTTCTCAACCTGAAGATGGCCATTGTGAAGTGCCGAAACATGTAGTTGTTCTTAATGTAACAAATTCTATACATATCTCTACCATCAAATAAAGTTGTGTTAGATAAGTACATACACTCCAATATAGTGTTTTTATGAACACAACAGGGATGACGAACCTTATGATTAAAAATTTCTAATTTTGTAAATTATTTAACAAAACAAATTAAACCGCTTCTTGACCGTACATACCCAAATTTGTTTTTAATGATTTAACTCTTTGTATATTCTGAATGCAGCACTTTATTAGACCTGTGTAGAAAGTGGAGGTACACAATCTATTCATCGCCCCCCAAAAAATGGAATTTTTAGGCCCATCAAAGGTCCTGCATTACTTTTGATAATTCCATAAAGGCAGTTGCATGGATCGTTAAATTTCACATTTTAAGACATCGCCACTTCCGGTTAAACGTTTGGTAACTATAACCGTGGGTGTTTAACCTTTTGACGCCTAATGTCAACTACAGACGTCGTACCGCGCCGCTAACCTCTAAAATTGCATTTTATATATTTATTCAACAAATATAGGTACTGAATATTTTAAACATGGTATATACTCTCCGTTTTTTCCTTCAAAATGCAGTTTGTTTCATAATTCTAACGTATTTGGTTCCCGTATTATTCACATTTTATATACAGGGTGTGCTAAAATTAAAAAAATAATTCCGGCGCCAAAAGATTAAATGCTATAATAATGCCCACGTTGGGTTACCTGACTGAGACAGAGATATTAGTCGTAAACTTTAAAGAAAATATGGGACTAACTTTACAAAAAAATTTATTTATAATGCTCCGTCATCTAATAAGTTTTCTCAGAAGGGTAATTGTATGATTACCTGAAGGACGTGGGGGACCGCCGTAGCACAGTGGTTAAGGTGTTGTACCACAAATCGGAAGGTCGCTGGCTCGATCCCAGCTGGTGTCAGTGGATTTTTTATTGATATAAAATCCTTCCGATCGCACTACGGCCCTTTGGTCGACTCAGTCTCTATCAGAAATGAGTACCAGGAGCATTTCCTGGGGGTAAAGGCGGCCGATGCGTAAGGCTGACAACCTTACCACCATCCTGTGCCGTTGTCACGAAATATGGGAACTTTAACTTCCTGGAACCCTCTGGGCCTGTCCAGGCCTGTGACGGGACTGCTTTTACTTGAAGGACGTTTAAGTCCTTGTTTTCATGTTTCGCGACAAACAATTTCTCGGCCGACATTCTGACTCCTGCAGGTGAAGTCAGCGGCAAGTTACACATTATCCTATACTTCTAATCTTATATCTATTAGAAAGGTAAATTATGACGAAATTCTTATTGTTACATTAGACAAGAAAAGAAACAATTTAGCCGAATATTTAACAAATTAGAACACAAACTCTCTTATATCTTAATAAGTTAAGTCTGAATGCGCGGAAAATACACTTCATCTCCATGACAAAGAACAGTGTGTGAATAGCTGTTTGTGAAACAACGTATACGAAGTCGTCTGATAGGTGCTTAATGTTGAAGTAACCACTGTGATTTGAGGGATCAGTGCAACAAAGTAATAAGGGTGTAAATTTAAGAATTAGCTTAAGTAAGTCTTCAGAAATCACTTTTTGGCTGAAATGGCAAAGGATAGCAACAGTGACCAGAATGATAGTCTTTTTTTACCAACTCGATGCACAAATTCTTTATTTTAATAAATTTATTATGCTCATTTACATGTTTCGAGCACTATTATGCTCATCTTCAGGAGGACAAATTTTATTAGTACAGCATCTGGTATCGTCACTGTCTTTGGGTGACTGTACAGTACACAGTTTGCGAGAGTCCTCCCGTAACCTGTGTACTGAACAGTCACCCAAAGAGAGAGACGATACCAGATGCTGTACTAATACAATTTGTCCTCCTGAAGATGACCATAATAGTGCTCGAAACATGTAGATGAGTATAATAAATGTATTAAAATAAAGAATTTGTGCGTGAAGTTGGTGAAAAAAGACTATCTTTCTATTAGGATACACGGTCAACCAAACATAAAAACCGTGACCAGATTTGGTGTTGAATAAATAACCAACCAACCGATCAACAAACCAACCAACCAAAGAACCAACCATCCACAAAACCAACCAACTAACTGTTAAAACAACTTCTCGAAGCCCAGTCCTTCAAGAATGCAATTATTTTTTCAGCTAGTCCAGAAATTTTCTGATTTTATGGAATCCAGAACCTCATTCCCTTTCTCATCAGCCGACTTGTCTCTGATCTGAACCGGATACATTTACTACACGCCTATCCTCATACTGTTTCAATATCCACTTTAATATACCATAGATTCTCCCATCAACCCCTACTTATTCCAAAACGTCTTTTTCCAGTTTCTTATAAGAAACATTTACGAAATTTTCGTGATTTCTCAATATCATATACAATTTATGACTTAATTCACTTATTTATACAGCTTAACAGACGTGTTATTCACTGCAGGAAAAATATAACAATGTCTAAGTAACGAATGGAAAGGATATAAACATAGAATTATTCGTGATTCATAAGACCTGTTACCTCAAAATACTATAAAAAGCAACTCGTGATGATAGGCCTTACCGAGACGCTGTCCAACGATAAGTAAATACCCTCACAGTTAACAATATGATGCCCATAGAGTGCGGACAGGCAAGCCCCAGAACACAAAGAATGTCATCATATCTCTGGATTTTACCATAACCTGCCGAATGCTTAGTGGCCTTGCAAATTATAGGGCACCATTACCTCTCTTTCTGTTGCAGATCAACCGATCACTGGAATAAATGTGTATATTTATTTCGCAATGGCATGAAGTATTGCGGGAGGAAAGGAAACTGAGGGTGTTTAAGAACATAGTGTTGAGGAGAATAATTGGACCTAGGAGGGACGATGTAACTGGAGAATGGAGGAGACTGCATAACGAGGAGCAATATGATCTGTACTCCTCACCCAATATTGTGCGGGTGATAAGATTGAGAAGAATGAGATGGTTTGGGCATGTGGCGCGTATGGGTGAGGAGAGGGGGGTGTATAGGGTCTTGGTGGGGAAAGCGGAGGGAAAGAGACCACTGGGGAAACCTAGACGTAGATGGGTGGATAATATTAGGGTGGATCTCCAGGAGGTGGGATGTGGTTATATGGACTGGATTGGGCGGGCCCAGGATAGAGACAGTTGGCGGACGCTTGTGAGTGCGGTAATGAACCTTCGGGTTCCGTGAAATGCGTGGAATTTCTTGACTAGCTGCAAACCAGTTAGCTTCTCAAGAAGGACCCTGCACCATGGAGAAAGTAAGCAAGTAATGGCATGAAGTAAATAAAGTTATTTAACAAACAACCCTCTACTTCTACCTTCAGCGAGAGTTCCCCTCTAACTAAACCCTACTTGTTTGTGATGGATGTATCCAAGTGCTATACATTTTTTCATTCAATGTGTCATAAGCTTTTAACAACTTTTCTAGCTACAACCAATCTTTTTTACAACTCTCTTCTCTACTTTTTCGTTTTGCGCCATGTATTCAGCGCTGCGTCTTACTTCAGTCTTTTCTGCACGTATCACAAGTTCGTGGTCTAAATTTTCAGATATCCTTACACAAAATGAACACATAGGTTTCCGAAATTTCCTGCCTTTCTCTCTAAAATGGCTTGTTTACGTTCCAGTGTAATTCATTTCAATCGATAGTTTTATATCGTAAATCTACGTATTATGGCCGGGGCAGACAAGGTTTATTACACTCTGCAAGTATATACTGTTTCCTATAAACCAAAATAACTTTATCTAAGTATGTCTGTTTTAGTACTGTATTACAGCCGACATAAAAGACTAAGGAAACTCCGTATCGAAACCCCTCAATTCTATTTACAGCACGCTGATCTATTATTGCGTCATCAAGTGCGCCGTTAACAAGAACACTTTACGCCAAGCTATTTCCCGATAATGTCTGCTCTTTTTATTCTTATATATGACGTTTATTTCCGACGCAAGGCGTATATATACAAGTACATCACAGCATACACGCCTTAGACCAAGTCTGTTTGAATAACTTAAGGTTTTTAAGGAGATTTGTATAATACAGAAATTCTTTCGCCCAGAATGTTGAGCTTTATGAATTATTTTAAAGGAAAATTGTTGGAAAAATAACAAAATAATATTGCGAAGCATATAAGTTCCATAAGAGAATTCTGTGTTATTTCTTTCTTTCTTTCCTTCTTTCTTTCTTTCTTTCTTTCTTTCTTTCTCACCCTAGAACAGGCACGAAGGCCAAGAGGGAGAGTAGAGGTATAACTCTACTCTCTCTTTAACCTCGGAATTAGATGGGGTGAGTGGTCAAGTTCAAGCCCCGGCCGCTTTATCCGCGGGAAAGAGACCCGGTACCCCCTGTATAGGAGGCTGGGTGGGCCGGTCTGAAAGGATGTGGAAAATCTCGCCCCTCCTGGAATTCGATCCCAACACCGTCCAGCCCGTAGCGAGTCGCTGTACCGACTAAGTTATCCCGTCCCACGAATTCTGTTTTCTACGTACTTGAATTTGTCCTGCCGGGTTTTGTGTCTTAAAACACCAAATCTTGCTTTGCAACCACTTTTCTGGTACATTTCACTGCAATAAAATGAACTTTCTTTTCTGAACACATTAGGCAATGCCTTACTTCCCGAGAGTTAGAAGGTTTGCTTGACTATTCGACAAGAATTTCACGACTACTGTATCGACACAAATGTTCATCGACAACGTAACACAGCCCAGACCATGCAGTTCAGTATCCCGTGCAGGCAGTGAGATGACAGTCAGTTCTTCAGACAGGATATCTCGTACCCAGAAATGACAGGTGTGAGGAGAACAAGTTTTCCTGTCACACACGCGAATCCCTTTTCTGCCGCAAATTTCAAGGAAAAGAGGGCGTCGGTCTTCCTGAAAATGCCGATTCTGACATTTTGACAGTAACGTTATTTCCGTACTGCTCTCCACATACATAATTTAATCCATCGTCTCGATGCCAAAATTTGTATGGAAGTCCATTCTTTGAACCAACACAATGGGGAATACTATCTATTTAACTACCACGCCATACACTTTTATCAGAGTTACGGAATCCAGTTTTTACTTTTTAGTCTGTTTATTCATGCAAAGGAAGACCACATAATCAATGGAGTACAAAGGTTTGACGGACTTACAAATGAAAATTCTACAGGACACCGGATATTATAAAAAATAATTTCCGTTAGGCAAAAACGTGGGTGAAGGGGATTAATACCTGTTTAAAGGACTATACCAGCATTCGTAACCAGCATCTGTATAAAGCCCTAAAGATGAAGTGGGCCAGATTAATTCGTAAATCTACACAAACGAAACATCTTTTCCCAAATATAGGACTATACAAGGGTGCTGATAAGTCCTTAGCCCGACCAGGAAGGAAAAAAGATAATGTTTCTGTCAGAATGGCGTAAATTTCCTTCAGCGCCTTGCCTTGCAGGGGAAAAAAAATCTTGATGACAGCTCGCGTCTCGATGTTGTTGAAATCGCGCGTGTCCCTGACGTGCTTTCGAGCTTGTTTACTACCTGGTCGGGCTAAGGACTTATCAGCACCCAGATATAAACTCATAATGGTGTAACATTATAGATTCTACAAAAAGAAACTCACAATATTAGCACTGAACACGGGTAATAAATTTCGCATGTAAAGAAAGGTGTTACGGTCGGGCTAAGGACTTATCAGCACCCCGGTATAAACTCATAATGGTGGAACATTATAGATTCTACAAAAAGAAACTCACAGGATTAGTAATGAAAACGGGTAATAAATTTCGCATGTAAACAAAGGTATTACATAATCGCTGTAGGTTACTGTAATTTAACATGACAATTAAAGAAGTAGCTCTTTATGTTAGAAATAAAGCGAAACACATAATTATAGCTCAATAGAATATCTTCACCTCTAATGTCAGTGTTGCACGTAGCTACAAATTTCCCGTGACTAACTTACTGGCGATATTAATCACAAGACAAAAACTCCACAATATCTGAAACCGTGTAGGTACACGGATTTGGTTTTCAGTAACAACCACAATTTAACAGACTTTACTGGTAAAAGAAAGTGAATATTATGCAGGCAAGGCGGTCAATTTTTAAGGATTCCGCAATGTTTCAGTGTTGTAACTTCAGCCTTCTGAAGTTCAGAAGTCAAAGAGACTGGCTGGCGAAAGCTTAGGCATGTTCCACAGTGGCCACATGGAGCGCGACGCAGACTGTATCTGTATGGATGACAAATGCTCTGTAGATATGGTCCATCCCTCTTATACACGGCCGAGTTCTTTCCACGAACATCATTTTTCATCTGCTGTAAAAATATATAGCATTGTATGACTCTCGTATTTATTGTTCCGGTTGCAGTCCCATTTGTTTCGAATTTACGGTTTATTTAATATACTTAATGAGTGAGAGTTAACGTAATTCTTATTTCGTTATGGGAAAAATACAATGTTAGAGAAGGAAAGCAAAATAAGATAAAGAAAATATGTTGTATGCCAGGTACAGGGCGTCACTTTTTAAGTCCCCAATAAACACGATCAAGAAATGGAGCGGAATTATCGCGATTGACCTACAGTGTAATTTCACTCCCTTTGCGTTCTCGATAAAGAAGGCTGTAGTGATGATATTGCGAATTTTTAAATAGCCTTTCGTCAATCAATGGGTAGCTGTTTCAAAAATGTCATGAGGACGTCATTCCCGATTATGTCCAAATATAAGTAACTGTACTCATGTGTAGGTCAAACAGTGTAGTGCATGTGCAGGACTATAAACTTCCAGGTTTTGTAAAGGTATTTTATGTTTTACTGAATGTGCATCCTGGTATGATCCTTGTAAATAACCAACTTGACGCGCAGTTTTTCATGTATGTTTATTTCTGTTCTCTACATGTTTCGGGCAGCCATGTTCCCAATCATCATGAGAATTACTGTATCAATACGAAACCTGGTTTATGTCACTCTGTGTAGATAACCGTCTGGTATGCAGGTTAACCTGCAGACCAGACGGTCATCTACACAGAGTGACATAAACCAGGTAGCCTGTGCGTCAGGTTGGTTATTTACTATGTTTCTACTGGTAGTTTATACCGGTTTTGTCGAACCATTTCTCATCACCTCCTCCCACTTACCTATATGCTTCAATCAACGAATAATAGGTGAGAATTTAAGTTCGTTAGCTTTCAGATTGTCTAACAACAATTGCTGAAACTTACCACAGTCTTGGTTATCATGTTTGTTGAGCTGATATTTTTCAGGAATTGTGATTTCATTCGAGTACATTCTTCATTAAGAGTACTACTTCGGAGCAGACATTTTACCAAAACAACTTTCGTACAACACCTAGTTCTAACGAGCTCCATTGAGAAAAAAATCTTACTGAGGCCCTAAGAGTCCGTCAGCAATTACTGTTCCTTACCTTTACCAAAACACGAAGGTTTTATATACTTTCCCTTTTTCTCTAGACCCTTCCAATTCCGATATTGTTTGGTATTTCTTAAAGTCCTAATTTGGTATGGCACTTAGTTCTTCATCCTCAAGATCTCTGCACAAGAAGTCCCCACTCTCGGCTGTCTGCGACTGCAAATTCAGGATGACATATTTGTTTGTAGTTTACCTTTTTCCTAATCCGAGGGCACTGTGCAGTAACGTAAGGCTTAAAGGAGCCTGTAATTATGTATATTTGACGGTCTGGATACTGTCCCATATATTCATTTTATTTACGATTTTGTTAACAACAATAATAATGTAATAATTAAAAATAATTAAAAACGAGAAAACATGCATGCTGACAGATGTGGCAACATCCGCGGGCAGAAATGGCATGCAAAAAAGAAGCAGGAAGGAAGCTAAAATAAAAGAGTTTAATGTAGAGATACAACGAATGTTGAACACGAAATGTGTGACTATATCGGTGATAATTATAGCCACCAGAATAATAACAAAACGGTTTAAAGAAAACATGGAAGTGGTAACAGGAAGACATTCAGTAGATTCACTACAAGAAGCAGCTCAACTAGGAACATCACACACAATACGGAAAGTACTGCAGTGTGAAACTGGAACCCTGAGCGGTGGGGATCGCCGTTGGTTCAAGAGAAATACCAAGAAGAAAAGACCCGTGACAAGAGACGACGAAGAAGACGACGACGACGACAGCAACAACAACAACAACAACAACAAATATAACAAAAACAACAGCAAAAACAAAGACGACGACGACAACATAATAATAATAATAATAATAATAATAATACCTCAGTTGTTTCTGTTCCGGACAAAGTAACTGTTCTCAAATTAGCACTGCTTTATATATGCAGTGCTTAGAACACTAGTGGAGAAAGCCCAGAAAATAAAGTTAGTGTGTTTGGGTGTCGAAGTAGGAAAAAATATTCAGTTATTTCAGAGGCAATTCTGCTTGTCCTCTACGAGCTACTGATTCTGCTTTGATCTTCTTTGATACCTCATTCACAAATGCCTTAATTTTGTACTAATATTTGGCTTTTATTTAGATTATCAACGAGCACAAATTCTGAAAGACTCACACAGCTCTAGGCTATATATATATATATATAGAGAGAGAGAGAGAGAGAGAGATAATATAATTAATCTTAAATAATTTTGCTTTACTTTTCACGCACGCATACAGATTTTTCTGTTCATTATTTCATAAAACGTTTCCCTCTTGGAGCTACATTAGCCTACACGAACATACAATCAACTGCAAATTAATTAGACACTCTTTTAATATGACATGTTCCAGAGAAAGGAACTACGGCTGTCTGTCTTCTGGAAGCATTTCCCTCTTTTATAAATAAGCTTTCAGAAACTATGTCCATTCTTACTTTGATCAGAACTGGAAACAGACTTCGGACATTGCAGCCTGTTATATCAATCCCCATGCGGAACATGTTGCAATTTATCTCTCCAGAAGTGGCCAGGCTCCTAAAACTTACCTCAGCCTACATTATTCTACAAAATACTTTTACGTTTCCTTCCTTTGAAGTAGATCCCCATGTAGAAATCACACTACCACTGCCAAATGCGCAGGCGTCTATTACTGAGACCGTATTTAGATTCCATTTTTATTATCGACTTGATTCTCCCGATCCATTGAATGTTCCACACAAAGCATCTACTCAGCAGAGACGATCACAGCCCCGCATCATGGCCACAGGGAGAGGAGTAGTTGAGTAGTCATGTGAGAGATAGGGTACACATCGATTATGCTAATGATCGGAAATACGTGTTACCTTGCAGCAGGTTTCGGTACCTCGATATTGGAGATAAGAAGATAGAGTGTTAGCGGTAGGTGGAGGCAGACAGCTGGTATTCCAAAAGAGGATGGGCGACTGTGATCTCTACTGTTTGGGTGTTAAAGCGCAGTCATTCTTCAAGAAGTGAGTGCATGTGTGAGTCTTTCTGCCTGTTAGAATTGTAGGTTTGTGGAACAGTGTTTATCACAATGATTTCACCAACTTCACTAAATAAGAGTCAAATATTCTGGCACGTTACGTCGTGTCGATTAACGTGCCGCTTCAGACGTTTCGGAGGGCTCTAGAACTTTCTTATAATCTTTGACTTGATGTCTCTGAAAATTAAGTGTTCCCACTCTTAAAAATTTCGGTAAATTATTGATCAGTCGATAATGTTTTAACATCCCAGAAGAGCTGAATCTTCATCAAAGGATACGATTGCCTCAAATATAGCTTATTTTAACCTTTAGACGCCTAATGTCAACTATAGTTGACGTACCGCACCGCTAACCTCTAAAGTTGCATTTTATATATTTATTCAACAAATATATGTGCTGAATATTTTAAACATAGTACATACTCTCCGTTTTTTTCTCTTCAAAATGCAGTTTGTTTCATAATTCTAACATATTTGGTT
>Ga0123352_10005413_pt1 | contig 19208 bp, 6 predicted proteins | sample TergutLab28metaG_FD_89700 | JGI IMG/M metagenome (GOLD analysis project Ga0123352, IMG submission 89700) | Labiotermes labralis P1 segment gut microbial communities from Petit-Saut dam, French Guiana - Lab288 P1 | ecosystem: Host-associated > Arthropoda: Insects > Digestive system > Gut ... | reverse complement strand
TATATATATATATATATATATATATATATATATATATTTACTAGGTTCAAAATTTTATTGGCCTTTAGTAAAAGATCTTTGGAGTCACATGCTATATATTATCAACGTATGGCCGTCGCACATTTTCTTCATACGAGGTCACCATCCGAATAATTTAATTTAAACACCGTTGACAGACTGCATAACACTTGATTCCTCTACGTGGAATCTCAAAGAGATTGCATGGCTGACTACGTGGGAAATGGTTTTGCATCAAAGCTTACTTAAAAATTAAAAATAAGGTAACAGGAACAGAGTAAACGAGTGATTAATGCTAATTGATTATAATGTACAGTATTTACTGTGGTTTATCTAACACTTCTCTTTCGTGAGGGTAGACAGAGCTTGATGGCTGCCACGATATTAGTAAGAATGGCATCACATCATTGAAATGTATGGTTGCTGAAGACAGTAAAAAACCGAAATCGTTTCAAGAAAAATTTAAGAACAAATTAATTTTGGGGAATGTTTGCAACGATTCGGTTCAAAGTCGTTTATCCTTTCTTATTCCAGCTGAAAGTTTACAAATTAAAATACAAAAAAAAATTTAATTTTTTCCTTTCTTTTTGGTGTAAAACTTGGTCTCTAATTTTGAGGGAAGAATATGAGTGTAGACACCAGGACGTTCAGAACGTTGGTGCTGAAACAGTTTGACGTGGAGGATGTGACAGAAGGACAGTTGAAAGTACCGAACGAAGAGCTTCGTGACTTGAACTTATCGTCAGTTAATATTAGGGTGACCAAATCACCAAGGATGGGCCCGAAGAAGCATGTGACTTGCCTGAAATAGATGAGAAGGCTTACAGTATTTAGGCGAGAATAAGTGAAGGAAATAGACTGCTTGAAGCGGATAACTATTGAAACTGATCATAAATAAATAGACTATGAGGGTGTCGACTGAATTTATCTAGCTGAGGATAGGCATCATTAGCAGCTCCTTGTCAACGTGGAAAAGAATATTTCGTTTCCATGAAATTGGGGATTTTTTTTGACTAGCTGCGCGTCTACTTATTTCTGAAGAAGGGGTCATGCTAAACGTAGCTAAATAATTTACAATAAGGGGATGCATTAAAAATTGCATGATTTGTGATTTTTAGAAAATAATATTTCTTAAATTAAAGGAGAGTGGAAGTGGATTTGCATGTAGCAAGCATGTGCGTAGGGGGACCTAAATAAAACAAACTGAAGAGCAGACACAAATTGAGAGACCTAAGCTTCTGCGGGAGGAAAATATTACATATATGTCTAAACATTAATGAAATAGTGTTTGGATGTGTGGTCTATTGGCTCAGAATTTTGGCAAGTGGTGGGCCTTATGAACACAATGTTAAAAGTTTGATATGTTCCGCATTCCTTGCATAAATTATATGCATACAATAAATTAAAAAACAAAAAAAATACACTTTGGTTTTATGGATGTAATTTTATTACTTAGTGGTTATCAGCGTATTTCGGCCACTCATGTGGTCTTCTTCAGGGTGTTGAGAACAAGAATACAAATATAATTAAAATATTCTTGTTGCTGCACCGTGCATATCGTCGAATTATTTAATAGTATACCAACTGATGCACATACATAAAACTTTTTTCACATTAAAACACTGAATTTCCTCCGACATGTTTCGATCCAAGGATCGAAACATGTCGGAGCAATTTTAGTGTTTTAATGTAAAAAATGTTATGTATGTGCATCAGTTGGTATACTAATAAATTATTAAAATGTGTCTATGTAAATCCACGGTAGAAAATCTTGTAGTTTTTGGTTGAAATTCACGGTTAAATAATAAATAAACTATGTGTAAAAAAATATCAGAATTTAACAATTTGTTAACTTTTTACTGTAACGTGTTTAAGAAGGCAGTTCGTACACAAGATTGCACTACGAAAAATTACAGCACCACGACTGTATGAAAACAATTGCAGTCACGTGTTGTTTCAAATTATCCGATCTCCAGTAATGTGGATATGATAAATAACAGGGCCCCAGCGTTCGTGCTTTGGGTTGAGAGAGCAGTGTACTTTGAAGACTTTTCGCTAAATTGCCCTTTATCTCTTCCTGCAGTCCAGAGGAAAGAATCAGGGTCTGAGAGAAAGAGGCTGAATATGTGATCTGTTTAAATAGATGGGTCTGGTGAGGTTACTGCCACATTCTCGGCAACTGTGAAATCTGTTCAGTGTCCATCTTACCGGTTGCTCCCTTTCTTTTTATTCCTCTCCTCTTCCAGTTCCACAGGTTTAGAGTTTGTTTATATAGGCATAATGTGCTTACATTTTGATCTATAGTTTATAATTCTTCCTCACTGTTCCTGTACCTTTCCTGCTACATATTCCTTATTATTTTGTTTTCCCATTCTTGTTGCATATTGTTCACTTCTTTAACTTTATTTTGAGATACATGCACATAATCTCTTAGATTCTAGATTTATTAACTTCTTAAATATTATTTTAACTGATAAATTGAATATAACGTAATTGCTGTTTAATTTAGGCAGAATTTACTGGTTTCCATAAATGTCATATTCCTTGTGTACCGAACATATCTGGTCATTTAACAAAATAAATTTAGCGTCCCTTTTCCAGTAACATCGATATGGTACAAAATATCCTTATAACCTCAAAAAAATGAATGTTTTATTACACAGAGTTCCGTTGTGGTTCGATCTTAATTATATCCACTAATTTGGTCACGTAATCTCTTCTTGGTCTATCAGTAACATCTTCATGTTTTTTATCATTTTATTTTCACCTAGACGCTTTATTTGCTACTTTTGTTTCTTTGGTTACTAACTAAAAATTGGACTCGAGGAGAGAGCAGGAACAGATTTAAAAATTTATTTGCCTAATTATAACAAAATGCTACACTTAAAAGAACCTAAATGAACCTGAAGTGAAATAAACGGTAAACATCAGTAAGTGAACATTGGTGCTCCAAAATACACCAAGATGAATCATATCTGGGACGATTTTCAAAGGTCAGCTGTTGGCGGAAAATGTTTGAATTGTACCAGTCGTTAGAAAATTTTAGCGTTTCATAAAAGAGGCTAATGGAGTTTCTGGAGTTTCAACGTCATGCTAGTCGTTCACTACGATATATGTGTTACAACATATGACAGCATTTATATGGCGCGTAAAGTAAAGTTACAGGAATTTTACTGGGGCAAAATATGCGGGTTAAAAATTTCAGGTAATATGTCTCACTCTCTTGCTTTCTGTGCGTTGGGCAGAAGATATTTAGAAAACTGCAGCCAAAATCCAGCTAAAAAACATGTCCATGAAATCGCAGGCTTTAAATTATTTGTTTCATTATTCTTGATCCAATATTTTGTTTCAACTGTACCCGTAATTTTTGTTCCACTCTACTTGTCTAGTGTGTGACAGGCATGTTATTAAGACCTTTCGCCCCGTTCCGCCACACCTCACACAGTACTTGTCTGCCCTCACATTCCAGTAAAGGATCTCCAGTAAAAAAGTGTAATGAGTAAAGCTCTTTTCCCCAATTCATTTCAGAGACGGTAGAGATTCTTCATATTTAGGATTTAAAACAAAAGTGTCATTTTTAATTTCAGCATAGCGAGTGACTGAAACTCATTCCGACGGTGAAATTCCAAACAGGTAATTTTATTAGTCAGTGTCCAATCCAGTATTACTTGCAGACTAAGCAGAGAACACATTACGTTAGTAATATATCTAACCGTTAATAAACATCGAAATCGCAGGTAACTAATTCAAATAATTGTTATTGTTTTTTGTACACAATTATTAATTTTGATTTTGTCTCAGTTGAATGATACGTATCCTTCATTCTTTTGACCACAAATACAAAGAAAGAGACAGTGAATAATATCCAGTCTACAAAGAAAGAGACAGTGAATAATATACAGTCTACAAAGAAAGAGACAATGAATAATATCCAGTCTACAAAGAAAGAGACAGTGAATAGTATCCAGTCTACAAAGAAAGAGACAGTGAATAATATCCAGTCTACAAAGAAAGATACAGTGAATAATATCCAGTGTACGACTGCGCAATCTGTTGTGCTTTAATAAACCGTAAACTGAAATTCCTGAAGTCCTTATTTCTGTGAACTTTGACAGTCGTCGGGTGTTAAAAATAAGAATTAAAACTTTTTGTTAAGTTGTGACATCCTTGTGTTTTTATAGAACGCAATATTTATGACGTAGTCCTTTGACACACAACTTTCATTGTAGTAAATGCAAAACAGTTACATGCTGCGGTTGCACGTAGCAGCCGTCATCAGGGCGTATTTATCAGAAAATATAAAAAGAAAAATATATAGCTGTAGCCATACATGTGATTATAAAATTTAGTATCATGGATTTTATAATCATACGTATGGCTACAGCTGTATAATTATTTACTAGGGATGTCGAGTTATGAAAAATAAAACAATGCTTGTTATGCATAATCTCAGTTATTCTGAGAAGTCCCACCTTATGATTAGTGAGGAAATTTAACCCACATTCATCGCGTCAAGCGGCAGTTATCCGCCCTTCGACCGTATAGACAATTGCCGACAGAAGATAAACCTCCGGTGGCCGAAGGAATTGTGTCTTATAAAAGCAATTGAAGCAAGAGTCCCTTCCTGTCTTGGCACAGATATTTAACAAACGTCCAGCGTAACGTTACGTAATGTACTATCAATAATACATCCGTGCGCAAGACAGTAAGATATGGCAAGCAAGTTCCAATGCAAATTTGATGTTCATGTGAATCATTCCAATGCAAGTGTTGGAGTTATTGCAAGAAAGGGGAAAATATATCGTCTTACTGTTTTATGGTGAAATGCGGATCGGGTCTAACATCCATAGGTCCGTGCATCGCTAATATACTCGCAGAGTACAACCAACAAGATACAAAGTTTCACAATTTATTTATTTCTGTAGGACGTTCTACATGTTTCAGGTGGTATTTCCGTCCATCATCAGGAGCTCAAAACTGCACATACAGCGTCAGGTATTTGTCAGACGGCTAGCGGCAGGTAGCAGTAAAGGTCTGACAAATACCTGACGCTGTATGTGCAGTTTTGAGCTCCTGATGATGGACGGAAAAACCGTCTGAAACACGTAGTGCGTCTTACAGGAATAAATAAATTGTGAAACGTTGCATCTTGTTGGTCGTACTCTGCGGGTCGGATCTAAATTGTAGCCTGTTTGTTAATGATCCTTAGAATATTACTAAGTACTTTAAACTGAGTTTCTGTAAGTTTTTTATTGTAAAATTCTTGCATCATTGCTTAATTTGATCACTTTTGTTTGCCCTTACTTTCATGTTTCCCGGCTGAACGATGGAATACATGAAGTCAAAGTCTTTGTGCCTAAGTCGGACTTCAAAAGCGTCATAGAGCTCTCCGAAGTATTAGGTAGCTAATTAATGGCTAGGAGTAGATGGGGGATAATATTAAAGTAAAACTTAAATATGATGGCAGGTTGTGAACCAGATTAATTGCTCAGGATGGGGACAAGTGTAGTTTCTTGTAAACATGGTAACGAACCACGTGATACCATACAATGCGGGGAATTTTTTTCATTTTTTGAGAAAATATCAGCTTCTCAAGAAGAACTCGGTTCCGTGGAGACATTCAGTTGGTTGGTTCGTTACTTAGTTACTATGTTAGTTATCCGTAAACTCTGAAATATTGGACGCTGTATGACCTATTCTTCTATTAAAAAAAAAACCTAGCCACCTGACAAGACAGCTGTCCGAGTTTTGCTGTGCGTTGTGAACTGTATGCCATAAAGCTGGAGCACTTGGCACCGTAGTGACGAGTGCAGAGAACTGTTTTGCTTTTTCTTGACGTCTCGGCGATGAGCCCTGATGAATATTTGAAGCACGAAACGCTTTCAGGTAATTAGCAGGGCAGATTACTCCCAGAGGAAGTGCTGTAGACTGAAGGTGTGCTATATGACAACTCCCTTCTCTTTCACATGGGGCTGTCTGACACTTTAGTGAGCTGGAAAATCTCAATTTGTATGTACAAAGTAAAAGTTTCGCAACAATTCGCTGATGTGTGCACAATTCGTGCAATAGTAACATTCATGAGTGGAGCAAGAAAAGAGGAATAAATGTATATTTGCCTGCGTTGTCGGTAAGGTGTGCCGTTTGTGTCGTGTCAAACTACTCACAAGAAAAGTATGAGTAATCGAAGTACATGAAATATAAGGAAACAATTATACATGGTCATGACCGTCATAACACAACTATATTGTCAATTATACATAACATGTCAACTAGATGTTTCGGCGAATCCTATTTTTGGCCATCACTACTGGCAGCAATTACAACATCGCAATACCAGCCGGCTTCCCCCTCAAGCCTACGACACCCCATTGATACCTCCAGCAATAATGGCGATCTATATGAAATCATAGACCTAACATGGCATGTATAGATCTACATATTAAACCTTCTGCATACACGCCGTCCTGCAACTCTTTTGTAAACGAGATCTCGTCCACCACCACTTACATCAACACTGATGGTTATACTGTATCATATTATATATTGTGTAGTTTTCTCCGATAATTGTATCCAACCCGATGATGGCCAAAAATAGTATTGGCCGGAACATGTAGTTGACATGTAATGTATAACTGACAATATAGTTGTGTTATGACGGTCATGTCCATGCGTAATTGTTTCTTTATGTTTTAACTAATACAATGGGGATGGCACTCCTTAAAGAAGTACATAAAAAATACAAGAAAAAAAAGACTCATGTGTTGATTCCCGTAGGTTATTCTGGGGAGTTTTTGTAATAATCAGCTATATTCACGGTGTATAAAATATAGGTGTTATAACCGGCCAATTCTCATAGTCGTGAACACGAACACCACTCAGGGAATATAACGTTTGGTAGCCACGGGAACATTAAATGTGTCTACCGAATGGATAACAAGGGTAACTTAGGTTATGACACTTCAGGTTTATTACCACAGTTACTTTAATTTTTGTAAGTTCAATAGTTATAGCTCCTGAAGTACATCATCGGTCAATTGCCTCCATGGCGACTTAGTGTAGCATACTACAGTATATATATGTAACTACTAGGTTTAACTTGGTCTAGGTTACAGGATATGATGAAAGAGCTCTCGTAATCAATAACACACACACTGTATATTGCATAGTTACCTTTCAGCAAGTAGTAAAACCTGATGATGGCCAATATAGAGGCCGAAACATGTAGTTATTAACAGCTAGTGTAACACCGTTAGCTTATATTAAAGATGGTTGTGTTTTGACTGCACTTTTACCATATTTTTTGTGATTTGATTAACACAACGTGATGTCTCACCTCAAAGTTCTAAGTTCAATATTCACAATTAATTTTTTCATTGTTTCAAAAAATAACCAACACGATGACACTTGTGGACTATCCTTTATTTTCAGGGGTAGTCGTCATTCATTCTTTACATGTTTCGAGCTTTCGGAGAGCTCATCATCAGGAGTTCATTTTTCGGTACAGTCAGCCTCTGGTATAGTGTGTAATCTTTTGCTGTAACCCTCCCGTTCTCCTACATGTTCTGTTCAGAAACATGTAGAGAATGAATGACGACTACCCCTGAAAATAAAGGATAGTCCACAAGTGTCATCGTGTTGGTTATTTTTTGAAACAATTATAATGATGCACGGAACAATGAATGTAAAAGGAATGTAACAATTAATTTATTTGCGTCCGGCACTGCTAGAAATTTCATCAACAAAATACACTTCTCTGTTATGTTCCCGTATTCCCTTTTAACTTGCTCGCACGAGAGTCAGTCAAGAATTGTCTCCGAACACATCTTGGGCTCGCTTCAAGACCACATCGCTGATCAATCATAAACAACTGACCGATTGGTGTGTGCCGAAAAGTTCAGAGGATGTATTTTGTTTACAGTGGGTCAGAAGGGCGATAAGGTCACAACCCTTAGCTAAGAGCGGGCCGAGTCCCTCCCTGTGACAAACACTGTCATAAACTTTACAAGTCCGCACCCTCCCAGTGTACCAATATATTGTACCAAAATTCTAAAATGAGCCATCCCCGTTGTGTGTATATAAACAATAGGTGTGGGTATCAGTCAATAACACAACAATATCACTGTGATATTTTACTGTTGGTTATATATCCGTAGTCTGGTGTCACTTGTATTTCCTGGTTTAACCTGTCGTATTTATGCAGGTTCGTTTACTTTGTTCGGTGTTTATTGTATGAGGCAGAGTAACGGTATGCGTACACTACATGTGGGTACTTAGGTCTGCGCCGGGGTGGTGGTTGTGTTATTGACTGATACCCACACCTATTGTTTATATTGTACCAACTTGGAATTCCTTTTTGCTGGAAGTCCTAAATTTGTACTTAATTATCCGAATGTAATTTTGCCTGTCTCTCTGCCGAGCATATCTGCGATCTGGTTTCGAACCATGATCATCAGTAACAATACTAGTATTATGATGCATTTTTAATAAAATATAAATGAATTTGGTATTTCTTACGCGATACATGATTGAAATTTGAAGCTTTTCAAAATTAGATATTTTATATTAACTCTTGTCAACTTGTGTCTAAATGAAACCTATTGCAGGGTCTGGGTATGCAGACATTTGTATGACTTGTCTGGTATGAAGAATGGTTTGAAATAAGGAGACGCTTTATCGTCATTGCTTTTAAACTTTACTTTAGAATATGCCATTAGGAGGGTTCCCGTAAACCAGGATGGCTTGAAATTAGATGGTACACGTCAGCTTCTAGTTAATGCTGATGAAGTAATATTCTGTGAGGAAGCGCACGCACTTTAGTAGGTGGTTGTAAGAAGATTGGGTTAGAAGTAAACACTGAGGAAACCAAGTACAGTACATGGCCATATCTCGAGATCATAATGCAGTACACAATTAAATATAGAGATTTGCAATAAATCGTTTGAAAGGGTGGAACTGTTAAAATATTTGGAAACAACCCTGATGAATCAAAATTCCGTTCAATAAGAAATTAAGAGCAGACTGCATTCAGGGATGCTTGCTATCATTCGGTGTAGAATCACTGTTTTCCAGCTTGCTATCCAAAATTATAAAATTAAGATAGACGTAACTATAATTTTGGCTGTTTTGTATGGGTGTGAAACATGGTCACTCATATTCAGGGAGGAACGGATGCTGAGGGTGTTGGAGGATAGGGTGCTAAGGAGAATATTTGGTCCTAAGAGAAGCTAGGTAACAAGGGAGTGGAGAAAACAACATTAATGAGGAGCTTAATGATCTCTACTCCTCACCAAAAATTATTCGGGTAATCAAAACACGAAGGAGATGGGTGGGATATGTAGCACGTATAGGAGAGAGGATATGTGTTTACAGGTATCTGGTGGGAAAATCCGAGAGAAATAGACCACTTGGAAAACCCAGGCGTAGGTGGGAAGATAATATTAAGATGGATCTTCAGAAAGTGGGAGATGGAGGCATGGACGGGATTAATCTGGCTCAGGGTAGGGACAGGCGGTGGGTTTTTGTAAACGTGGTAAAGAAATTTCGGGTTCCATACAATGCGTGAAATTTTGACAAGTTGAAAACCGGTTGGTTTCTCAAGAATGATTCCGCTCCATGAAGTTAGGTAGGTAAGTAGGCAGGCAGGCAGACAGATAGATAGGCAGACAGATTGACAGAGAGATATTTAGTTAGTTTGTTTGTTTGTTAGTAGGCGCTGTTAAGTTTTTGTCATTTCCTTTAATAGTAGTTTTGGGATCAATCTACAAAATAAAGGAACTTTTATAATGCTAAAATCTTGTGGTTTGTGCATCGTTAAATTTTAATCCATTATTTCGCCGGAAGTTATTGACTACGAGGTAGAAATTTGTGATGTCAGAACTTAGTTAAGTTGATGTTTTTCAGTACTTCTGAGTCAATTGTTCCTTTTTTCATGTACTCATATCCATGTGTGTCTCTTTCAGGGCATACTCAGAAGAATTTACCGACACTGATAAACATAGATTTCCCGAATTCATGTGACTGCTGTGTGGTAAGTGTCTGCTGGTTTACGTTAACGCACTGCTCATTAAAATAATTATTTTAGGCAAGTATGAGACCATTCTACTTAATATGCACCCACGAGAGTTATCTGTTGAAATGCACATAACACAAATTGTCACAAATAGTTTCTCTATGATATAGGTTGAACAATCTTATGCTACGAGGGGAGTGTATCGCATACTTAGAGTTGTTCTTCGCTCCGTATATACAGGTTTATAAAAAAAAACTGACTACTTTCAAACATTTTCCCTCAGTGAATAATTATCATATGAACATTAGTGGCGGTACGTCAAGGATCTCTTCTTCCAACTACCTTTCCCGCGCAACCTTGAAGGAAAAAAAAGAAGGCTTCTTGGCTTCCGAATCAACCATCGACGGTGATGTGCTACAGAGGGTCTGGGACGAAGTAGACTACATGACTGACGCTAGCCGTAACAGGAGGGACGCATATTGAGCATTTGCGATGTTAAGAAAAAAAACCGTGAGATTTTTTTACAAATTGGTTGGACTACATATTCGTACGATATTTAATTGCTCAGAAAATAGTTTTTGAAATTGTTCAATTATTACTGAATCACCCTATACACACACACACACACGTATATATATATATGGGGGACCGCTGTAGCACAGTGGTTAAGGTGCTGTGCTACAAATCGGAAGGTCGCTGGTTCAATCCCAGCTGGTGTCAGTGGATTTTTCATTGACGTAAAATCCTTCCGATCGCACTATGGCCCTGGGGTCGACCCAGCCTCCAACAGAAATGAGTACCAGGAGTATTTCCTGGGGGTAAAGGCGGCCGGTGCGTAAGGCTCACAACCTTACCACCATCCTGTGCCGTTGTCACGAAATCTGGGAGCCTTAACTTCCTGGAATCCTCTGGGCCTGTACAGGCCTGTAATGGGACTGCTTTGCTTTATATATATATACTTCAACATACGTACCTACCCACATATATACATATGTACATGTAATCTGTGTTAACCAGAATTAGAGTAGGCCTCAAACCATCCTGAGCAGAGCAGTGCTTAGTTTAGTCGCAATTCTTCGAGTAGTTTTAGGGACAGATGAGATCACATTTATGTGCGTCCACTATTCAAATTTATACACAAACGCATATAGCTGAAAACAAATCTGCAGTGTCAGAATTGATTGGTAATGTCAGATCCCCTTGATCACATTTGTACGGGATTTTGGTTTCCTCTGTATCAGACGTGAAGTTTACACTGTCATGATTCGGCTTACTCGATCGTCAGACCCTCTTTTGTTGCACTGCATAAAGGTAGGGTTGACAAGGCTTTTAAAGATAGACACGGATCCTAAATCTTTCACCCTTCTCGCTCTAAGTGAAGGGCGGGTGTTGATGTAATCAAAAGACTCGATTTGAATATGAGCACGCGAACGCATTGTTGTGTGCGACCACTCCCTGGCTTAGTGGCACGCCCAGCCTTCGTTGTGTTCAACTTTTTATACTCATTTCCCTCCAAAATCAGAATCAAGATAAGTGAGCTCTAATGTAAAGAAACTATTCACTATTGTTACAGGAACGATTCTTGTATAGCCTGTGCGGTAGGGCGTTGCTTTCTGCTACTGGCTGTGTATTTCCCTCTATGTTTTAACTTCCCACAATATTTTTCTCTCATTATTTTTGTAACTCACTGCATATTTTTGGCATTATTAATTTTTATATAACTTCTCCTTTTGTGTTTATTTCTGTCTTTTCTATGCATTTGCGTTTCCTTTCTACTTCTCTCTTTATCTCCTTCTCTCTTAACGTTTAATTATTTTTCATCCGAATACCACACCACCCCAGCCAAACCACAACGTAACACCAACATACATCGTACCAGAGCAATACAACCCATGAAATAACTCAACAAATAAGTCGCAAGCTCCTGAGGATGGATGTATTAGCATCCGAAACACGTTGAGCATTAAATAATGAAATAAAAAAGCAAGTGATATCAAGTTGGTCCCCCTTTATTCAACATATAATTGTTATTTTTAAAACGTTTTTGATTTTACCCTTGTACACTGTATATGGGGCACGCGATGAATCGGTTGGTTGAGGCAGTGCGCTACGAACTGGAAGGACGCGGATTCGATTCCCGATGGTGTCACTGGAATTTTTCGTTGACATAAACTTCTGGCCGCACTATGGCACTCTAACAGAAATGAGTACCAGGAGTATTTCCTTGGGGGAGTGAAGGCGGCCACTGCGTAGGATTGACAACTTTACCACATTAATGTGCCGATTGTCGTGAAATCTCGGATCCTTAACCTCCTGGAACCTTCAGGACCTGTCCAGGCCTGTACAGGGATTGCTGTACCTTTACACTGTATATACTTTTTAATGCACTTTTAGAGTGAAAAAGGGGGAGAGTTCCAACTTATGGTATTTGGTATCACTCTATTTTCATATTCGTTTATCATGGCCTGACGATGAACCGCGTTCAGGGTCGAAACTAGGTGCCACGTAATTAAATTTTTCTTAAAGTGTGTGTTGGTTGTGATTGAAAATCTTGACAGACATTACGTACCAACATCGTCAACATTAAATGATTTGCAATTTAACTGCACAATTTTCTTAGTCTTCCCTCAGATTCTAAGAGTTGACACCGATTACTTTTCCAGGTGTATGCTTCAATGATTGTTTGTCTAATGGATAGGAATTACGTTTTGTGCGAGATTTGGACTGAATCTTCAGATGTGATGTAGATCAATTTTCTTCTACAAATGATTAATATGAACTTGCCCTTCTACACAAAATCGTAGAAATTTAGTATTTCCGTGAAATTTGCCAGTGTAAATTTCGTTCTTATTTCTCCTCCTTGACATACCATAAGGCTGTGTTAAATTTTAGGCCATACATAACCTCTGTAACTTACTCAGCGTCGTTAAAGCCCCCGTTACAATCCTCCGCTTGGTTTCTGCACAACAAATGGGAAGTTATGCGAACACAGTTTCTCGTGAACAGAAAATTACTCCGCGGTACAGCCGCTGGGACCTACCGTGGGAAGCGAGAATTCCAGGCGCGGAGTGCTGTGTAACAAGAGGCACGTTGCCGTAAATCTGTCACTTGCAGTCAGATGCTGTCGTTCTCATTGGCAGAGCTTCCATATGAATTAAATTGAAGAACAAGGACCACAGTATAGCCCAGAAAGCTGTTCGGTGACACCTGGAGAGCTTGTATTCCAGTACCGACCCCAGGCTTGGTGTCTAGGGGCTAGATATTTGGGAAATCTTTTTATACGCTTTGCTTTAATAATCGCTGTACACCATGGTTTATGGACAGAAGTTTTGCCCTGCGCTTAAATCCTCTAAAATAAAAAGCCAATGCATGAAGGTAGAAGAGAAAAGAAGAGAAAGAATGGAAAATGAATAGAAGAGAAAACGTGTTCTTAAGATCGCCGTATTCATAAACGCGTTCTTAATTAACTATGTACTTAATGAACTACGATAATTTTTAAAATTACTGACAGCGGCCGTGGTTCCCCCAGTCCCCAGTTTGAAAAAAATCCCAAAACGAAGATTTTTTTTAAAATACGATAATTGATTGGTTGGTTCGTGTGATTTCAGACTTCCACTGCTGTGTAAATGAGATCGGCGCTCGCTTTGGGTCTTACGCAGCGTAGAATATAGTTTCTTATAGACGTTTCGGGACAACCCTTGAATATGGAACCGATAGGTTGTGCCGAAACTCCGGTAAGAAAGTAATATTCTACGCTGCGAAAAATCCCACAAGAGCCTTTTCTCCTTCTAACTATGTACGTTTGGAAGATTTGTTAATTCCGTCTTCGGGATAAGTCGCTGCGATTACTACGTGTGTAGCGTTTTGCCCTTGAAATGTGTACCAATTAATCTAGCAGCGTTTTCGTCTTCGATCGCCCAGAAAATATAAGTAACGAGCTCCTCCAAAATGTCTTGAGCGCGTAGAAATTAACACAAATTTGACCCACGACGCTTTTAACTGCTTTTGTGTGAATATCACCTGAGGCCCGTGGCAGGTAATGTGCCCATTTTTGGCAATAAAGTAGGTCACCGATAAATTTCAATTGTCAAGCACTAATCACAGCGAAGTTGCCTTTCTCGAACACTGCTTGAAACAAATATTTGTCATCCACGTGTCGTCTCTCTGTGTTTCTGTTCCTTGATTACCAAGTTTATGACTGGTCGAAAATGTCATAGTTTGAATTTAAAGTTCAGTCCGCGCAGAGTAGGAGCCCATTATCACAACTGTATCACAAATGAAGGGATTAACCGAAGAAGGTGACAAAGAATTGTGTGTCAAATCATAATTGTAAAAAGGGGAATAAATTTAATTTCTTAACTACAGAGAAAAATAGAATCTATTTTAACTTCCTAAATGTCGGGATTCTTCTAAACTACATATAAGTATTCAGCCTGTACCCCGCAGTAAACACACTCCGTATCGGTTGTAAACACCAATCAGCTAAGGCTGTACGGGCAAATTATTGTTGTATGTTCCGAGACCACAGAGAAAGTATGAATGAACGTTGTGGGCATAACGTAATATTTTTGAACTCCTAACCAGGTGGTTCATGTACTTACCATTAAAGTTTTAAGGGTTAAAGTCAAGTATGAAAATAGGTTTTGAAGTAAACGGGAATTAATAGCTATATGGAATACGGCGTATGAATAAAATGTTCTGAATTATTCGTTTACTGGGCTACGATGAGGATTATCTTACTAAGAGGAAAAATACTGCAAGCGTTGAAATACGCCGTGCAATAAACAGATTTTACGACGAAGTAATTTCAGTTCAAGAAGTCACGTTAGACAAATAAACTTAATTTATCGTATTTACTACTATAAACTAATACAGCCGTACCCCACTGAACGTCTCCCCAGTTAACGTTTCCCCGGTAGAAAGTTTGTCGATTTGTAATATCCAAACGTCATAGAACGTACGTATCTCTCAATACGAGTTCTTTTTTAGGGCGATGTTCATTATGTACGAAAAATGTAAGTTAAAGTTCGAAAACCTCCTCAAAACATTTTTAGCAAAACGCTGTGCAAGCAAACTGTGAAAGTTGCGCCGTACAAAGCAACTGTTTTATAACAGCAGCGTTAATAATTTGGTGACCAGGAAACGATGTGTTAAGTCTCTTACATTTTAACATGATAGTTTCTACTTACACACACACACACACACACACACATATATAGGCATTTTACTGTGTTTTAACTACATTCTAGGAAACTGGTTGAAGAGTTTGGTTTGACGTAAAGCATTATGGTTGTTCCCCGTTTTAAAAAATGGTAAATACGTTATCGGTTAGCTTTTTCGCGCAGAACGTCAAATTTTCAGGCAAGGATTACTGACTTTACGTAGGATATGTATTGTCTTCCGTGGGCTGTCACATTCCAGTTACATTTCATGTCACACATATCAGAAAAGGATTATGGTAAGTAGGAATAGAAGTTTTTATCGTACTAAGTAAATTATGACAGTTACTGCACTGATTTAAAAAAAAACACATAAATACTTAAAGCTATTGTGTCAAAATCCTGCACACCATACTCTATCAAAGTTGGACGAAGAGTGTAGTACATACAGTAAAAATCTTATTTAAGTTCCTAAGCCGATTTTCATAAAACTCGCGCTCGCTTTACAACTATTTGTAAAGATCTCCTGTACTGAATTGTACGACAATCCGACGAGCAGTTTTGTTGCTGGTATTAGGTCACAGAGAGACTAAGAGATGGATGAATGTCAGTCTGTCGTAATCTGTGTTTCACACAGATTACGAAATATGGAACAAACCAGGAGTACACACATTTTCTGGGCGCGAAAACATGAAGCAAATTCTATAATGTAAAAAGGTAAAGCAGTCCCATTACAGGCCTGGACAGGCCCAGAGGGTTCCAGGAAGTTAAGGCTCCCAAATTTCTTGACAACGGCACAGGATGGTGGTAGGTTGTCAGCCTTACGCACCGGCCGCCTTTACCCCCAGGAAATACTCCTGGTACTCATTTTCGTTAGAGGCTGAGTCGACCCCAGGGCCGTGGTGCGATCAGGGGGATTTTATGTCAATGAAAAATCCACTGACACCAGCTGGGATCGAACCAGCGACCTTCCGATTTGTAGCACAGCACCTTAACCACTGTGCTACCGCGGTCCCCGTTCTATAATGTAGAACAGCAAATACTATAGGACACTCAAAAATGTAGTCGATCAGGCTACCTGACTCCCCGAATACCTGCACCGGTGGAATAAACAGGTTGCATGTATTTAGCTATAAGACCAAGAATCAAAATTTGTTTTAAGGTGCCTCATAGACACACACTCGGAAGACAGCCTCCCTTACTTCCCCTAGATCTTTTCAAATTCAACCGTGAACATCAACTCTGTTCTACATCGCAAGGGGTACCCCGGTGTCTCACAACCGACCGTCGGGAACCTCAGCCTTGAGTTACAGTCAGTCACATAGAGCCTAATGCAACATGTCACTACATTCCGCTCTGCCGGCGGAGTTACGGAGCTGCAATTCGTGTGAGACATGAATTAATTCAAGACGTGTCTCTGAGATGAGAACACGAGAGCGGGACGTTCAGTACGTCGTCCGCAGCGAATTTGTTACCTGCTGTGATCAGTTTAATTCGTGCAACTGAGCCCTTCTTCATGATCTGATAGACGACCTGCTATTCAAGGCATTCCTAGCTTCTATGAAACCCTCAGTTATTTAAGTGTTACAAGAAGCTACATTTGGGAGATATCCTGAGCCCGATATATCCAGCCAATAACTTCTGTTACATATATATATATATATATATATATATATATAATTAAATAATATCCTAGCACCCAATCTTAAGCCTCCCACATCGCCTTTTTCCACCGAGTAGTTTGACTAAAATTTATCAGTAACATGCATGTACCTTACTCTGCCAGAAGAATATATCTGAATTCGATCGCCATATTAATCTTTTGACGCCTAATATCAACTATAGTGGTCGTACCGCACCGCTAACCTCTAAAGTTGCATTTTATATATTTATTCAACAAATATAGGTACCGAATATTTTAAACATGGTAAAAACTCTCCGTTTTTTTCCTTCAAAATGCAGTTTGTTTCGTAATTCTAACATATTTGGTTCCAGTATTATTCACATTCTGTATTAAAATTAAAATTAAAAAAATAATTCCGGCGCCTAAAGATTAATCAGAGTACGAATATATGGTGTGCCAGCCGATCTCAGTGGCGGCGCGATCCAAGGCGTGGCTGTGCGTCGGCTCGCTTGCTGGGACTGCGGGTTAGAATCCCACTGGGGGCATGGATGTCGGTCTAATGTGTGTGTGTGTATTGTGTGTTGTCAAGTATAATTCTCTGCGTCGGGCTGGTCATTCGGCGAGATGAGACCTACCGAGTGTGGTGCGTCTGAGTGTGATCGTGAAGCCTGGATGACAAGGAGGCCCTGTCCCAGTAGGTTGCGTCATGCATTTGTTCAGAAGTCGAGGACATTTTTCTTAGAACGGAGAAGTTCGATTTCTGCTTTCACATTTTAGGATTGCGAATTATGTGACATCTGCCGTCAAATACTTGCAAAGCTTTCATTTAAGTAGATTTATGCTTCTGGTATTACTTTCCAGAAATGTTACATTTGCAGTGGGCCATTTAATTTTCCGAGGACTTGTTCTTAGTTGTGAGTAGGTGGAATCATTCATAAAGACGACGGCTCCTGCAGAACACGAAGAACTAATATAATTTGTCGAGAAGCTGAAGTCTCTGCTACAATCAACCTTGGTTGCCCGTATATTAGATTAAATTTGAGACGGGTGGTAGAAATGAGAATGGGTCGAAGCATCTTGAAACTGTGAAATGTGACATGAATATAATATACCAACACAATGTGATAATTCATTTGTAATACCTACTTTAAAAGGCAGAACTATGCCATATCAAGGTTTTAATCTTCCATAACTCGAATATTGTACGAAATGGGGCATTTAATAAAAAAAAAAGCCACTTTCATATCACTTCCATACTGATTTGACGTTTATAGAGCTGTGCATAATAATGTTATTTCTATTGTAAAACCAACTAGATGCACCGAGGTATCAAATTTATTTTATTTCGAACGACACTCTACATGTTTCGGACGGTGTTTCCGTCCATCATCAGGAATTTAAGACTGTACGTACAGCAACAGGCATATGTCAAGCAGTATTTAACAAATGCCTGTTGTTGTATGTACAGTCTTGAACTCCTGATGATGGACGGAAACACTGTCCGAAACATGTGCAGTGTCGTTCCAAATAAAATAAATTTGATACATCGGTGCATCTGGTTGGTTTAGTATAGAAATAAACCTCCATATAGATCTTCTTATTTGTCGATGTGCCTTTAAATCAGTTCCTATACACCAGTTTCTTACGAGTTTCTACGTATTTTAGACAACCTAGCAAATTATTCTCTAAATAAACAGAAGTAAACAGAAACAAATTAAGCAGTGTGCATGAAGTGGTGTTGCCCCTGGCTTTAATTCGGGAGGAGTAGTAATAATGTAAGTTTGCCGTCGGAAATGACGTCACAAATCTTTGATACCCGGAAGTAGGTAATGATCCCCATAATTAATATGCAAATGACCTAATTGATATGAAAATTGCCTAATTGATATGCATACAACCTTGATTGATATGCAAATTATCTAACTGATATTCAGGCGTACTTTATTGATATGCAAATGACGTAATTAATATTCAGATGACCTTGATTGATAAGCAATTGATCTAATTGTTATGCTAATTATTTTTCCCAGACAGCGTGGCGCCTCAACCCTTTTGTTTTGATCGGCAGGCAGTGTGACTACTATTAAGCCGCCATTTTGGATAGGCGCCATCTTTCAATATGGCGGACGCACACAATTTTTTACTTTTTCAAAATTTTTAAATTTTTTAATTACATTAATTAGGAGGTGGGGGGTTCATTGACCTACCTCCAAGTATCAAAGGGTTGTGACGTCATTTCCTGCGGCAAACCTACATTATTACTACTGGGAGGCTAAAAACTAAACTAAACTAAACTCCGTGGCCTTAGTCCGCACGCGAACTATACCGACAGAGCGGCCGCCGCCGGTCAGCGAAGTTAGTGCCAACTTTTGCGGATAGAGGGGTGTCACGTGGTCAG